>Ga0116231_10000304_pt1 | contig 77917 bp, 63 predicted proteins | sample S1TSphgellanicum_2_FD_89695 | JGI IMG/M metagenome (GOLD analysis project Ga0116231, IMG submission 89695) | Host-associated microbial communities from peat moss isolated from Minnesota, USA - S1T2_Fd - Sphagnum magellanicum MG | ecosystem: Host-associated > Plants > Peat moss > Unclassified... | reverse complement strand
TTCTTCTTCCTCATCCGCCTCTCTGGTGATTCTTCTCTTTTTCTCTTCTTCTGTCTTGCCTCTGTTTCTTCTGTTTGTTTCTTCTTTTGGGTACCTTTTGTTTGTTTGTTTGTTTTTTTTTTTTTTTTTGCTTCACTAATTTTGTTGGGTTCCGTCCTGCTTTGATACTCAAGTCTGGCCTGAATCTCTGTCTGTCTTTCTGTGTCTCTCTCTCCAGTGTTACACCATTCCTTTCCATTCTTGAGAGAGTAGATTGGGTTTGCAAGCTTCAGGAACATTAATATTGTTTTTTTTGACACTTGGGTGCCTGAGTCCTCTCGGTGCAGGAGAAGTTGCTGGTGCTGCTGGAGGGAACTGGAAGTTTGAAGAAGATGATGGCGGTAGCCATTTAGTGCAAACTGTGGAGCTGGGATCACAAGCTGCTGAAGAAGATATCACTCAGCTTGAAATGCGGAAGTCTGTTACTGCTGCTGCTCCTCCAACGCTGCGGGCACTTTCACCAAATTCAGGGATGATGGAAGCTGCTGCTGTGATAGTGAGGATAGAAAATGATGAAGTTATGGACATTGCGATGTCTGGCTTGAGAGCTCGTGAATGGGTTGCAAGGAATATAGTGCCATACACAAGAACCATCCACATCGCTGCCATAACTGTGGGCAATGAGATCATTGAACATGCAGTGGAGGAGGACGAGGAGAAGGCAAAGCTCTCCATGTTCCTTTTGCCTGCCATGAGGAATGTTGTTAAAGCATTGGTGTACTGGGAACTTGACAAGGAAATTAAGGTTTCCACACGCACTTCTATGCTTTTGCTATGCTCCAATTGCTCTCCTCCGTCTTCGGGATCATTCAATCCCACTCACATGCATTTGGTACAAGAGCTTTTGGATTTTCTTTCCAAATCTCAGGCACCATTTGTAATCAATGTTGATGCATTTCATCTCTATATCCAAGCTTCTTCTTCTTCTGCACAACAACAACCACCAGTTCAGTACTTTGTCTTTGAACCCAATTCTGGGCTCAACGATACTGTTTCAAGGCTTCATTACAGCAACTTCTTGGAAGCTGTTTTGGATTGTGTGTTCTTAGCCATGGCAGCTGTTGTCAACCAAACACATGAGAAGACGATGAATATTCCCATCACTGTAGCTCTGAATTCATGGCCTTCAAGTCACGAGCTTGCCACCACTTTCAATGCCAACTTGTTCAACCACTTACAGTTCGAGTGTCAGCATCAAGGCACACCCTTGAAACCAGATGCGGAAATTCACATCTACATTAATGATGATGATGGTTTGGGTGTTGCTGGAATTTCGAGTTTGCCAACAACAAATGATTTGCTGAGTTCTTCTTCTTCTTCTTCTTCTTCAACCCCAAGTGATCACCCTAGACAACAACAATCTCCTCATCTACGTAGGTTACTACAACAAGAGGAATGGTGTGTTGCAAAGTCAGGTCAGGCTCAAACGGCTTTGCAAGCGGCATTGGACTGGGCATGTGGTACTGGACAAGGTCAAGGGCAGGTGGATTGCTCAGCCATTCAATCGACTGGGGTGTGCTACCTACCGAACGATCTGCAAGACCATTGTAGCTGGGCATTCAATCAGTACTTTCAGGCACATAGCACCGGAACAGATTCCTGTGATTTTGGTGGCACTGCTACTTTCACCACCAGTAACCCAAGTAAGGCTTCTTCTTCTTCTTCTTCTTCTTCCTATTCCTTGATGATTCTCCACGCCTTTTCTTCTCTTTTGTGCTGATTTCATTTTTGTGACCAGAGGCTGTACACATTTTTGTGCAATTTTGTTTTAGCCAAGACTTGTTGATACTTGTTCCCTACAATCTCAGGTTGTAAATTTCTGCAAGAGATGGGTAGTTGTTATTCACGTCTTTCGAAAGGCAGCTTGAAAGATGATGATATCATATAGCATAATAGTTACTGGATTCTTCTTCTACATGTTGAAGTGTGGTTTCCAGTGGGAATGATAGCCCCTAGAGGTGATGGCTTAGTGACCAGCAAGCAGGTGAAAGCCTTGATGCTAGGCCTGACTTGGGGATAGCCTTGCCGTGCCCTTTGCCACAAGGCTTGGTGGCAAGCCTTCGCCATGTCCTCTGCCACTGGGCCTGACTTGGGGGTAGCCTCATCATGTCCTTTGCCACTAGGCTTGACTTGGGGGTACTGCCAACAACTTGTTGGTTGGGTCTTTTGTTGTGCCCCGAAAAAAATTAATTATCATAATAATTTGGGAATGATATGTTTTCAGAACTAAACAATCAACTTTGGGTTCCAATTGTTTTCTCTCCCGAACTTGACCCATGGAAATTGTGAACCGTGGATTAGATACTAAAGGCCTTTAGTTTACCACAGCAGGCAGTTTTGTGTTTAAAATCTCCAACAAGAACCAACAACATTTGAATGTCTTTTCAATTCAATTCAGCTTTACTACTACCATCGGGATGGATCCCTGTGCAATTTATTAACATATATAAGGTTTTTTTTGTTTTGGGTCATTTGCTTGGTAATAATACTTCAATTGTGCAATTCGTTGAAACTACTCGCACTTTGGTTGCAGGTACATCCACATGCACTTACATTGGGACCACAGTGTAAAATTCACTTTCTCTCATTTTGATGCATCCTGACTTCATGTTTTGCTATGTAGTCAATAAAATTGTATAACGGTAGAATGAAATGTGACTTGAAAATGAACTCTACTTTGTGAATGAATTAAGTGCTCTAGTTATTGCTAGTACACTGCCACCACTACCCACTGACCCATTACAGAAAAAAGCATCCAAGTTTTACCAAGCTTAAAAAACCACTGAACAAGTCAGTTATGGTTTGTGAATTGGTTTGCTAATTAATTGCTATTTGTCTTTGGTTCATTGCACAGCTCTGGGAATACCAGCACTGGTTTCAACAGCACCTCTGGTGGTGACAATAGCAGCAGCACAAGTATTAGAACTTTCATGCAACCACAGCCACCGTTCTGGATTGCAGTGGTTATGGCAATTACATACTTACTATCGGGCCAAGCGTTTTAAGTGTTGTTGAGGCAATTGGAAATAGAAGAGGAAAAAAAAAGAGGCGGGACAAACGTATGCATGATGACCAAATACACAAAAGGAGCAATCTGACATGCCATTCGCAGCTCAAAATATGCAATTATCTCTTCATGCAAAATTTTCTCTTGCACTAGGTTCCAAGTGATTGAAATATCATTTTTGATGTTTTTTGGGGATTTTGGTATATTGAGGAAGAGAAACCCCAAAAAAAAACCAAAAGAAAGAAAGCCAAAGCAAAAGGGGGGGGGGGGAGGGAGGGGGGAAAATTCAGGCAAAACCAAAGTTTGCTCAATCTGTAGCTTCAAGAGCTTAAAAAAGGATTTTGAGCTGAAATTTTTTTGGGTGGTTTTGAGCTGAGAATGTAGAAGGTGGGTTGGCTGGTGGGAATTTGACATGGGGGAAATTTATCAGGCTGCATATTTGCATGCATGCAGATTGTTGTTTTGAGGTCTACATATAAATAACATTTCTATATCATGCCTGGTATGAGTTTTATTTCCCAGAGGCTACATTTTGCTGCATGATGATATGATTGTGGCACAGTTCCTTTTGTTTCTCTTCTTGCCATTGGCAGCTGATGAGAATTCATGAAAGGGGCTAATGAGGGACATCATAATCAAAGTGAAGGCACCACCATCTTTTGATTTTGAGGTTATTGTGGTCAATAGATGTTTTGGTTTGGTTTGGCTTTGTTTTGTTTTAAAGGACTCTTTTAACTGTAGCAACAAAAAGTGTACTTAGTGATGGGTAGGTGAACTCACTGTGGGTGGGTGAACTTGCCGCATGTAGTAGAGATATGTATACATGTTACATATAGGCTAATATGAGAGATCATAGTTCCATGGCAGGCAGGCAGCAAAGATTATGAATTTCCTCTTTATTTTAATGCGGAATCTGCTAATGCATCCAATTCCATTTTTCAACAGATTGTCATTTGTATGTACACTTTTGTCTTGTACACCAAAAAAGTGTGCATCAGTGTGTGTGTGTGAGTGTGAAGTCACCATTAAGAGTGTTGTGGCTAGCTCTATGATCTCTATCAATGAAGGCAACCATATGCAGCCAACCATACGGGATTTGTGTTTTAGTGGCCAATGTGGTACCTCTCATGTTGCACAGCAGGCATGCTTTTTCCCATTGATTTCATAGTGAAGCAAGACCACTGTTTGTTAGCATAATACAATTCCTGATATACATGATTCCTAGCTCAGAGATTGCAAAACTTGTTGCAACTGTATGTCCTGAGTTTTCTGCAGAGTAAAACTTACTTTGAAGGCAACATGGTAGTGAGTGATGTTGTCATACCTTTCTCCTTGAAATCAGGGGAATCACTACCCTTTTTCAATCCACTTTCACGTCATCTACAAGCCCAACATAGCTTCACAGCAAAGGAGGGTCAAGCTTCAATATCCTTCCCTTTGAGGATGCAACCCTGCATTAGAGAGGGAATAAACCCTGAGTTTTTCTTCAAAATTGAAGCTCCAGAGCATTGTTGCTTGTGACAACTGAGATGCAAGTGTGACTCTTGACATGATTCATGCTGGATTCACACACTCAGACCAAGCTTTTAGTAAACTAAATCACTTTTTGACATCTTTCTTGTCAACAAGAAGAATGGCTGCATATATTAATTAGAAAGATGAAACATATATCTTTTAGAGACTGAATCAGTCTCAACAATCAGATTGCCAAACTTCCCTATCACAAGGCTTGATTTAAACTTCAAGGAAGTCTGGGGAATTTGGAAAAATCCGGCAGGCGGCCCTCCAAGTAGGCTGTTTTCCCTTCAATAGCCTCCTCTGACCCATAGAAAAGCAATGTTGCATTCCCTGCTAGTTCCTTCAAGTGCACAGGATGTACAAAGAAATCTCAGCATGAGCAAAAAACAAGACGCAAGGAAATTATCTGAGAACACTGAGTCACATGAGATCCAAGAAGTCTCAACCATAGTCCAAAACAAAGCTGGAAACACTGCTGGCATACTTGCACAATTAGCCCTGGGCATGATGTAGTCTCACCTGAAGGCCAGCATGCCCATCTTCAGCAGCATTCAGGGCAGACTTCAGGAGGCGAATAGCCATGGGGCTGTTTCGAAGCATTTCACGGCACCAGATGACTGTTTCCTGCTCCAACTTCTCTAACTGCACTCATCAACCATTGTGATTAAAGACCCAAAATCTCATTGCTCAGTTTTGGGGCATATAGCAGTGTTGGACTAACAGCCAAACATGTGGATGAGTGCATGAGACTTGAAACAACAAAGCGAAACTCTAATTGTATCTAGAAAAATTCACCTAAAATGAATGCCAATTGTGAAAAGATGTATATCCTAAGACACACTGCATGTGCAGCTTTGCTCCAAAGCTTAGAAGCTTACAGGCACAACTGTATTAACAAGACCCATGTTGATAGCTTCTTGAGCTGAGTAAAACCGTGCTAAAAACCACATCTCCCGTGCCCGCTTTTGACCAATCTGTGAAGAAACAAGTAAATCAGTGTAAAGAGATAAATGTTGTTCAAATGAGCACTGCCACATCCTGGAAGCTTCTCAATTGACATTCAAACTAGTCACTGATGTCACAAATTCAAATTCAAATTGTCAAACTTCCAAAATGGACAGCTGCAAAACATTCAGATACGTCATTCCAAATTTCTTGAGGTTCATCCATTTCTTCACTCCAAATCATCATGCTGGCAACAGTAATAAAGGCATACCAGTCGTGCCATCATACTACAACCGAAGCCAGCATCAAAGCTTCCTACCTGCATTGAAAGGACACAGGATGTTGAGCATACATGAGTAAGTGATTAGGGAATTCAATGCTTCAAAGATAAGAAAGGTGACTTGTTCCACAAGTAACCTTTCCTGGAGTGAAGATAGAAGGACCTTCAGAAAGTCATCACAACTAAATTGAGAGTTCTGATGACATACTAAGTTGTGACTGCCTAATGAGGGGGAAGGATATACCCTCATTCCTTCCTTGTCTCAGGAAAAGGTTTCTTTCCAGGAAGGCCAGCTACAGTTTACCACAAGGATATTAAGCTTGGAAGTGCAAATTGAAGAGGCCTGAACATTTCAAACAGATGGACAGATGGATGGATATTCGGTTGGAACATGAGGACACTTGCGGAAGACTGTGAGGTAAGACTTAAACCTTTGGTCCAGTTTGACCAAAAACAGCATTGTCTGCAGCGATGGTGATATCACAAACCATATGGAGTACATGACCACCACCCACTGCATACCCTGCTACCTGCACCAATAAGGCATTGTCACTACTCTTCTCACAGAGAAAATCTTCACAAATAGGAAACTGTGAAGGGATAGGAGATAGTGCTAATCAGTAACATATGCTTATACCATTCCTGTGAACATACATACATACACACCTGGACCCAAAACCCTAAAATCTCGAACTAGCAATGCAAACGCTACTACAGAAAAGCTCATACATTGAGTACAACAAAGAAATCTGAGAATACTACTACTCAGGGTCACAGCCCTTCTCAAGTTAAAGATAGTCCTGCTGCAGGCTTACCATTGCAACAACTGGCTTTGGCAACCTACGTATTTGTACCTGCAAGTGCCCATACCATCTCTTTTAGTCTGGAGTGAGATCCGCACACACCCCTTGCTTGATTGCATTTTGTTGTTGGGAACATGGCCAAGAGACATAGAGGAGGAGATCTGAGATGTCCATACCTGGACATCCAAAATGTTCAGACGACCAATGTTATCACTGCCAACGTACCCATGCTTTCCTCGAACTGCTTGATCCCCTCCACTACAAAATGCCTCTGTTCCCTGCAGTCAGATATTCACACAACCCTTGTTGTTGTCATCATCATATCTTCCTACTGACATGGCAATGGAAGAAAGAGTGTTGAGCTGCAAATCGAGACCCAGTCCAAGCCAGCCTCTTGCAGAAGCTCCAGAGTTTGGGACTCTTGTCTATTGGTCAGGAGCTTAACCTGGAAGAATTTCCTTCTTCTTTGAGACTATGCAGTCCTTCTCTCACAGTTTCTATGAACAGAAAGGATTGGCCTATACACTAGGGGGAACTTGGAAGCAAAAGACAGAGACTGTGCAGAGTACTGAAGCATGAGAGTCTTTTGTGAGCACCTTGCCTGTGAAGATGATAACCCCAACTTCTGGATCATCCCGTGCGAAATCGAACGCTCGCTTCAGTTCCATCACCGTCAGAGGCCTGAACGCGTTCCTTCGTTCCGGCCTATTGATGGTTATCTGCCGCACCGCACACAAATCAGATATTGCATACACACAGGCAACAGCAGCCACAATACAAGGCCGTCAATGTCACAGATTTGTGCGCATTCCATATCTCTCCGGCCTACTGATCGTTACCTCCATCTACCGCGCACAAAGAGAAAAGAAATTCGCGCGCAAAAAGAAAATCTCTCTCTCTCTCTCTCTCTCTCTCAGTCTCTCTCAGACGCACAATTTCGACCAATTTTGGCCAATAGGACAAGGAATTCTTGTGAGCACAAGCATGAGGATTACCTTGGCGATGCCTTCTCCCTCCGCTTTCTCATACAAGATATCCTCGAAGGGGGGACCAGACGGCAGGAGAGGCTGTGTCCAGGCAGGTAGCTCCCGGGACACGGAGCCATGCAGTTGCTCATACTTATTGGATCTACGACGAGGAGGAGGAGTCTCGGAAGCGGAGCAGGAGGAGAGCTGCAGTAGGGACGAGGATGATGGCAGTACTAGTGTAGAAGCTTGCTGCTGCTGGCAGGAGGGCGAAATGTGTCGCGAAATTGTGGCCATTCTGTGCAACGCAGCCTCCTCCCTACGCTCCATGGCCACAATGCAAAAACCACAACAAACAATCGATGGCAGAATTGTTCTTCTCGGTCTACTGTTCAATTTTTTGACCCGCACAAATCGATCTCTCCTTGCACACCAAAGAAGCAAGTAAGAAACCAAAGCAATGACGAAATATGCGAAAACAAAGTGGCAGAATGAGGAAAGCACGGAAAGAGAGAGAGAGAGAGAGAGAGAGGATGGATGATGAGTTCTGAGTTCTTTTCCTGTTGTGTGGTGACTCTACTGCTGCTACTGCTGCTGCTTGTGCGGCCAATAATAATAATGACGACGTGAAGCTAATCCTGCGAGAATCGAGGGATCCTTGCCATTGTTGGCTCCAGAGATGGCAACCGATGAGGTGAGGTGTGCTTCCTTGGCTTCGTCTTCCTCGACTTGGTTTGGTTTGGTTTTGTTGAGGGCGGAAGTAGCAGCAGCAGCTTGAAACTGGAAACAAAGAGTGCCAAGTGATCCAAATACTGCTTCATCCGTGAAAATGATAAAAGGGGGAAAAAAAAATGCATCATTTTATTAACATCTTCATCTTTCATGAAGTTTGTGTTATTTGAGCTTGAATTCAAAACATTTAAAACCCTAATCCTCTTTTCTTAATTCCCAACTCCACATTTGTTTCTTGCAAATGTAAAGGGACCACCACCACCACCGTTTCCAAATTTACCTGTTGGAGATCTGAAGTGAAGATCAGAAGAAGAATCTGTGAGGAGAGAATGGAGGAACATCTGCTGAGAAGAATCTCAAGATGACCCATGTCTCTGCACAGCCAAATCGATGAAGAGAGTCCAGGAATTACCTACTGGAAAAAAAATATCAAGATACCCATGTCTAAAATCTCAAGATACTCGCATCTATGTACAGAAGAAAGAATCCATGATGAGGAGAGTCCAGGATTTACCTACTGGAAAAAAAATCTCAAGATACCCATGTGTAAAATCTCAAGATACTCGCATCTGTGTACAGAAGAAAGAATCCATGATGAGGAGAGTCCAGGAATTACCTACTGGAAAAAAAATCTCAAGATACCCATCTCAAGATACTTGCATCTCTGTACATAAGAAAGAATCCACGAGGACTGGGGAGAGTCATGTCCCTCAGTGTTCTACCCTCAGCTGCTCTCTATTCATATCAATGGATCATATGTGTAAAAGCATACATACATGTGTACCACATTCCATTCCACTCAAGGGGGGAAAAAAAAATGGCACAAATGGTTAATCAAATCCTTGATTGACAAAAGTCAGCAGTGAGTTGAGATTTGAAGGGTTTTTTCTTCTGGACAAACCCCCTACAGTAGAAATGCTGAAAGGCTGCCAAATTCAGGCACTCTAAATAATATGCAAAGCAAATATTATCCACAGAGATTTTTTATGGCCAGATTTCCTACTAGTCCTACACCCCCAAAAGCAATGGTTAAAAAATGGTAGCAATACGGGGGTTTCTCTTCTCTAATCCAAATATACAACAGCCGGAGGCCACTTACTGTCTTCATACTGAGGAGTCAAAATTGGAGATTTCCCACCCACAACTGAACCTCCGTTTATATTCATCTCTTTCTTCAAATGCTTGGGAGGTGTTCTGTCAATGGATTCTACTTTTGTGCCTACAGGACCATTTGAATTGCCTCCTTTCACTCGAAACCTCTCACTGCCCTCATTCACGGATTTGCTTTGTGGCACAAATTTGGAATTCACTGGGTCACCACCTTCAAGGTCAGAATCGGCATCAATTTCAGGATCAATGTCAGCATCTAGATCATCGTAGTTGTCAGAAACACCATCATCAGATAGAGCCTCCATTCCATCCTCTTTAGCACCCTCAGCAGCAGTTCCATCATGAACTCCTTCCCTTCTACCTTGTGCCTTACTTCCTAGGCCATCTGACTTCTGGAGTGGGTCCTCCTCCAAGAGAGCATCCCGCATTGCAGCACAAAGAATTTCAATTCCACGAAGTGCCTTCCGGAAGCGGAGGCCTGCAGATTTATTACCACCATATGCCTCTGCAGCATCACCTTCATTTTCAATCACAACTCCACACATCTGCAGCCCAAAGTTCTGACAACCGATCACCTTTGCATCCAAAAGAAGGGCTACAATGTATATTGAACATAACAATACTGTAAAACACCCAAGAAAAGGAGAAACCATCTCAACTGATTTAAAGAGAAGGCATTCTCAAATAAAATTTATCATAGAGACTACAATGGCTTCATCATAGGTTACGTTGAAAAAAGGCCTCATTTCACACCATTACAGCAATTGGCAACCTCCACGACCAAAAACAAGAAAAAAAATAGCTAACCTGATTATAGATCTGCACCACCAGAAGACGGTTTGGATCCTTATCAAAAGCAGTTGCTCCAATTTCCTCAGAAGCTGTGAACAAAAGTTTTACATATTAAGCATCCTCCACTGTGCAGATAGTCACCACTATAGAATTGGCTAACTTGGACAGAATGACAGATTACATTCAGTTCCAGATCAAAGAATAAAGTGATGAAAATTGGCCAATTATTGATCCCATTCTCTGGTAAGCATCATGTGGTCCATGACAAGATTCTCTAAAGCAGTTTGACAGGAACAGACCTTGGCAAGAAGGGGGGAGTTCAAGATATCATATGCTTCATTTTGGTTTGGTTGACAAAACAAAGGGAACAACCATCACTCTTACATATTGGGAGAGGTTTTATTGGACAGGTGGGCGGCCTTTTATTGCTTGGATTTGGTGCAGTCGCTTTGGCAGCAGCATGTTCACACGTGGCAGGTGGCACAACAGATTCTTCCAGTGTGCCTTGTTGGCCCCCCTGCAGCATCGATATGCACCAGTACACCCATTAAGTTTGCAGCTCAACAACTCAACCAAAATCTTTTGCTGTATTTATCTGTTGCCTGTTTTCTGTAGAAGGGTGTAGAGAATGCCATAGAACTCCAGCGGAAGTGGTCCTTTCTAGCCTGGTTTCCAAAGTATGCTAATATTTTCAAGCTTTGTTTCCGCAAGTAAAATATATTTCCAAATTTTCAGGGGAGTTGATTGTCAGAAAGGATTTATCATTCTGTTGGGTACTGTCATTTGACTAGGATACAGTGGTAGACTTTGATAGCAACAGCAGTCTGCATAGAATTAACTGATGGGATATACACTCAGCTGTCATTGTAATCTCTTCATTGGTGGTGCCTAAAAAAAATCCATAAACCTTCTTCACAATTGAAAACCTGGCATCTGAATCTTTCTTTTACTAGAGTGTATAATCTCTTGATTGCACAAAGATCACAACTTTATGGTGGACAATGATGACTGAGTTCAGTTCTGTAGATTTTCAGCCTTAAAAAGTGTTGCAGCAATGATAACAGGGGGGGAGGGTGTTTCAAGTAAGACATGAAAACGCACCAGCTCAATTACAAACAGTGAATCCCCACGTACCAGAGATTCCCTGTGATACTCAGCATTCAACACTTTCTCGAGAACTAAAACCCTGCGTTTAACAAAATCCACCATCCGCTTTTGCAGATGGACTTCCTTCTCTTCTTCTAGACTTGCAGCCCAACCTGGAGGAGGGATGCCTACAAGAACAGGTATCACACAAAAACCCATGATGCAGATTTCTCAGTCAACATCTCTGACTTTCTCTCATGAATAGTATGCCACTGCGTCACCTTTGTGCTGTTTTGCAAATAGCTCATGAAAAACCCTAATCTACCCATTAACATGTTGCCAGAAAAGAATGCATAAATGAAAAACCTATGTTGAGTACAATTGCACAGAAAAGCCACTGCAGTTTGATGTCTTTTAGTAAGTGCATTCTCATTATTACACTGCTCAATTTTTTTGGCTTGGGAAAGAGCGTACCTTTCCCTGACCCATTCTCTGAGTCATTTGGGTGAATGTCTCTGTCTTGTGCAAAACCAGACGTGTCATCCCCCTTTCGTGAGAGGAGTTCAGCTCGAACTACAGGCTGCAAGCCCAACCGAGCATCTTCCAATATGTCAAGCCACCGTCCATATCCATGCCTCCTGTGGTGAAAAAAAACCCAAACCAACATAAAGATTAGTTCTTTGACTATTGTCTACATCCATGAATTGATGGTAAATTGAATACAGTAGAATATGGTGGCCATGTTGCCTGCCAGCATCAATAATCTATCTGTAACTACAAGGATATACTGATGCATGATTTTTGTGTGCATAATTGATGAGTACATTGAGTGAGAACAAAAAAAAGTGCTATACTTGGAAATAGCATAGAGAAGCTTGCGGTCATGCTCCTCCTTCCAAACTTTAGTATTGCGTAATGAATGGTAACGAGAAGTGTGCACCCCATCCGCAAACAAAGGCATTGAAGGAGTTTCAATCATTGCCTTCACCTGTGCCCACCAAGAGGAAACTCTCTATCTCTGAGATTACACCCTGAAAGAATAAATAACGAAGCTTCATCTATTTAAAAATGTCTAAATCAAGTCACCAATCATTTAAAAACACCCAGCAAAAGATCCAATAAATAGGAACAAAAAAAGCTGCCACCCATAAAATAAATAAAATTAAAAATTAAAAAAAAAACCACACAGACCTTGTTGTGAATAAGGTGCAAAATTGCAAGTCGCACCAACACATCCTGAATACGAAGACCTTCTTTTGGCACTCCATCTGTAAACCCACCTCAGAAATAATAAAATTTGTCTCTTCAATCACCTGAAAATTAAATTCCTTGATGTTGCAAAACAAACTAAAATTATTTTGCAGGTTCTAATTTTCTGTTTGTAAAACTAGCTCTCATTTACGAAATCAAGACATGCCACAAGAAACCCATAACTCATTCCAACGTTTATTATTCAATCTAGTCCACCTGAAAAATTGGGAGAATTATTGATGTCCTCTGAAATGTGGCTCAAAAACAATGTTCCGTACCTGTCATCCACCCATGCAAATGTTAGGGCTAGTAGTAGAGGAAGTTGTCTAAATCAGAGTCATTCTCACTCCAACTGACAATTTTCTTTCAGAACCAGTATAGAATAACAGAAATCCAGAACAACAAAAATTGTGAGTTTTGAATGAAATTTTGTGATGCCCAATGAGCTTACTCTGCAATGAGATATGAGACCCCATCAAATAACAGAACATATCTGCACATCATACAAGGGGTGCAAGTACAAGAATGAAGCGAAGATGTGAGCAAGACATCAAAGAAAATCCAAAGAGAGCAGTAACATACTCCCTTATCTCATCAGCTGTTTTGGGTTTCAGCCGAGGAATAAATTCCACCCAACTGAAGTCACCAAGACCAAACCTGTTGAAACATGACAAACCTCATCATCATCAGCAGCAGCAGCAGCAGCTGAGAAGCTACTAAATCCAAAATGCAAAATCACTACTCTAAACCAAACCCATCACCCACTAATTGCTAAACTGGGAGACACTGTACCTTATAACTCCAGACTATTAAATGCCTGCACAGATCCATCATCTAAAGCGCAAAAAAGAGGTGGGTGTTTTCCAGTTTCAAGTCAGCTATATACCTCATCAGAACATGTATAAACACAGCTCGTTGTCTGAGGTTGAACCCCAACACTTTTATTGAGTTTCCATCATGTTCCAGCAACAGAGGTGGTTTACCACTGCGCTCCTCAGCTGTAACTATAAAGCCATGACAAAAAATGAATTGTCACCGTGCATCATCCATCACAACAAGTTGATACCCAACTCTTCAGTTATTCTGACAACATGTTCCTACTCATTTTGAAATCTCAGGGATTGTCACATAACAGGGATGTGTACCTCTTGCCTTCTTCTTTGTAGATTGGTGCCTCCTTCCACTTGTGAAATCCGCTGCATCTCTGGATGAGTTGTCAGTGGAATCTGAGTCTTCCACTGGCACCCATTTATGCTCTGCTCTGTCATTGGAATTGCCATCCTCCATACTTGGATCGTCCTCATTGCCAAACCCTGTTTGCAAAATCTGTACAAAAAGATTTCAAAATAACAAAATGGTTCAGAATCAACAGTTCACAGTCTGAAACTACAAACAAGATCTAATAAAGCAAGCACCCATTAGAGAAATGGGTTTCATGCATCAGCTTGCAAAAATTATGAATGACCTGCTTCCGGCTGCGCTTTCCTTTACCCAGCTCCTGAAACTCCTCAACTTGAATTTCTACCACTCTATCTTTCAGCAAACTATCCCAAAACTGGGACCTTCCTGGCCCTTCTGCCACTTCTGCCTCTCGTTTTGCTTGAGCCTCCCTCTCTGCCTCCTCTGCTGCTGCCAATGCCTTTTCTTCATTCACATACTCAAAATTTGCTACCTGAAGAAGACAAAGAAGAAGGGGAAAAAAAAGATTATGAATGATCATGAGAAAGAATATCTCCTTCATAAGTTACTGAGAAAACTTTCCACCACCCGCTGACTGGATTGATTCTCAAACCTGTGAGATGCCAATAGAACATGCAACAATTGAGGACCCACTTAACAAAAAGATCTGAAGCTGATGCTGTTCACAAGGCTCCATAACATCATGACTAATAGAAGAATTCCGTAAAATCGAAGTGTTCAAACCACATAAAAAGGAAAACAAACTTCCCACCTTGAAAGCCTTCAACAGATCATTATCCTCTTCATCCTCCCCTGCCTTGTCATCTTCTGTTTCAACTTTTGAGCGGTCCAATAGCCTACAAAACCACAAGTCAGGAATTAGGATTCTTCTTCCCTCCATTTCATATAATGGGTTTTCCATTTGGCATCAGAAAACATAAACTGTTGAGACTGAGTATAATTGTGTGAAAATATCCCAGCTCCACCCCCCCAATCTGTTTTCCATATGTTTTTAGGATGATAGAACAATTTCCCACAGAGATCCCATCTGATTCAGGAGGCTTGCTAATTCTGCATTGTGATTACAGACCTGTCTATAGACAGATCATCATAATGTATTTGCCGTGCTTTTCCAGCCTCATCCCCTTCCTCCGCAAAAAGCTCCTTTGCACCATACCGTAATATATCGTCCAGCTCTTCCTGATGACCGATTCAGCTTTGAATTTAGCACCCAAAAAAAAGCAAGCACTAAATTTGACATCCATCACAAGGGGAGTGCACATAAATTGCAAGTGGAAAACAGATAGATAGCCTCAGATACACTTGTTCACATTCCAGAAATCAGTTTTTCACTCCAGAATCAGTTTTTCACTTAAAGAAAATTCAATCCATCACCTGGTTCATGATTTGGGTCTTCATTCGGCCAACTACTAAATGCTCGAGAACCATTTTCTTCTTGGTCATTTGCATCATTCGCTCCTCAATTGTTCCCCGTGTAACCAAACGGAATATCATGACCTGTGTGACAGGAAGAAAAAAAAAAACATCAAAAAGTCTCTCTACAAAATGTGTTTTCCTCTCTCCAAAAAACTAAGGGGCACAAAAAAATGCAAGCATTTTGTAGACAAAGAAAAGAAGCTTTCCTCCGAGATCAATTTGAATAATTGGAGAGAAAAATGGCTGTGCTTTCTTAGGTTTGAAGAAGGAAAAAAAATTAAAAATTAAATCACTTTGAAAACCAAACAAAGTGACATTCATGGGTTTAATATAGAAAAGATGAACTTCTTTGCTTCACAAGTCTTGTCTGTCTGTCTCTCTCTCTCATTGCCCAAAAAGCAGTAAAATGAGAGGAATGGATCAATGTTTTCACCTTATTGGTCTGACCAAGACGATGTGCTCGAGCCATAGCTTGCAAATCTGCATGGGGATTCCAATCACTGCACACCAAAATCATTCCAAACAAATGTGTTAGGTTTTCTGTTTAGGGCTCCACGACAGAATTGGGTTCCTGCATAATTTCACATTTAGGGCTCAATGACAGCATTGAGTTCCCACATAACTTCCCAAAACTAGTAATTAACTCACACTGTAATGCAATTCCTCATCGGCACAAAAGAGACAATTCCTGTCACATCTTTACTGTCTTCTTCATCAAGTTAAAACATGTCAGACCTATCGTAGATGATCACAGTATCTGCAGTTGCCAAATTGATGCCCAAGCCTCCCGCACGAGTCGACAACAAGAAGCAGAATTTTGTTGAATTGGGAGCATTGAATCGATCTATCCGCACTTGCCGCTCTGCACCATTAATCTTGCCATCTATTCTCTCATATCCCCATTTCTGGAAAGAAAAAAGAAAAAAGTGAAAGAACATACAAATTATATTCACAAGTACATTTCAAGACACACCCATGTGCAGCGTTACTGTAAGCTATAAACCTCAGAAATCACAGAACTCACAGGAGACACCAACAAGAAAATTCTGGAATAAGAGATAATGCAAACATATGGCATCACCTCTAAAATCAGCAGTAAAATTCCAGAACTTCAAAAGCTTAATGAAGAGAGTAGTAGCCAGGAAAAAAACACACACACACACCTTTTCATGAATCCAATCCTCCAGAATATCAAGCATCCGTGTGAACTGAGAGTAGATAAGCACACGGTGCCCATCTGCCTTCAATTTCACCATCATTTTGTCCAGTAACAGGAGCTTTCCAGATACTTCCAACAATTGCCTGCAGGCATACACATGGACACATCAATCATCAACAAAAACCCATAGCTCCTCCCTCCTTTGGGCACACAGCAACAACATTGTTGCAAAAACACATTTAACAAAGAAAGAAAGAAAGAAAGAAAAGCTCATTATGACAAGGAAAAACAGATATGGACCGGTTGGCCTCCTCCTGGTTTCTCGTATGTGGCTCCATTCCATCCAGTAAGTATGGGTGCCCACATAGTTTCCGCAGCTCCATCACAACATTGTTGAGTGAAATCTAGTCCCATATCCACAACCCCTCTGATCAGTACAACCTCAAACAACCTTCTTCTCCGGGGCATCAAATTTTTTATTTATTTAATTTTATTATATTTATATGAAATTGCAGAGAAAATCAAATCAGCTGTTTTTTATGCAAATTTATTCACACTAATGCACATGGGAAGTTTTTAACTACCTGTGGCCCACCACTGCGGGACAAAATCTGATAATTGCGTGTCAGGATGGCCTTGTAGTACTCCTTTTGGACTGAGCTTAATTCCACCCGCAGAATCAACTCCTTCTTTGGTGGCAACTCCTTCATCACATCCTTCTTGACCCCTGGGGGTTTGATCACAAACCACCCCAAGGAAAAACACTAATCAACATAGTACACAGAAATCATTAAGGAAAAGGAACCCCATCCAGGCTAGAGACTCCATGACACTATCAAAGAAAGACAATCTGCCATAAAGACAAAAAAAGGACGCTATACAAAAACCCAAAAGCCAGTGGTAGCCCAAAAAACACCCATAAGCCCTAAATAAAACCAGCAAGAAAAATACAATTGGCAAACATGTAGATCTATAATAACTATGTGGGTACTCCATTCTCCCTCTACAGCAATAACACATGCCAATAGAAATGCTGGAGAAAGAGGAATGGAAGTTTTTCAAAGCCGGAGTATCCTTTTTTTTTTGCAAAACTTACTACGAAGTAAGTGTGGTGCCAGCATTTTGTGTAACCTCCCAACTTGTTCCTCCTGATTTATGTCCCGAAATTCCTGTTGGAATTCTTCCAAGCTCCCAAACTGCACATCATTGGAGACTACAGTTACACAGACAATTCTTCAGCCAAAACAAAGAGATCGAACTTTAGACACAACTGGAACTTTGTGCACCATCATCGGACAAAGAACAAACAGGTTGTCAGTCATAGGGACAAACAGGTTGTTGAGTCCTAGGCTCAAGGTTGAAGCTTTTCAGAGCTCAAGGGATGTTTGAAGCAATAGGCTGTGGGTTTAGGGTTAATGATCTATTCCACACTGTGGGACTTGCTTGAAGAACTGACCTTGCCCGCATCCAGAAAATGCATTAACATGAAGAGCTCATCCAAATTGTTCTGCACAACAGAAGAAAAATTAAACTTCAGCTGCACCCACATGCCACAACACAAGAATAAAATTTGCAACAAAACCCATGTCATAATAAGACCTTAGAGAACCGATCTCTAAATTCTGAAGGCACATTTCAAAGATTGCTCACAGGTAACAACAACACATCTGGTCAAATGCATGTTACTCTGTTGAGTACTTTGTTTCAAGTCAGTAAATAGCTTCCCCTGTTCAGATTGGCAAGTTTCGTGACTCTAAAAGTTCAGAGAAAAAAGACACCTGCAATGGGGTACCCGTGAGAAGCACTCGGTGGCGTGTGGAGAAAGTTTGCAGGGTCTGGAAGAGCTTGGAGTCCTTATTTTTAAGCCTATGTCCCTCATCAACTATCTGTGGGAGAAACAGAGCACAAGGAAACAGCATCTTATCAAAAAACACACTCCCAAACCAACTGGCAGACTGCTATCAAAGATGATGGTTGAGGGTACAGAAGATAAAAGGTAATTGTGCAGTAAAATCTCTCTACCCAAAATGCGTACCAAGCACTCCCATTTGAGAGCTTTCAAAAGGGTGGTGTCCAAATTGATCATTTCATAAGACGTCAGTAGCACGTCAAATTTGATACGATCCTGCTTGCTCTCTGTAGAAGCAACTCTCTTCTTCTTCCCTTTCCTGCCCTTCAGTTTTGCTTTTTTTGGGAAGAAGAACTCATACTGTCGGAGTATGGCACGAGACTGAGAGGATCCTACATACATGACCTGCCCCCTCCCCAAAAAAAATCGAACTTGCTCTTTTTATCTCCCTCTTCTTCAAACCCTAAAGCCTAAACCCTAAATTCACAGGCTATTTATCAATCACAAACTGGCATTTTCCCTAGCAGAACTATTGGCATTTGAGTAAGGTTTTCACATAGATTGATACTTCCTGCTGTGCATAATATCACATTTCACCATCAAATAGACAGAGAACTCAAGGATGAAAAAATTTGCTGGTGCAACAAAACACCGAGATGGATGGTGTCGAACCCAAAAAAAACCTAGCACTTTTGAGTTTTTGTTTGCAAAACCTCAGTAGTGGTGACTGCACTAAAAGTGAATGACCAGGAAGAGAAGAACAGGAAACAAAAAAGGCATACCACATTCAAATGCGGAGCCCAAGTAGAAAACTCACGCTCCCAGTTACGTAGAGTAGAAAGAGGGGCCACCACTAAGTGTGGCCAAGCAACCCCTTCTCCAACCAATGCTGCAATAAAGGCTATGCTTTGTATGGTCTTTCCTGCATTCAAACAACACCCACAATACACTCATCAAGACAACAAGCCTTCTTTAGATACAAACAAGCTTTAATCGATTTTAGCTTGCCCCCTGTACAAACAAGCATCAAAGATGTTTAACCAGAAGCTATGGTACCTTCTTCTAGGGTGGTACTTGTGGTCATCAGACCCATGTACCTATCAGCACAAGAAAACTCTCTGTAACTTCCCAGATTACACGCACCCAAAAAGTGGGGAAAAAAAAGACAAGAAAAACTTCATAAGATCACAGCCAGCAGAGGGAGAGAATTACCAAGACCCATTTCATCTGCCAAAATGACATGCTTCCTTTGCTGCCATGCAAACCGTAAGAAGTTCAAGCCTTCCAGTTGATATGGGTGTAGGGATCCTGCAACAAATCAAAATCCACCACCCATCCATTCTGTGTGATGTGATGGAATATTTTTGCTCTCCTTTTTTGTATTGATTTCTAGTCCAGATTTTCTACAGTGAAACCCATGTTCATTGAGCTAAAAGAAGAACCTCCTACCTAGAGTCAATTGTGACCCAGTTAATGCAGATGGATAGATGAGTATATGCCTGCCTAGCCAGACATATGTGCCCTTCAATTTTCAAGGGGTAGGTGACGAAAACCTGATCCAAGTAAGAAATAGGTTAAGTCTCAAAAAGAGCAGCCCAGAGGCACATTTGGCTACAATTATTACCTCCCACCAAGAACTTGGGTGTGTCCTCAAATGGTTTGAAATCCTTCCGCTGTCGTTTCAGCTCCTTGTTGTCAAGTGTCGAACCTTTTCGCTTCTTGGTACGAGCCATGATAGATTTGAATTTTGTGATTTCAGTCTGAAACGGGGCCACATCATCTTCGACTTCCCATGTAACTTCATCATATCCAAGATCCTTCCACTTCACCAAGTATTCTATGGCAACCCCATGATTCCTGCCGAACACCCCCAAAAAAAACACAAATTTAAATCTTAACTATTCAAACACCAGCCATAAGCATCAGGAATTTGAAATGCTCGATATCTTAGAGTATCAAGATATGGGGTGTCCACAAAAGCGAGCACCTTGTGTCCAGAATGCGATCGACAGTAGTCCACTCCGCACGAATAGGAAGCCGATCTTCCTCAGTGTTCCATGTCTTTGATGCCTCAAGTTGCCTTTGGAAATAGTTGAGCTTCATCCGCAACCCAGGAAAGTGTTTCATACCCTTCTCCACATCACTGGCCATAACCCTGCCACGCCCACAACATTTGTCTCCACAGCCCCATCAGTCATTGGCACTTGTAAGATTCAATCAATTCAGCAAAATATCCATCATTGTCTCAAAACAGCAGCACAGGCCATTCCTTCCAAAGAATGAATTCAATCCAAACTGTTTTCATTGCCTTTTGCCTACCATAGGAGCATCTCTTATGAATTCATAAGTAGGGTTTGCCGATTCAACCAGTAGTTCAGCAGGTTGCTCCTCCATTAGAAAACATTCTCACAAAAAGGAACTTACCAAGAGCAGTGCAAATAAGACATGGATTTCCACTTGATCAGGTAATGCTTCACTAAATCCTTTGGGGTTGGACTAGGATCCAATGCATCTTCTCCTCCTCCCCCAGTAGCAGCACTTGAGACCGTACTTGGTCTCATTTGGCAGTCAAGAAATTTCTCCACATCACTGAGTGGGTCCACCTGCACAACAACATCCAACACATCTAGTGGGTGACTTCTTTCCTTCACAGTAGTCATTTGACCCACATACACAAACTTGGACAGGAATTTCCAACAGTCCGGATCTTAAGATCTGCAGAGTTCAAAACAGGCTCTGATCCAGGTCAGGGTCAAACCCACCAGAAATGGGTCTTTCCACAGAAACTGGAACAATGCACACTGTAAGTGATGATTAAGTTTTTGGGATACTTACACATTTTGGGCAGCTCCATTTGCCCCGGGGGACAATCTTGAGGGGTGGATTAAGACAGCCAAGATGATACACCTTCGTGCATGTGTCACAGCACAATAAGTCTCCACCAAGATGGCATATATCACAAAAGTCGTCACTCTACACCCAACAATTTTCCCTTGTTCGTATTAGTGGACAAAGGGCGACCACCATCTCTAGGCAGAAGATTTCACTTTTCTTAAATGCAGGTGCCATCCTCCAACCTGTTCTGATTTCGGAACCTTGGGGACCTCATCATCGCCGTCACCTTCCTCATTGAACCAATCTTCGTCTTCTTCTTCTTCTTCCACTCCATCCTCTTCCAAATAAGAAGGCTTTCTTTTCGTCCTTGCTCTCAATCGCTCTGGTATAATATGAAACTCCTGCATGAAAAAAAAAAACCAACACCCACTTTCACATTTCCATCACTCTCAGCTCCTGTAAAATTGATTGAGCATCCCAATGACCTCAGTATTATTACTCTGGACAATCCTCAAGTGGGGCGAAAGACCACAACTCACATCAACAGGTTCGTTGTTGCCTTCACCATCTTTCACCTCATTGCCTTTGGCCTGAGCACCCTTCTTCACCTCGTCACCCAGCAATTCCTCCTCCTCACCTTTCCCATCAGCAGCAGCAGCCACCTTAACCCCAGCATGCAGCAATTCCCCCTTCTCCTCACCTTTGACTGCCACGTCACCTTCATTCTCAGGCTCCTGAACATTGTCATCTTCTTCTGTCTCCATAGCCACACACACACACTACTAACTTTTCACCTCCCTTCCCCTGATATGATGGCAAACACAAAGACAAACCCATAATCAGCAGCAGCAAGAACCCAACATCCTACAAGATGGGGGGGGTAAAAAAAAAACTGAGCCACTGAGACACATTGGTTTTGTTGACAAATGCTTCACTGCAAATTAGGTCAACTATATCCCAGGCACCTCAGTTCCACAGAAATGCTTTGGGAGTCCTCCTCCCTCCATAGATTGATTATAGGTTACTACTACTACCAGGACCATGTTACCACCATGAAGAGAATTTTTACATGAGCTCAAAACTTGTGAGTTTGAAAAGATTACAAGCTTGTACGCTTGGAACTCTACATTCTTTTGTGCAACATGGAAAGAGAGCTATAGATTGCTGGGGCAGTGTGAAGAAGATGACCACAAATGCAAGTGTGCCTGCAGCCGCCCACTTTTTCCATGTCACACTATAAAACACAGGATACAGATAGATGGAGATGGGAGAAAGAAAAGTGGGTTTGCATTTTGCAATGTGGAAACCATGGCATTCTTATGAATTTCTCCAAAGCAAGTCCCAAAAAACCTCTCCAGTAGCAGAAGTGTATGAAATGTGGGTGGGATTTATGCTCACTAAAACAAACACCCATTGTGTGTTTGGGTGTATCTGATATGCTACTACTATGTAGCATTCTACAGAGTCTAGCATATCCAGCACTTTGTAAATCACCATGAAAGCTGAAGAAAGAAAGAAACCCTTGAAAATTAGTGACCCCAAAAAAAAAATGTATGCCCTAAAAAAGGGGGATCGATCTACAGAACAACCAGAACACAAAAAACCTGGAACCTTTTGAGGAAAGAGCTCTAACTACGCCCCACCCCCACCCAAAAAAAACAACAACCCAAGACCCAAAAAAAAAATAGTGTATGTGAAGAAGGGGGGGGGTGGAAAGCAAATTCAAAGAAAGAAGGAAAAAAGAAAGAAAGAAAGAAAGTTAAGAAAGCCAAAAAAACACACACACACACACAAAACAGAGTAGTAATGAGAAGTGGGTCATAAACATACCTCACAGTTTTCGATTTTTTTTGTTTTTTTAGGTGCTGCCACCACCAACAAAAGGATGCAACAAGAGGAAGCAGCAGCAGCGGGGGAGAGAGAGAGAGAGATCTTCAAGGGTTCAAAGATTTGGTGCAACAGAGGTGAAAGAAGATGGATCAGAGACAGTAGAGAAAAACCCTAGAAATCCTCATCAACAACAGCAGCAACAACAACAACAACATCAGATGACGAAGAAGACGACGACGACGACGACGACAAAAGCCGCAAATCACGGGACCGGAAAGACCGTAATTTGACGCATTTTGCACTTGGGTTTTGTGGGGGGAGTGCTCATCTTCCGCAGTATGTATGTCGTGATTAGCGTGGTAGAGGATTACGCTAATTATGTGATTAGTCTAATTAATCTCGTTTACGCTCAACTTAATAATTAGGTAAGTGGGCTTCTCTTTTTCTACTAGGGTTTCAACCAGGGTTCGAACTCCACTGGGTTCAGCTTCTTTTTTTTTTCTTTTTCTTTTCGGGGGGTGCGAATTTTCGCACTGTGGCGACCAAAAAAACAAAACAAAACAATATTTTATTTTATTTTTAGTGTACATTCGAAAACAAAATCCTAAATATTTTGGAAAACATTTTGCCAATTTTTTGAAACCACAAAATTGAAAATTAAATTAAAATAAAATTTCCCCTCTGGCTCCCATTTGGATACTGCCCATGTAATTAATTAATTATATGGTATGCCTATTTGTGTATTTTAAAACACATGAACTTAAATTAAATTAGATTAAACTGAAACTTGCTGAGTTTAATTTTATTACAATTTTATATACATTATGCACAACACTAAACAAAAAAAATTAAAAAATTAAATTATTTATTTTTAATTTTTTATTTTATTTTAATTAATTTTTTCAAGTTTGAAAAGGTTGGTTGTTTTGAGGGCTACTGAGATTCCTTTTGGGGGTAGAGGGGAATAATTCTTTCTTTCTTTCTCTCCTGATTTCTTTTCTTTTCTTTTAATTTTGTGATATTTCTTTTCTTTAAAAATTTTTTTATTGAAACTTTAAAAATTATGTCCAATCTATAAATTAAAAGGGCTTTAGCTAATGAAATTTAGGGTTTGTGGGGTTTTTTTTTTCCTTTTTTTTCTAATTTATTTATATAGGGGGAATTAAATTAATGGACAAGGTTTGTTTGTGTGGAAGTCGAGTTTTCTTTTTGGGGTTTGTTGTTTGGGTGTGACTTAAGGGAGTTAAATCTCATTTTGTTGTTCCTAAACCGTTGATTAGGGTTTCTTAAATGCCACATAATGGATTTTGTATTTGCTTTAATTTTTTTTTCACAAATAAAATTTCCTCATCTTCAAGTTTGGAGTGTATATTGGATTTGGTTTCCTTACCCAATTCTAAGATTTTTTTTTTGCATTTTTATTATTATGTGTTTGGATTTAGTATTTAGGACTTAATTTTTGTGTTCTCAACTCGACTATCTCCATTCCCCACCCCTCCATTTCCTTCCAAAGGGATCCACAAGTGGATCGGACCTAAAAGTGGACCTAGGATCAATAGGTCCATATATTCGTTAATAGGGTAACTTTCTAAATGATTCAATCTTCTCCATACAAAAAGGGGTTTACAATACTAAGCAAAAATGTGCCCTTGAGCCTTAATCGTAGTTAAATATGTTTTTCTTTAAGGATTACTTTGTAAATGTGTGCATCAAAATGTTAGTTATCATTGTTGTGCATTTAAGTGTTAATTTTTGTTGTGGATGTTACAAGATTTTTGTTATTCTTGTCATCCTTAATGAAATGAGTTAATTTTTTTTGTTGATGAATGCATTAAAATCGTAGTGTGATTTATGTGTTGTGGTTAGTTTAATTGAATGGGTCTCCATCAATATGCAACCAATGATTTATATAATAATAACAAAATGCACAACTAGCAATTTATATAATAACAAAGTGCACTAGGAAAACCTAAGTATGTGTAAATAACTATTTCGTATTGATTGTTAGTTCACTCAAGATAAGTAAGAAAACAAATTCAAACCACCAAATCTAGCATTCTCATTGGCCTACCAAAAACAATTTCAAGTTTACACATAATTTTATTTTATTGAACATTGAAAACAATGATCTCATTTTCTAGCATTTCATTGGTCTTTAAAAAAATTCATAAACCTAATAACCTTATTACATATTTAATTATTAGTTCATTCAAAATAACTAAAAAAATAATTCAAACTGCCAAATCTAATCATTTCATTGGTCACGACACTTCTTTTTGCACACCTTCGCAGAAGCCTATTCAACACCCTTTGTATATTAACACATTAACCAATATTAAAACTCTTGTTTGGGTTGAAATTTGTGATGTTTGTGCCATTAGATCTTTCTTCTTCCAAGCATATTTACCCCATTCCTTTCCCATACCCACCTATATGTACCTAATGGTCTTTTTGTATTTACAATATTTGTTTTCAAGGATTATAAAATGTCAATGACAAGTACAATTTGAAAATATTATGAAATGCCAATTACATGTACAATATTCATACAATATTCATATTGCAAAAATAGGTTTTGAATTGCATAAAATAAATGTTCATTATATGTAATGACCAATTTTGGGTGATTTTTAAAAGCAAGGCCAAATCATCATCAATTTTATATCCAAGTATATATCCATTTGAGTGGTAGGTATCAAAAACTTATTAAATTAAAGGTTTTAAAAACCTCCAAAGGTGAAACAAAAAACTTCTAATGGATCTTCCTTGGTTTTTAAAAATCTCATGTTAAGTTTATCAAAAAAAATATTATTATTTATATGTTGTGTGCTCAGAATGTGTTTGGCAACAAAACCAAAATTTCAATGCTACACAATTTGAAAAGTTCAAACAGTTACTTTGCAAATTGCAAACTTCAAATCCTACTATAAAATGAAATTAATTTATGTTTTGTGACATGTTTATTTAAACCAAAATGTTGCAAAGGTTGCATTTTTACATTTTGACAGCAACATTTGTGCATCTTGAAAGGAATATGAATGCATAATGGGCATTTGGTGCAAATTTTGTCAAAATTAGGAAGTCGAAAGTTGAAATGGAAATCAACAAATTTGAAAGCTTAATGCCATAGTTTTTTGGCAATTTATTTGTAGTGCTTGAAAGCTTATCTAAAAGCATAGGAAGACAAAATGACAATGTGTTTGTGGGTGCACCAAGTTTGTCACACACAAGTGTCAAAAACCAAGATTAGTCTTCCACACTCAAAGCACCATAATTGACGTCATGTGGAAATGGAATCAATGAGCTTGATGAATTTACAACATTAAATTGCTTCAAATCTTTACACATTCAAATTAAGTTTTGGAAACTTTCAACCACAATTCTTTGACATGGGCATTTTTTAATGTGAATGATGGTAGCTCCGTGGATTTGATCAACATGTAACTAATGCATTGCATTATTTACTACAATGAATAAGTTAATCTTGTAATTGGTACTCAATGAATGAGGTGTTAGAAAAGGTTTATCATTTATTTCAAAATGAATGGCATTACAAACATGAGAAAACAAGTAAAGGTTGAACATTATAATATTTCTCATAAATTTGCTAAAGAAATGAATAGCATAACAACATGCCCACTAATTCAATGACTTATTAAGAAGAGGCCAATAATTAGGTAGAGCTCCACGTCCAACCTTTTTTGGTTCTATAAACTTGTTTAAGAAATATCATTCATGAGCATAAGTTTTCTTACATGATTTGGTTTCTTTTATCACATAATCTTGTTGATCATTTCAAATTGTTGGAAGTGTCTAACTACAACCTTTGCCATTACAATTGTGTCCCTTCCAAGAAGACCTTCGCAAAAAAGGTCCCAATTGATTTTATGGAGAAAAAAATAAAATTACATGACATATTACTTACATTGGCATAGTGATTATTGGCAATGGCAAGTGTTGATCTTTGCACATGTTGGTGGGTGCCCATGACATATTTTCACTTGTTGTCAATTTCATCTCTACAAATTGATAACCCAAACACATCATAATAAAATTGTTTGAAGCAACCCAAGACAAGTGGTCAAGTTATGGTAATAAAGTTGCACGTTTTATTTAACAAATTTGGGTTGAGGAAAAAGTGATTGGTTACATCAAAGACAAAGGTATTAATTTGGGAGCAATGATCACATCATTGAAGGTCATTGTGAGTTGTGAAAACTTTTGGTTGCAAGAGCTTTTCGAAAGCACCTTTTTGGGCATCCCATGTCGAAGGCCAACTAATATGGTACAATCGATGAAAAGGTTTTGATTAGCTTGCATGACATTTATATCAAATTTGTTGAAACAAACTTTTAAAAGTGCATGACATGGTTTTAAAATTTGGGATAAGGATGCCAAGAATGGACAAGTGTGTGGATTGATGTGTGGGTCTACATCCATGAAAACTAAACATTTTTTTGTGAAAACAAGGCGAGATTTTACATTTTACCAAATTCTATGAATTTTGTTTACATGAATCTAACATTTGCTACTACTTTGTGAGTTGTAATTTGTAATGAAAAGTAAAATTTACAATTATGTAGGTTTTAGGTTTTGAAATTAATGTATGGGTTTTGTGAATTTGTGGGTGTTGCCTAGTTTTGTTATTTGCGTTAAAGTTGCAAGTTTTCGTCTCTTTTGTTTTATGAATTATTTTGATCCGTACAACTTCTAGTGATTTGTTTCATGTGTTTCAACTTAACAATTGAAACAAATATTTTTGCCACAAATATTTGTTGCACCAATATAATGTGATTGCATTATATGTATTTTGTGATTATTGTGTAGTTCCAAGGTTCTTCATTTCTTTGTTAAGCTTTTGAATTTTGTTTCATTTAAATATGTGCATTAATTGGAATTTTTTTGTTAATGGCAATCCATATTAAACAAAAGCTAGAATTTTGTGTTCAAGTTTTGTGATCAAATTATGTGACCATAGTTGCTAATGAAAAATATAATCAAAGATGTTGATTCTTTATTGAAGGTAGTCCATGAAAGTTTTTGTGGTCTATTCAACATAAATTATTTTTGTGAAATATTTCACCAAAATAATTTCTAAAATTTGAATGCACAAATTTTAGTTGTGTCTTAATTGATTCCATGATTTATATGACTTTTACATTTGTTGTTCTTATGATCCTCACATTTGTGAACATGTGATCTTCATTTGTTATTCTTGAATATCACAATATCATCAAATTAACTTTGTTCATTACTGTTTTAAGCACATTGATTAATTGAAGATTTTAATTTTTTATTAATTGATTATAATGTTCTATACAATTTTGAACACAACTAGTTGAGGATCCATAGTTTTTACAAGAACAACAAATGAGGATCACAAAGAATAATAGATGTTATGATAGGATATTATTTGTAGGACTCATGAAAAACTATCATGTGGTGGGTTGCTTTAAAAAATTATTTGAGGTTTTTTTCTTAATTTCAAGTTTTAAGCATATTGCAAAGTGAACCATAAATGTACATTGGGAAAATTCACTTGTGAAAGTAAAATTCAAAATTTTGTGTTCAAGTTTTGTGATCATAATTGTTGATGAATTATCTAATTAGAGATGTTGATGTTTTTCTTGCAAAAAGCCAAAAATTGTATAATATCTCATCAACGTTAAGTTAATGTTTTGTGAATTGCAAGTTCTAGTGGGGAGTACAAATTTTGTGAGTTTCAAGTTTTTGTAATAATGAGTATAATATTTAAATTTTTTTATGGATTTGCAAGTTTTTGGTTTTGGTTCTTTTCCTTTTGTGATGAGTTGCAAATTTAAAGGGAATTAATTAATGTGTAAGGTAGCAACTTCATGGGTTTCAAATTTTAAATAACTTGGTGGTTCTTTTTTTGCTTGAAATTAAAAAATGCAAAATCAATTAAACAGTTTATGTGGTTTCTTTAATGCATGCCATGGTGTGTTTGAAGTCTTGATTTTGATCATAATGAGGCCTTAACAATATTCTACACATGCAAATTTGCAATCAAAGTTGCTATGTTTGAAAATGTGTTCTTATATTAAAAAGTCATTGTTTTGTGTTATATTATCAGCAAACACAACCTCATGTAACTAGTTGAATGCCTCCATTCTTGACATGGAATGTTGCACAAACTATAGTTGATATTTTTTTTGGTTGGCTTTACATGTGTGTTTACACCACATGAAATCTTATTTGTTCTGACCCATGGGTTTATAACTGCCTTGCAATTTATTATTGTTTGTGACTAATAGGAAGGATTGGATGAAAGGAGGATGAAATGTTAGTTTTCATGAATTAAATTCATTAACATACAATAATGGATGATAACTCAACCATTTTTGTGATTTCCACTTTGAGTATACACCTATAGATAGTTGAATGGTCCAAATAAGGTGTTATATTTAACTTGTGTTATGACTATACATAGATGATTAAACTAGATAAGGTGTAACATTCAAATTTTGTTGCGATTATACATAACCAACGAAACAAAATGGGGTGTTCTATTTGGCTTATGTTGCAATTACAATTACAAAAGTTAATAAGGTAAAGAAAATTAAAAATTCAAAGTTGAAAACAATCACACAACAAAATGATTCACAAAAATGGGAATTTTCATATCTCAAAAATCATTAGGGGAAAAAATAATCAAGTTCAACATTTAGCCATGTACCAAGTAAAATAAAACTTGGAATCCACTTGCATCAACCATCTTTAAACTATATTATGAAGGTTGATTAACCAAGGTCAAAGCAAGATAAATTTTGGAATTGCAATTTACCTTGTTAACTTGCAATTAAAATAATTGAAAATAGTGCAAAAAATGATCATAAAGTTATTATATAATAAATGTTTTCACTTGAGTGACCGAAGCCAAGAATTCTTTTATTATTTTGCATTCAATTTTAATTTTCAATTTATTTTGACAAGTATTTATTTATTTCTTTGATATGCGAGTAATTTTGTAATTTTTTTTTTGAAGTGTGGACTAAGTTATAAAATACATGTAAATTAAGTAAAGAGGAAGTAGGTGCCAACAAATAATTTTTTTTTTTTGAGACTAGGATTAAAAATATAATTATTATTATACCCTAACTTAATAAACACATATTCAATTGAGTATTTTGTGTTTAAAGTACCTTCAAACCTAGATTTTTCTTCTTTTCAAATACATATTTAATGTATGTTTTTATATGCATGACACAAATAAAAATGAAAAATAAATATCTTTGTGTTCATTTAACTATGTTTCCACTTGCCAAGATTATTTCCTAGAACATTTGATCACACCTACTAATTCCCATATATATATATATATATATTACATTAGCAAATTTAAACCCATTGTTAAACACAACTCATTGATTTCATGGTGTTTTTGTTGAAGACCACCTCCCTATCATACAATGATTTGTGCATATGCTTGGTCACAAATTCAAAGGTTTCATCCAATATGTATCCTTCAATTAATGGACCTTTGAATTGTGCCATGTTACACACATTTCATTCAAACAGCTTAACAAATGTTCCATTAAATACATGTCCAATGATTACAAACTAGACCACAAAAATCTAATGCACCTACCACATGAAACATCAAGTTTGTCATTGAATTCAAAAAAAATGGAACTATTTATTTAGAAAGCAAAAAATATTTGCCACATCTTCCTCATCATGTAAACTTCCAATCTTATTAACTAAGGTTTTAAACCTTTACATAAACATATTTTAAAACCTTATTAATTAAGTTGTTTAATGGCCATCCATAGTTCAATTGCCAAATTAACTGAATGTAAACACATTACTAACGTCAACCAATGATATAAGTTCATATTCATTAATGTACATGAGCTTTGTCGTGACCCTAGCCTTGGGCTCACGACCAAGGCAAATGGTTTCCAAGGGTGTGGGTCAAGACTAAGTCTGGGAGTCCCATTCATATGCCTCGGAGTGCAAAAGAGTGTGAGGGAAAGAACCCTCACACTCCCAAGTGAATTCCCATGTTGGAAGTTGGAATCCCGGTGGACTCTTGAATGTTCGGAGAGTGATTGTGAGGGTCAAAACCCAATGGTTCAAAGAGTTTTTTATATCATTGAATTTTTTTTGAAACATATATATCTAAAATGGGCTTGCATCACCCATTTTGACATCTAAAACATAACTTATGGCCAAAAGAAAGGTCGGGAATCAAATTGACAGTTTGACTCTTAACCACTAAAAGTCGGGAATTGACCCGATTTCCTTGCGTGCAGGTGGCGTGTTACATACCGTTGAAAAGCTCTAGACGAGGGCTACAACTTTGCTTTAGACATCATTACGATCGGAGGTCTGCACACAAAGTTATGGGGCTCCAAAGTCACGGGAGTCCCAACTTTGGTAATTTCGGGACTCCCATTTGAGAATCTCGAGACAAAAAGTCATTTGGATGTGGGCCTCGTGGAGAGGCATAGAGTATATTCTAAGGGGGAAGGTGGTAGCTTCCCCCAAGTCCAGGCCGTGGTGAGTCTTGTGAGTCCGAGTTACTCGTAGCTCGTCTCAGCACCAAAAATGTTTCAACTATGCATTAATCAACTTGTTACTTGATTTGTGCAGATCCGAGTGAGTGATTAAGTGCTTGTCATTCTTCCTAGTCCCATCCCGGAGCTCCTGCACACCCCTCTACCCCTCAAAGTGTTACGAACCAAGGAGCGTGCCCCGACTTTTTGTTTTTTCGTTGTTTTTAGTTTGGACTCACATTTGAATCCATTAAGGAGCTTGGGGGTGCGTCAAATTCCCACACAACATTTCAACTTTGATAATTACTTCCCAAGCCCAAATTTTTTTTATTAAAGGTGTTAAAATGAAACATTGATGATATTAATTCATATCCATTAATGTCCATGAAATCCAAAACAACAATTCAAGTTTAAATATTACTTGTCAAATTCAAAATAAACCTATTTGAAATGTTACACTGAAACATTAATGTCCATGAGTTCTCAAACAAGATTTCAAGTTTAAACATGATTTCTTAATCGAAAAATAAAAATAAAAATAAAAAAATTGTTAAAATAAAACATCAATGTCCATGGGTTCCCAAATAATATTTCAAGTATGAAAATTACTTCACAAGAGCACAAAATAGACATTATAAATATGTAAACATGTTCATGCTCAAGCTCCAAGTTCCAAATGTAACCTAGTTCATCTAGCTCAAATCTCATCTTTAGTATTGTCATTTTGGAAGGTCAATCAAATCCCTAAGATTTATTCCAAGTTCCTACCCCAAAGCCTAGTTTAATTTTATGCTTTCAAATTCAATCTTTGTTTGTGGTTTAGTTCAACTATTTCAAACCTCACCTTTAGTAAAGTCACTTCAAAGTTAAAGCAAGCAAGAAAAACCTTTCATTCCAAGTTAGCAAAAAACCTAAAGTCTCTTGTGTGAAATTCTAAAGCACTTTTGAAAACAAACAACAATCCAATGAATTACTAGTGTCCATTGTTCAATAATTAATGGGTAGGTGTCTAATCACTATGTGGATTGAATAAATAATAGACAAAAATCACCTTGCCACCATTTTTAAAAAAAAGAAAGTAAAACTTGTTTTTCCCACCCCTTTCACTTAGGTTTTTATATTTTTCATATTCTCACTTCGAAGACTTTTTAATTTTCTCATTTTTCACATGCATTTATCACTTGCACATGATAGGCTTTGTTGTGGAGGTTGAAGGTTGATGTGCTCCCATTTATTTTGGAATTTGAAGGTTGGAGGTTGAAGTTTGTGTTTCCTACCTTCTCACTTGTGTGTCCCACCTCTCACTAAATTCAATTTTCATGTTTACATCTCTCATTTGCACATATAAACATTGTTTTGGAGGTTAGAGTTTTGGAGTTTGAAAGTTATAGTTTGGAGCTTGGAGTTTCAACCTTGGAGATTATAACTTGAAACTTGGAATTGAACATTTTGATCCCTTTAATAGGCATATTTTCGACTTAAGAAGTAACTTTCAAACTTGAAATGTTGTTTGGGAACTCATGGACATTGATGAATGTGAATAATTATCATTAATGTTTCATTTCAACAACTCTGGAAGGTTTGTTTTGGGGTTCCAAAGGTCATCTTTAAATTTGAAATGTTGTTTGGGAGCTCATGAACATTGATGGACATGAACTAATATCACTAATTTTGTTTTAGAGTTCATGGACATTGATGAATGTGAATTAACATCATTAATGTTTCATTTTAACACCTTTAATATGTTTGTTTTGGGGCTTAAAATGTCATTTTCAAATTTGAAATGATGTTTAGAAGTCCATGAACATTGATGAATATGAACTAATTTCACTAATGTTGTTTTGGAGCTCTTAGAAACTAATGAATTTGAAACAATATCACAATCGTTCATTTTAACATCTTTAGTGTGTTTTTTTGGGGCTTGAAAGGTAAATTTTAGACTTAAAATGTTGTTGTAGAATTCATGGACATTCATGAATATGAATTAATATTATTAATACATTTCATTTTAACACCTCTAGTAGGTTTGTTTTAGGCTTGAAAAGTAATTTTCAAATCTAACACATTTGTGATGTTTTAAACTTCATGTGAATCACATGCAATATGACTATTTAGTCATGTGTAAATGTATTTAACCACACTCCACTAACCTATCTTTTGGTTATTCTATGAAGGGAGTTGATGTGGTTTTCACCAAGGTTCCAAGCATGGTACAATGGACCAAAAGTATGTCTATTCAAATTCTAGATTTGAAATATGGTAGTTTTCAAACATAAGCAAGTAGATTCAAAACTTTTTAAAAGTCTCATTATGGAAGCCCATGCTTCCATTGAATTTTGATGAATTGAATACAAAATTTGAAAAACTTTAGTACAATAAAAGTAGGTAACAAGTAGGAATGAAACTAACAAGTTAATATTGTGTTCAATCTTACTTTTACATTATACTTTGATTCTACTATGAAAAATTTAAAAGTCCACAAGTATATTTTAAATGCCATTGATTTAAAATTATAATAGATTCAATATTTAATTTACTTACAATCTAATTTGTAAGTTGTGACATCTATTTGAATTTTGATGAATATCTAGAAACCTATTTTCTAAATATAGTCATAGCAAAATCAAGGAACTTCATATAATTAATCATTAAAATAAATAAAATTTTAAATTCAATATACCAAGGCCTACTTGATGGTCACTTTTCATTTATATTGCAAAGTAATTATTTAGTCTACTTTACCATACTTTCATCCCCGAATCAATTGATGTAGTTTTTTAACAAATTATACAACCCTTGGAACTTTCTTGTAAACAACCATGTATTTTATGCCAATATTGAATTTTTCATATTGTAGGTTACGAATTAACCTACAAAATTTACAATCCATATTATAATTGTTTTTAATTTTTTATTAGTTGTTTGAAATGTGTCATTTGATGCATTGAGCTGATTTATTTTGTTTTCCTTTTATAGGTGGTTGTGGTGGTCACCACAAAGGAAAATAAGGTAGGTGTACCCACTAGTCAAAAACTCTTTTGGTAATTTGAAATCATTTATTACTAATCAATGTTTTGAATTTCACTTCATTTGTTAATACACAAATTCTGAAATTGACATGTTCCATTATGTTGAGCACATTGAAAAAAAATTCAAATTTGGTTTAATGTTGTAAAGATTACAATTGAATCAAAATGCTTTACATGTCATTGAATTGTAATTAAACTTACTTGTTCAAAGGCAGGTTAAAAGTGGTTAAAATGGAAACCACCACACCATGGCAAAATGAAGCATATGTACCCATTCAAACATTCCTTTAGTGATTTGAATTTTTTTTCATTTAATGTCATGTGCATGATGTTTCCAATTGTGTGAAGTTTGATAAAAAAAAAATTATTCATTTTGATTACTCAAAATCGAGTATTGCAAAAAGGTGTGGATATGTGAAAAGCTTATTAATTTGATTTTTTTTAGTTATTGTAGTTAATTGGGATGGTATGGACTTCTTGGGAAATGATTTTCCAATAGTAATGACATGTTTACAAATTTGAAGTGTTTTAAAATCTTATTCATATCTCCTTCCTACATTATCAATTTGTGTTTTAATACAATGGGGATTCTTACCTTGTTTTACCTTATATGGTTTATGATGGTGATGTTATTTTAATCAAGTGGAGCAAATTCATTGTTTCATAATATTGTGAATTGACACAATTAATACATCTATTTAGTTTAATTGCATCTCCATCTAGTGAAATTACATGTGTAGTCATAACAACTACACATGCAACTAGTTTAGTTCAATTTGCAACTTGTCAAGTCACATTCTTAATCACTACCAACTTAATATGTGACTATTATAGTTGCACATCCAACTACAATGAAATCAATAGGATGTGTTGTTAACATGCCACATGGCAAGATTGTAACCACATTCACAATAATTTAAAATAAAATTTCATCAATTTATATACATCACCACATGTCATCACCATGGCCATATGGAAATTAATTTTAAATATTTTGATAGTTTTAAAAATTACCATGTGTCACAATCTTGGGAATGTTAAAACTATGTAAAATAGTCTTTGATAAATTTAACAAATGCCTTGTCTCATGATCTAGCCATATTTACATTAATTTAAAACTAATTTTGATAAATAGAAATTGCCATGTGTCACGATCTTGGATATATTAGTTAGAATTTGATAATTAGTATTACATTTAAATGTAGCCACATGGTAGCACTTTGTGAAACAATAAAATCATCTAACAATATTTAAGTTTTATCGAATTGTTGGGGTGTTACCACATGTTTACATCTTGAACACTCACAATTGGACACTTGGCATTGTTTTTAATCACAACATAATCATAAACCCAATTGCAATTTTAGTCCCATATAAAGTTGAAAGCATAGTGACAATCCCAAATCAAAATGCCATCCTAGGTGATTTAACTTGATGGAATATGAATGAAAAGCTTTGGTTAGTTGCAAAATGATTGGTGTCATTTAAAATTGGGGTGCCATTTGCAACTAGTGTTATTAATGACTTGTCCAAGGTGTCTAAGGGATTTCTAGTTGGAAATGTTAGTTACAACTAGAAATCCAATCAAAACCCCAATTCTAAATTGACCATTTTTCTTGTAACATTAATCAATCCTATAAACATTGGTTGTTAATCGATGCATTGAATGTGCAATCATGATCACCTTGAAATTTCAAGAAGATATAATCAATTGTGTTATACCAAATAACATTATTAATGATCACTTGGGCAGGTATGACATTGAATTGCTTGCATTTTCTATAAACATTAAGAGACTTGTAATATTTGTTTTGGATATTTTTTTATATTCTTGTTAAGGTTTGAGCTCAAAAATGCTCATAAAATGTTGTGTTTAATGTTGGACCCACGATATAAATATGTGTGCCTTATTTTATCATATAGTGGCCAAAAGGAGGATATTTTGGTTGTAAATGAATATATGATTATATAAAGCTTTATGCCCAATGTTGTTTAAATGTTATGAAAAATTGCATCATGTTTTAAATGTTCCATGTGATTCACATATTCTTTAAGTGGAAATAAATGTTGGTAATCCCTTGAACATTTGAGATGGCAAACTATGGCAATGAACCCACTAAGGAATGTAAGAATTCAATTTTTAAAATTTAGATGGTATTAATTAAATAACAATGAGATCAACTACCTTTTATAATGGCGAAGAAAACATGAAACCATGATTCTTATAATAGGTTGTTAACATGACAAATTTTGGGTATTACTAGGTCTTAGTAGAAATAAAACATATTTTTTTGCTTGCTAGTATCCTTACAAATTTGCATTAATACATGCTACAAATTGATAACCTTGAAAGGCTAATTGACTAAATGATACAAGGTTTGGTTGCAATACTTTGAAGACTATGGAAGAGGTCGTTGAGTAAGAAGTAAACTTAACAAACAAGTTGGAAGAAAAATAGGTTGAATGTAATTATGAACACAAGGAGTTTTCTGCTTAAGAGATATGTTTAGTTAGTTGACTTTTTGATTAAAAGGTAAGCTCCCATTCAATTTGTATCCTTATTTTGAAAATGCCAAACATGATTTGATGAATTGGATCATGTCAATGTGTGTGTCGATTGCATGTTTTTATTGTACATGTGACATTGGATTACTTGCATGATATTTGATTTTTTCAAATGTTTCCATTTTGACATATCTATAAAATGTTAAACAATGACAATGGTTTTTGAGCTTACTTTCTAATCAAAAAATTAACTACCATTAAAATATCATTTAAAGAAAAACCTTTAATTCTTGAATTGTTAAAAACTTCCACTCGTAAAAGGCTTGATTATTACAAAGATTTTAAGGTTTGTGACAAGTTTGGTGTAGGGAAAATTTAGGAACCTTGAAAATGTCAATTGGTCTTTTATTAATTACATTGACCACCATTGTTGAAACAAAAAACAAAATGTAGTTTGTCTATATTATTTTGCAAATTATGTGCAATCATTTTCATGATACATGCCATTCATTTCTTATTCTTACCAACAAAATATACTAATTTTTTGGAGTTTGGATAGAGTATGAAGCTAATGCTACTCATTTTCTTATGTTGAAAAAAACGATATGTCTTTGTTGTCATGGAAACTTGTTGAGTTATTTTTACATTGGTGCCATTGTATGTTAGTAATTATCAACATGTCTTTGTTCCAAAGACTATTTTGTTCAAGTGAAGTCAATCATTTTAATGAATAAAATTGCACCTTGATTGCATGTACTAAAAGCTTGCACGTGTTGAATTTGTGTGAGGCTTTCATGTCATGTCTTAGGTTGAGGTTTCATTCACAAATATATTATGTTATTGTTTTAATTTTTAATGTTTTGGAATGTATTCTATTTGCACAAATGTTATAGTGTGGTGGCAAGTGGGAACCATAATTTCCATTATGTTGCAAATGCAATAAACATTCATGCTTATAATCTATTTCCACTTGGTGTTATGGGCTTTGTGTTCCTTGTTCAACTTGAGATGCGAGTTGTTTTAGTTGTAGCTATTATAATTAATGTTTTTAAACCATTAATTATTAGTGCATTTGCATCAAAATTGGTTTAAGATCCTTTAAATTAACAATGTGTGATATGTAGTGATCTAGCGTTAGGTTGAGGTTTCATTCACATATTTATATTTTGTTATTGATTTGCACAAATGTTGTAGCATGGTGGCAAGTGGCAATTGCAACTTTTGTTATGCTCCAAATCCAAGAAACACCCATAATTCTAATTTGCCTCCACCTAGGGTTATGCTCCTTGTTGAACTTGAGATGGAAGGTGTTTTAGTTGTTGCTATTGATATTAGTGTCCCTTAATTGCTACCTATTAGTGCACTTGCATTAACATTGGTTTCAACTCCTCTAGAACAACAATGTGTGATATGTAGTGACCTAGTTTTAGGTAGAGGTTTCATTCATATGTATATAGATTATGCTATTGTTTAAATTCTTAGTGTATGTTTGAATGTGCTATGTTTGCACATATGGTGGCAAGTGGCAATTGCAACTTCCATTACACTCCAAATCCAAGAAACAAGCCTTATTCATGTCATGCTTGTAGTTTGTAGCATATTGATGGATGTGAGGAAGTTGACCGAGTGGAAATTTCACACCCCTTAGCAAATCTATGTTTTGAAATGGAGTGGTAACTTGTAACTGCAATCCCTCGTGTTATTGGGTTATTTTACAAAGGAATGACCTCCACATGATTTTCTTGCACAACGTTTTTGCAAGTTTATGACCTACATGTGGTAAAAGTTCAATGGTGGCAATGTAGTTATAAAAACAAAGGAATATTTTCTTACTATAGCTAGTTAAAGGTTAAAGACTTTTCAAGCTTTTTTCTCGTATTTTGAATCTATCTCTTGCAGCATTTGTGGAATCACATATTCACAAAAAAACCACTTAATATTAGGGCCCATGACATGGTTCTTTGAACCAAAGAACCACCATATATATAACCCACCATTGTTACATTGCAAAATAACTAATGCAATAAGGAACTTTAAATACTGGTTTGGTTCTGTTATTTTTGTAGAGTAAAGAGCAGGCAGCTGTTGCAAAGGTGACACCGCCAAGAATCCTAAACCCTAAACTAGATTCTTTATTCTTCACCTACTCATTGGCTTTGGATTTTCTACCTATACACCTAGAACCTGAACCCAGCTTTAGCTTGAGAACCAGACTGAGGCAAACAAAATTTACCCCTTCAAAGCTCAGCACTTGGAAGGAAACATCATTTTGCCAGATCTAACCATTTCCAGTTCTCACTTGAACCGATGGTCAGGGCATCAGAAAGGGTATCACCTGGGCTGATGCCCAGAGGGGTTAAGATCAGGACACCCAGAGGTTTTTTATACCAGACCAACACTGGTAATGACCCAAATTTGAATCTTAGATCAACTTGGAACTAGATCCATTTACTGAAACCAAAATTCAACTTGAGTAAATGTAACACATACATTAATTGAGATAGTTGACTAAACCATGTAGGGGTTTCATTTCATTTTGTATGTTGTTATTTCAAACCAAATCAAACTCACAGACAAAATTGCTAAAAATTTAACTGACATTTGTACTTGCATAGTGTTCATGAGGTTACATTCTAGTCACCATAATCAGTGTAATCACAAATGGCTTTTGGGAATCAAAACCATGGCCCTTTGCAGGACCCTACACAGAGGAGTGAATAGCCCATAATGAACAAATATGAAAAGGATCCCGTAGAAATCTCTACAAAAAACACATGCTTCCAATCATCACTGCATACCTCATTATATGAGAAAAGGTCTCTCTGTAGAGGACATGAAATTGCAATGAGCCCAGCAGTTGTGTGGAAAAAATTGTGTCCAAGCTGACCTTCAAAGGAGCAAATTCTGGAATTTAGGTTTCCAAAAGTCCTAGAAGGTTAGATCAATTGCAAAGCACTTGTAAGAGAACCCACACATACAACATCCAGAAAATGTTTTACTCCTGCGATTTTCAAATGCACAGCAACTTGAACATTCAGGGAAAAAAACACTTGGGGCATGAATTCATAATTATAGAAAATAAAATTTCCTGGCTTGGAAAAACAATATTCCGGTCTACGGAAGAAACAATTTTGGAAGATGTAGAACACGAGAAAAAGACCTAGAGAGTCAATATGTTGTTCCACTTATTGGACTATGCCCACCTTCATGAGATCACATAATGAATTACACACCACCCTGCTTTTTCCTCTGGTACTGAACAGCCCATATTGGTACCATTATTCCAATTGCCAATGCACCAAAAGTGCCCAAAAATACTTTGAGCTTCCGGTTCTTCATTCCCTGGATGTCATACATGTGCTCTGCATGAATATACTCATCACCATAGTGCTTTGGTCCTGAAGCATGGAACTGTCTTGTTCCTACCATTTGTCCCACACAGTCAATGCCATGTCAGTTGTGATGAATCAATTAAATCAGCAAGAACCATATCTGTTCCTGGAGCTTCCTTGTTTAAATTGAGGTCAGCACACACAATCAGCCAGCTACCATAGATCTGAATTAGCTCTGGTTCCTCCAGGCCAATGAAAGCTTTTACTGATGATCACATGTGAACTTTTGTCATGTGATTTAAAAATATTTCCATGCATTGCTTGCACATCATTTATGTTTTTCCATAAACTATCTACAAAGGTGCCACCATTCATGTACCAGGGCTATAATCCTTCACTGCAGGGGGACTCTATTAACTGCACACTGGCACACTGGAAGTTCAAAACTTAGATAAGTACTACCCACCACAACTTGATCCAACCCTAATGCTGAAATCCAGAAGTTATCTGATGAAGCCTGCACTGAAACAACATGCTGAAATACTTTCAACATCATCTGGAAAGCTGTCAACCCTACTGACTCCCAGTATTTGCTTCTAGTTTTCACTCTAGAACTTTCTTCACTATCCTTTGACAAGCCTTTCACGCCCTACATGAGACTTTACCACAGCAAAGAAAAGACTGATTCAATGACGTTAGGGTTCACTACCCTTGAATGATAGTACAATCCATCAACATGTCACACACAAAAGAAACTGCTCTACTGTACTCGATTCCTAGATTCTTTCGAACAACACCGCCCTAAACGCACCAGAGGGGAAAAGGAAAAGAAAAAGAAAAAGAACAAAAAACAAAACAAAGAAAAGAAACGCCCTACAACTCAGCGGAACATGAAGAAACGTTGTCAAATAACTAGGATATATGCTGATCGTGAGTCAGAAGCGGGCAGCAGAACTAGAAACTGCAAATCCTGAATGCTAGAGTCTGAAAACCTACATATTATACTCTATGAAATGCTTGAAAATGACTAGAAATATCCTCTGAAACGCTGCAATAAAAGAGAAAAAGGAACTACCAAAGAAAAAACAAGTTCATATTACATGAAGAAGTACATGTAACGTCGACAGGACCTGATACCAAAAACTGCGAACTTAGATTCATATTTCCAGATGCAGATCGGAAGAACTAAAGCAATTCTCCGACTTCGCAAGCATCCAAGCTAGGTGCACAACAAAAACCTTTTCCCTCTAAGAAAAAAGAATACTAACATACCAGAAACAGTTATAGTCGATGATGGTGCAAGCTTGGTTGCTAGACGTCGAACGGCGCTGGCCGTGGAAGAGGTAGCCATGATCGTTGCGCGCTCCAAAACCCTCGCACTCTTTTCTTCTTCCTCTCCTTCGTCGTCAGCTGTCGCACGCACAACTCTCTTGTCTTTGTGAGCGCCGCGCACACAAGCAAGCACCACCCATCCATTTGTCTTAATTATTAGAGGCCAGGAGTGACGTCGTGGATGAATATTGGATTGTATCATGGATGAAAGATATATCTGTTCGTGCATGAACCGACACTTCTATAGTCTGTAATCATTCTGTCCACTCTACAATTGTCCTGTGTTCCTGTGGATGAAAACTGGATGAAGACAGACGAATGAAATAACGTGAAGGACGTTTCTCTGGTCATTCATCACTTAGTTAAGTGGCTCAGAACTCGCCACCTCCTCTTGTTAAGAGTGGGTTTAAACCCTAAACCCCACATCTCCTATTTACACTCAACTTTCATTTCATTGTACTCTTGGGTGCATTAAATCAAATTTCATTAATATTTGGCAAATAATTCCAATGATAATGATTCATCAAAGTTGTTTTGACTTAAGATGATGATTATAAGAAGCATGAAAATATGTCTTTTCAAATATAGCTTTCCATTTGAATTTAAATCCAATTCAATTTGAATTCAATTATAATGTCATTCACTATTTTCATTTGAATGGAATTTAATTTTCAAAAAAATAATTCATTTTTTTCATCCATTGATTAGTGCCCAATAACATGGAGCTCAAGTGATTTTTTAATTATTTTAAATCACCTATTTTTGTTTTAGAATCAATAAGTTTTATAAGTTATCTATTATATTCCAAGACCAAATGAATTGGAGGTTCAATTGTAGAAAGCTCGAAGTCTTCATGTGTTGCTCGTTAGCCTATCTATCTTATATCTTTTATTAAAAATATATAATATCATCCATGTAATAGATCTATTTGAAACCTTATTTCATCCATTTTGGTCAAATACATGTAGAATTTCAAGTTACAATTTTGAAAAACAATCTCAAAGTTTCAACTCCTTCAAGAATATGTATATTTTTGAAACAAGCAAATTCATTGTCATAAATATCTATTCACTTCTTATGGCAAGTTGAAACTAGTGTTGGGTAGTCCTCATTTTTTAATGATAATTGCTTGTTCCAGTTCGGGCATAACATTTTAAAAATCCAATCAATTCTTTTTATTTTATTTATTACATAAAAAAGAAACAACTAGGGTATCAAACTTTTGAAAAAAAATTTCAACCAATTTTTTAAGTGCTAGTTTTCACAAATTTAAAACTAATTGTTTTTCAAAAGAAGTTTTCACAAGTCGATTATTGGACGTTTAATTATTTTCAACAAAATGATTTCTATTTACAAAAATACCAATAAATGGTCAAAGTAACAAAGAATGAAAAAATATAATAAATTATTTTTCTTTCATAATTTCATCTTGTTCAAATAAACCTTCAAATTGTTTTAATTTTAAGTCCTATTTAATTAACTCCACCAAATTAAAAAGTGATTTGTAACCAACTTTTGGTTCATTAGGCTAATTCTTGCTCACAAATATCAACTTTTTCAAATTGGTCGTTTGTAAATGGCATTTTCTTAATTTGTTATTATGTGAACTAAAGATAAAATCTTCTTTGCTTCAATTTGAAATCTTACAATGTTTAATATTTGGCAAGCCAAAAAACCAACAATGGGAAACATGGATTTGTGCTTCTCCCACCATTAAAGAAAACATTTGATATCCTTGATGTCCACTTGACATCTTTTGAAAATGTATATTTTTGCCCACAAGCTTTTTCATTAGCTAATTAGTGTTGGTAGTTTGTTCAAAAATATTCGAACTAACATTTTTTCCAACTGTTGGATTTGCATAATCAACTTTAGATTCAGACACAAGGTGTAAATGATCATGGCATTTGATAAACCTAGGATATAAGAATTTATTGTCATATTCTTCAACAATAGCCACACCTTCACAAATGATATAAAATGACATGAAGCAAAAACTTTTAAACCTAAGGTCTAACATAAAGAAACATCTTATAGGTTTTTTTGGCATCATATTTCCTTAGAAAGGAGATGAAAGATTCCAATACCCTTAAATATTATTTGTTTCATGTTAAAGGTTAGCAAAGATAACTCAAGAATAACCCCATAATTATCATTTATCATATTGGTTCATGTTCGTGGAATTTCATCTTTTACATAAGCAATTTTTTTTTTTCCAACCCATATTTTTCCAAAATTTTTGTCAAATTTCTTGCTAAGGTTTGATTAATAACTTATATTGCCTGAAATAAACAAACAATGCATGATTTGGCTATTGAATAACCCTTAATTTTTTTATCACAAGAACAAAAATGTTATGTGCACCTTGAGACATCCATAAATAAAAACTTCTTATTGCAATATTGCATTTTATTAATTTTGGCAAAGCATATATATTTTTTTGTTTTCTCCACCAAGTTAAACAACACTTCTTGAAAAAATTGTCAATAAAAAAATTACTAGTTTCACCAATTTGTCTAAAATTTGCACAAAATCATTTTATTTATATGTGCATCATACATGTTTTAAATGCACAACATATGTGTGCAAAAAACACAAACTCATGAAAGAATGATTTTTGCATGATTTCCATTTTCAAATCATGGGATGGGAAGTTTGTGATGCATTTTCTTCAAGGAAAAACCTTTTGAAAACATAAATGCAAGGCCAAAAACCTCATCCAAATACTTCCCACAAATTACATTGGTAATTGATTTTTGACAATCAAACGGCCCAAGACTCTTGCAAAAATTCTTTTTGCTACACATCATCCCTTTTGAAAGGATATTTTGTAGCAATTTTTTTTGAAATTTTTCATTAAATATATTAGGCCTTTTCTTTCTTGGTTGCTTTTGATTTTTGATTTTTTTTGTAGATTATTGACCTCCTCTTCAAATTTGTTTGCAGTAATGGCATGGTTTGCATTCATATGTTTATATCATTTGTTTTGTAAGATGAAATTAAACTTGTTTTTGCCTAGGTTTTGGGATTGAATACATTGATATGATTGTTGTAACAAATAATATAACATATCATTTGAAGATTGTTGTGATCAACTTCTTTGCTATTGTTACCATAGAAAAAAACCTACCAAAGTGCATCTCTACCATGAAGTTTCCATTTAACTTTCTAACTTTTGAAAGTTCATTTCCATTCATTCTTCTTCATTTTTAGGAATTTTGTTGCTTTTTATTTCCAAATTGGGATAATCTTCAAACATTTCTTCCATAGGAACATCATTAAAAAAAAATCACATGTTTCATATTTAGTTGAAATTATGTTTTTATTTTGATTTGATTATTCCATTTTTCAAGAGTTTTACTCAATAAGAGTGGAGAAATTGAAACAAGAAATTAGTTTACCAAAATGTGATTTTAACTTTTTATTTGAAAATTGATTTAATTATTTAAATTCAAAACACTTACCAACATTTACATGGTCAAAATAACTCACTTAGCCTTCTTCTCTTCATGTAAAAAATGAGTATACAAAATGAAATGTAATGCAATGCAAAAAAATAAATATGAATCTTGCAAACAAAAACATATTTCCTAATGTTAGAATGTTACCAAGTTTAATAGTAAACAAAGATTGAATTTGGAACATAAAAAAATGTTTTAGCAAAATAAATGGAAAGTTAAACATTAACATCTAAACAAAAAAACGCAAAATTACAAGCATAGTTTGAAAGTCATGCTTGAAAAAATTCAATGGTGGATCCAAGCTTTTCACTCCCAAACCTACTAGTGCAAGTGAGGGAAATACTAGATCGATAAGCAATAATAAGAGGAGCCAAGTAATAACAAGAATAGTTGAATAATAATGCAAGAGGAACTAACCATCACAACAAGAGGAGCCAAACAATAACAAGAGGAACTAACTAACAATAAGAGGAAACAAGTCATAATCAAACATCAACACAAGAAGAGTTAAGTAACAATGCTAGAGGAGCAAACATCAATAAAAAAAAGACTAAACAACAACATAAGAGGAATTGAGCAATAATGCAAAAGGAGCAAGAAGAACCAACTAACAACAAGAAGCGCCAAGTAGTAACCAAACATGAATGTAAAAGGAGTGAGTAGCAACACAAAAGGAACTAAACATAAAATTGAGCACCAACACAAGAGGAGTCACGTAAGAAAAAAAACTCAACTTACAAGGCACAAAAAAAAAAAAAAACTTGAACTTTATAACATCATTGCACCAAAAAAATTGGTTAACAAAAGTGGGGCTTTATTTTGTTTCTAGAAAGTGAAGAATGAAGAAGAAACTTTAACTTTCAACTTTCAATGGTCAGGGAGGTGCCACCTAAAACTCGAAAGCCTATATACACAAATTGCTCAAGCTTGAAAGAAATAGGCTAAAAGAAAAATGATCTATGTTCCATGTTCCATAATTGAAGAATACACATAATCATGAATGAAATCCAAATTTTTTTAACAGATTTGTCCTCTTAGTTCTTAAACTAGCTATTTCAAAATACAACAATTATGATTGACCATCATAAATAGTCATTAGCCAATACTTAAACTAACAATCCAAAATTTCAAAAAAAATACACCCCATCAAACTACCTCTTCAACTATTAGTTCTATCAAATATAGGTTCTATAGATCACTTGTTGATTAACATGTCAACCTATCTTCTTAACCCAATAACATTACCTACTAGGTTTAGTAACTAGTTAGATTAGTATTACAAGTTAAGTTAAATAATAAGTTAAGACACCTATTAGGTTTAACAACCTACATACATTATCAACCTATTATGTCACATGTTACCAAATCTGGGTAACATTATCCCCTTTTGAAATCTACGTTTCATCCTAGGTTAAATTGGCCTTTTGTAATTGGTTGACTAATGATTTCTTTGATAGGTTTAGCACTTGTTACTTCCACAAGTTCCACTTAATTCAAAATTTGAAGACCGGTTGGCGCTGTAATCTTCTGTCGATTAGGTGTGTTTTCAAAGGTCATTATGGGTGTTATAAATACCTCCGAAGCATGCGGGGTACTTGAGATTAAAATAACCTCTTGACCTATATCTATCTGATGTGGGGTCAAAGGTACACCAGTAGATATGATTTCCAAAAATTCTGATATACTATCTAATATGGTGAATGAAAGGTTAACATGTTCAATCTGTTCTTTATCAGATCTCTCACTACCTTCCGTAGGTTGATTAACAACAGTGGTCATTGGAATAGGTCTAGTAAAAGTTTGAACATGTAAGGGTATGATTTTAAAACTTGTTCCACCTCTTAATGGACTAATTGGTTTAGTAACATGTTGTACCACAAATGGTGTTATTGGAACTTTGCTACTGGTTCCAATTTCCACAGATACAAAACTCGAGAGTTCATGCTTGAAATTAGGGAAAATGATTTGATAAGCTTGTAGTTCAAGTTGATAACTTTGTTCATTAGAGTGAGCTAGTTCCATATTGTCCTAAATTTGTTCTTTTGTGAACTCTTGAACAATTTGCCACCACTCCTTCCATTTGGGGTTTTTGTTTCTCAAGGTTTGGTTTTGCATTTTAAATAGGGTATTGTCTAGCAATAACTCCTCAAACTCTTTCAACCTATTGTTCATTCTAATAAGTAAAATGCGGCTAGGTTTGTTCAGTTATACTTTGGTTGTCTCATATTGACCCTTTTAGTTTGGATTTGAGCAGTAAAACTTTGCTTCTCCTTATCAAATTCTATGTGGGCAACTACATGTTGCTTCCTACAATTTTGATAAGTTTGCTCCAAACTGGTTATGATACCTTGTTGTTCCAAATTGGACTCCTCCATTTTGGCATAATCTTGCATCATTCGCTTTAAATCAACTTGGAGATTATTCAAATCATTATGAGTCTTCCAATTGAGTTAATTGAGTTCAATATACTCTTGTTGCAAGTTTTCAATCTTCCTAGCAGCCTGCTATGCCTCATTCAACTTATTGAATAGGTTTTGGTTTTCATGCTAGACTCTATTCACTTGTCCTTTGACTATGACTAGTTCTTTGTCATAGTTCTTCAAAGTCTTTTGCATTGTTTTTAGTTCTAGGCTATAGGTTTGTAAGTAGTTGTGGGTCTTAGACAAGTTTTCCTTAACTTGTTCAAACTCAACTTTAAGGTTTGAAAGTTCTTGCAATGTCTTTAAACAAGTTGTGGCATTTTAAGCAACTTGTTCTAAAAACATGCTAATTTGTCTTAGAGTTTTTGTGGAATGACTAGAAATTAGGATAGGTTGAAATTCACAAAATTGTGGGTTTTCTATTTGTACAGGTTCAATTACAAGTTGAATAGGTTGAGATGATTATGTAGTTACAACTGTAGGTTCTATAATGGAAACTACATGTTTAGCAAACATAATATGTTCAACTTGGATGTTGTCAATTACTTGATCCAAGTTGGGTTTAGGTTCTTCTTCAATGCTACCTTGCATAGTTGTTGCATCAAACTCTTCTCCTCTTCCACTTCCAATCTCATATGAATAAGTTCGCTCCTCATTCTCTTCTGAATCATTAATTAGTGATCCAAAAGTAGTCTTAAACTTCTTTCTTGGTGGTGAGGTAATAAGTTCAAGATTTAATTTGTCCTTTGGTGTAAGTGGTTTTATACACATCTTCAATCGATGAGACTGACATGTTGGTAAAGGTGATGTTGTAGTTGAACGTGTTGGTTTTCTTTTTTTTAAAACCGTTCCTTGGTAATAGGTTCAAGTGAAACTTGTCGCTATTATGCAACTTGGTGTTCTTGGTTAATTGATGATACAAGTTTTTCTAGAGTTATTGTTCTTAGTGAAGACACCTCGGATAGAAGGAACTAGTTCTTAAACAAAATGTCTAAGATAGGCCCTAAATAATAATTATATGTCTTGGTTTTGCTAGAAATTGGGTTAATTACTACCTTCTTCTAACATTCAGTCCAACAAATTAGTTCAACCAATAACTGGGCCAAGACTATGGAACACCAATTAATAATTTCCCCTTTTTTGCTAGGTTAAAAGTAATAGCAATTTGGTTGCTGAAATAAGTTAACCTTTTTTTCTCTGATAAAGAATTTGCAAAATGGTTCCAAATTTCACATGAAATTCCTTTTTCATGTGCACTACACTCTATTGTTCATTCGCAACAAAAGCATGTGGACTTGCAATTCTTCTTAAGGTGGTTTTGGCTTTTTCAAAAGTTGCATTAGTAACATCTACTGCTCCTTCCTTGGAAATTCCAAGTTGTTTTTGTATAAGTACCTAATTAATGAAAATCTCTTGACCATGTACTCACCCTAGAATTCTTCCATCTTCCGTTGCTTCCCAGGTTTGTAGGAAGTCTTGTAACAGGTCTTTTCCTAGCATTGTCCATTATAGGTTGAATAGACTTTCCAAACTGGTTCATTTAACCCATTTGAGTTCATTGGAATCCAATTTCATCCATTATAGCATCTTTTGGTTCTCCTTCGCTTTAGACATTGGTTTCTTCCTAATAGGTTTCTCAACTTGTTCTTCTACAGGTGCTTTGCCTTTTCACTTCATCATGGTTCTTATTTATGATCTTAGGCATTGAGGAATAATGCTGGAAATAGGTTTGTCTTCAAAAAGTTTTTGGAGAAACTTGGTAGAAGTGAAATTTAAATTCCTACAGAATATTTCACATTATTGTAATAATAGATTTGCATTTCACATGCCTATGTTTATTATTTTTGTTTTAAGTTTCAACAAACTTAACATTACCATTCATTTTAACATCAAATTCATGGTTATTGCATATAACCAAAATTTTCATTTTATAATACATTATAAAAAATTCTAGAAACAAGATTATAATTCATTTCATCATAATCTAACACTACAGGAAATCCACACAAAAGATGAACATAAAATTCACTATAGAAGTTTATGCTTTTCTATATTACTAAAAACATGAATCCAAATTACAATGTAATCCAATGTTTTGTTCAAAAAAAATCCCAAAACAACATTTAAATTTTTTGCTATATCAAAACAGAGTTTGTGGTTTTCTACCACAAGTACTTCCAACTCTTCCTATTATTCTTTTCCATAAAAAACTAACTCCCAAAAAAAGTTCCAACTCCCCTTGTCTCATTTTCCTTTTATTTTCCAAAACTCCCCCCTTTATTAACATCCTAAGTCCCATCATTATGATCCAAAGCAACAAAAATTCAAAATTCAAACTAACAAGGTTCCCTAATTAGTGCTTATCCTAACTACCTTGTTCATCTCAAATCACATACTCAACTTACCCCTTTGACATTACGCCCTTTATACTTTGGATTTCATCCTTGAAATCCTTGTAAAATGACAAAAATGAAATGATAGTATTTTATATCCTTTAAAACATATGTGTCCCCCTATTATAGTGTTGTAATCCTAATCTACACAAAAACTAGTGGTTTTATATCTACATTTTGTTATGCAGTTTTAATCCCCTCCCCCATTAATTCAGTTTGTGGTTTGATGTCTAGATGTTGTATCTTGGATATCTTTTTTATTGGTGCTAGAAGAGCCTCCACTTTTTCTTGTTCCTAAATTCCTTCTGGTTTTTTTTCTTCTTGACTCTTTCTTCTAAGGTCATGTGGTATCCCTATCTATACCTCCTCCTCGAGTTGCTCCACTTCTAAGGTCTTATGATTCTTTTGATCTATACTTTTTCCTTTTAAGTTGTCCCACTGGGCCCTGCTTTTGTTTCTTCATCATGGTTTGATACTTCTGTACTTGCTGGACTTCCATAAATGAAATCTGGAATTTTTTTTGGATAAGCTTCCAACTTGTACCTCCAGATTCTTTCATTAGCTCTATGCTGAACCAGATTCTTTTCGAACTCCTTAATATTCCTCTGCAACCTCCCACCATTCCTCAGGTTCTGCCTTAGAGTCTTTCATCTTGTTCTTCATCCTCATTAATGTATAGTAATGTAGCGTTTGTTCATAATCCTATAGTCTTTTCTTGATACTAGTTGGATCTAAACTCTTCCTTTGTTCTTGTGCCCTCTCTAACTATGTTTTTAGGTGCTATAGAGTTTGATGATACTCCTTCTTGTCCTCCATTAACTGCTTTCTTTCTACCTATGCTATTTTTCTTCTAAGCTCCTTAGATTACAACAAAGATACATTCTTCAAATTTATCAATTCCAAATTTATTAAAATTCTCCTTCTCCTTCTTTTATTTAGTTAGTGCTTTCATATGATTATCTAAAGCCTCTTGTTGTTTCTTATGAAAAACAATGCTTTTGTCCACTTCCTTTTTATGGTTTCCCAAAATTTAGCCGTTTGCTTTAAATTCTATAATTTTTCATCCTATGACTTCAGCTGTGCTGTGTTACCCTTGAACTCCTCATTCTCATCCTGTAGTTTTTTAATAAGTACTTTATTTTTCTATTCAACCTCTGCCTTATTCTTCTTCCATATTTCCACATTTTTTTATACCCCTTATAGATTTCTTTCTCCTTATCCAATTCCTCTTGTAACACTACCTTCTCCTTCCCCCCATAACCAATTTGTTTTTTAGAGTGTTTACCTCCAGAGTCAAATTCCCCATATTTAAAGTCATAATTGCCATGGTGTGAAATAACTCAGCTACCTTATTTGCTTTCATTACTTTTGTAGTTACTTTCACCACAAACTTTGGTACTTGTCTGTGTCATAGGATCTCAAGATCCTTTTGTAGATGATCCCAATTCTTGTACCATTTTTCTCCCTAGTTCAAATTCAAATGGGAATCCTTCTCGGATTTTGGCCTACTAGTCTAAATTTTTAAAAAGTAGGTTGTATCACTACTCTTTCCATCTGCAATTCAATAGCCTATAGACCTTCTTGTGTCTATTGTTGTTATTGTTGCAAATGTTGTTGTAAATGTTGAAAATGTATTGGACTTGTAGTGGTCTCCATCCAATTTTCACATACATCCCATTCAAAATGTAGATGTTCTTTACCCTCTAGAAACCATATGTCATGTTCCCTTTGAACTCCCTGGGTTTACTACTGCAATTGTCTCTCTTGTGGTGATGTCATCTATGGTATTTCCTGCCTTTATTCCCTCAATTGTCTTTCATGTGGAGATGTCATATGTGGTATTACTGTAGTCTGTCTAACTGCCTAGACCACTAGTGGCACTACGCTTACCACTGTTGGTATTGTAGATGGTTCCACTCTACCCCTCATCATTTTCTATGCCCTCAAATCTACACTTTCATGTTCCCTCTTCACTCTTGAACCTAAAGCTCCTCCTTCTTCAATTTTGTTTTTCCTTTTGAAAACACTTCTTGGAAAGTCTGTTGCAACTTTATTTTTGTTCTCTAGTGTTGTTTACATTTCCTCCCTAGTTTTTTTAACCTTGGCTGGTGATTTCTTTGGATTGTCCTTTTGATGCACAAACATATATTGAAAGATTTTTGTTAATACCAAGGCAGATTGATAGGTATATATCTTTCTTATCCCCCTTATTCTCCTTAACATACTTATACCACCTATCTAGTTCATTACACATACTATTGAATATAATTTGTTCCCAATCTACTTATTGCCCCTTCTTTACTTTCACTAATGTAATAACATTTTTGTTGCAAAAGTATTATACCTTCTCCCTCTAATAAATGATAGATATAATGGCATGATATCTAACAAAGTATGGCAAGCACAAACTCTTTACATTCCATTGATTTGTAGAAAAATTTGAAGGTGCAAGTTTATAACTCTGTAATGCTTGAACTGCTAGTGACTTACTGACCTGTCCTTTCGGTTCTTCTACATACCCTTTCGCACACATTCCAAAAACATTTACAATTAGTTGTTTGTTGATTACATAAACCTTATTTTTATGCCCAAAATAGATATTTGCCCCCTTGATTAAGAACATGTTAAAAATTCCAACAATACATCAGGCATTAGTGGTTCCCACCCCATCAGAAATAAAAGCACAAGCCCTGCTTTAGAAGCCCAGTCTTCTTCCATAGCAATATCCTTCTAGTTTTCCATCCACTGTATATGTTTGTCATAGTTTTGTTTCATCTATGTCCACATGAAACGCTTAGGATTTGGAATTTTAATACTTTTATCTAGAAGTGTAGTTATGTTTAGGATTACACGTCTTCTCTTCGCTACTACTTCCACTTCATGTTGCTCCATCTCCATTAACCTTCATTGTGCTTTTGCCATTGTTTACACCTTTGTGGCTTGTTGTACTTTCAATTACACTTCTGTGAATAGCAGTTCTTCCTATGCAACAACGTTTTCCTCCTATATGTCTTTCTGCACTATTTATGCCTCCACAAAATGATGTTCCTCAACTTTGTCTTCCTCTAATTCTTCAATGCACACTGGATCTATTAATATAGCTCCTGGTTTTGTTTGTTCTTTTGCACACCAACGTCATCTACTTTTACGTAAAAACTCAACTACATATGTTCTAATTGTATTGATGTCTTGAATTATCATCTATGCAATTATATCTTCTAATTATATGCCTTCCCTTCTACACATTTCAAAGATGATGATGAATGCGGTGGCAACCTTACATCCAACGACTGAATATTCAACATTCCTTCTCTTTCTACTCTTCTCAACTCCTCTTCTACTTATGCTCTTCTCAACACTTTCACTTTCTCCTCCTGCCTTCATTTATGCTCATTCTTCTACGCTTCCTTTTCCCTTGCTATTCGCTATAGTTTTTCAATTGCACTCTTTGCACTCATATTGTTGTGAACTCCAAAACTTCGAAAATGCACACAACTTCCAACAACAAACACAAATCGTTTTCGATAGTTATTCCGTTTTTTTTCCTCAAACATCTTATTGTTACATTCATTTTTTCATTTTCCCACCATCTATTAATTAATGCATGATCCTTCAAATTAATATGGCCCATCACTACAAGTTTACATATCCCTTATATTGTCACGTGGAAGCACTTAGCATCATCATTATGAATGAATGTCGCAAATTTCATCATCCGATTATTCCACATCCGTAATCGCCTTACATTATTTGTACTGATTCCATTTCATTTGCCCTATATACCTTTTGCTAACTATGCCCATTTATCTACTCATTGTGAGAACACATCTAGAGATTGTACCAATTTCTTTGTTGATTATGCTCATAATTCTAATGATTGTGCGAATATTCTTGATGATTAAGTGAACACTATTGCTAACTTAGCCGATACGCTTGACATATCATTTGTAAATTTCTCCATCCCAAATCCCACACTCTTGCAATTATTGCTCTTCTATAGATCAAAAATAAAAACTATGTTCACCATTAGATTTGTGATCTGTTCTTTATTTTCATCATTCTTCATCTATGGTTTCTGTATTTGACATCCTTCATTGTCCTTTTCTGTGTCAAAAATTGCCTCTTGAACTCCACATGCACTCTTTTCCCAATATATTAGCATCTATTGCTTTTTTTTTTGAACTTCAGATTCCATTTATTTATAAGGTTTGAACTTATTCACGTTGATCAACACAAGGTTAGTTTCAAACTTCTCAATGGTTACCAATAACACAGTGTTATTTGGTAACGCATATTGTACTTTGTATGATCCAAACCAGTTTCTAATAAACCTCCTTAGGTGTGATTTATTACCCTTTGGAAACCATGGAACATAATCACCAAAACTAAACTGTTTTTTCGGATTCTTTTGTTGACTCCATAATGTTCTATTCCATTATTGAATTCTTGTAGTTTTTGCAACTTACATTTTAGCTTCTTGCAACTTCTCGAACTTTGTAATTCTACTAGTTAAAACTCTCATTAGAGTACTGTTTCTCTCATCTCCACCAACAACTGGAACGATGTACTTTGTGGGCATTAATGGATGTAATCCATACATTAATTGATATGGTGTATACCATGTTGCTATTTTATATGTAGTTATGTATGAAAATAACACTGTAAATAGATGTTCATCCTAATCTATTCTATTTTCACTAATTAACTGGGTCAATAATGTCCCAAATATTTTATTGGTAGACTCAACTTGCCCATTCCCCTAAGGATAATAAGTTGTAGAATTCACATGTTTCATCATAAAATGATTTATTCAAATACTTGATGGCTTCGTAATAAAATGAATTCCATGATTTGTGACTATAGTCAAAGGACATCCAGACTTGGTTAATATGCATTCATATAGAAATTTTGCTATGACTACTACTATATTAGTTTTCAATGCTAATGTTCCCACCCATTTAGTAGCATAGTTTGTGGCATTACGAATATATTTGTTCCTTATATATCTTCATGTTGGTTTAATTGGCCCTACAAAATCAAGTCCCCATTTCATAAATGGTTCCTCTAGAAGACTTGTGACTAGCTTTGCAAATAAAAAAAATGGTTACGAGTTGTAAAAATGAAAAAACATAGTTGCAAATGATAGATAGTTGGATGTAGTCACAAATTGGATGGTTACATGAAGTATAATGTTTTCCAACTTTGTTTTCTCAATTATCTTTGATGTTGAAATTGAAATGTACTTTGGTGCATTGAACTGATTTGTAATGGTTTTAATATATAACCTATTGAATGGTGGAGGTTTTGGAATGGTGTTTCATGGCTTTCAAGGTTTCATAAAAAAGTTTTGAAGTCATTATAATTCAACTTGGTTTTTTATTCAACTCTTTCAATATATAAGTCATAATGTTATTTCCATTTTTTGGACTAAGGATTTTGCCAAAAAAAAGGATTTGTTATCTTAGATAGGGATCACAATCAGGTATAAAATAATGTTTTTAATGTTTTTGAAATATTTTCTTGAACATAGGAGGGGGGGAAGTTGCTATTACATTACTGCATTTTAATATAGAATTACATGAAGTAGGTTTTGTTCAAGGACATGAAAAATGATCTTATCAAAAAATGCAACCTACTAATATCTATTTATGATATTTTTTATGCAGTGATTTGGAGAGTGTGGCCATAGTAATGATTTCAAAAGCGTAGTGGCAATGATTTAGAGAGTGGTAGTGCTGATGACTTCGAAAATGTGGCAAGGGTAATAACTTGGAGGGCATAACTTTTCCTAAATTATGTGCTCTTACAATATTATTCATTCACTTAAATCTTCAACTTTGTAGATAATGTAAAATTTAATTTACCACTGATTAATTTTGATTATTCATTGATAACAACATTGGTTTTATACATTAGGTTTCAAAATTTGCTTCATGGTCGACAATTCATTCTATTGACATAAAATATTTACTACAATTTAAGTTCATGGACTAATTGCACATGTGACTAAAATGTATCCAAAACATGATAATGATAACTTTACAACTAGATTATTAAAGTGACAAGTATTCATACTAGATTTGTGTTAGAGTCTTGTCTTTTATGTGAGAATTTTTGAATTTGAAGCATTTGCAATTTTCCTTCACTAGTTCAATGTCAAGTAGCACAAATATGTGGGCTCCCTGTCAAAATCATATTCATCCATATTAATGTTTGACATTTTGTAGCCAAATGAAATTAACAAGGCAACAAAACGACATATTTGAAAAATGTCCCAATTCCTTTCATTGGTACATAGGTATTTACCAACTTGGAAAAGTCCAAATTAATGTTCTGTAAGTTGCTTGACTTGACTCCTTTTAGTTTGTACTATTAAAATGTTGTTGAAGGGATTTTGCAAAAATAAGAACAACTGTCATAATACATTTTGTTGATTAAGCACGTGGATCACAAAATAGACCTTGAATTTATAGGAGAGTTGGATTGTAACAAATTAAATCAAATATTATTAAGGCATATATGTAGTATTAACATTCACTTGAAACAATTGGCTAAAAAGGCAACCGAAAATAATGTCATTTGGTTGTTGTAAACCTTGTGGTGACCAAAACAAAAAAATTGATTGCCAATTTTTGGTTGCCACAATTAACGACCAAAATTTTCAATTGCTTAATTTTTTGACCAAAGGCAACCAAAAAATTTCAGTTGCTCAAATTGGTGATTAAATTTTTCGGGCATCGCCCCAAAAAATTTGGGCATTGACCGAAATGTTTTGGCAGTGACAAAAAAAATTTAATTCGTTGGATGAATGGACATTGTCAATCGATTGATTAAAATTTTTCAAATATTTTTCAAAAAAAAATTGGGTAGCCTAAACAAAATTCAATCACCTACTTTTGATCATCATGGTTGGCAACTAAATTTTTTTAATTGCCTAGTTGAACAACCAAAGGTGGTAAACATGTTAAGACAAATATTAATATGACACCCAACACAAAATGATTACGTCACATTGGTTTTGACAACCTTATTACCAACATATGCAATTTGATGCCCCACAATATTTCATATTATTTTTTAAATGCTTCACAAGTTGGCAACATAATTTAAATTGTTGGTGTTAAGAATCTAGGTTTTGATTACAATGTTTCTTGTGAATTGCAAACGATGATATTAAAAAACAAACCCACGTGCACGGTCATGAAATAATGTTTAGCACATAATGTTAAACAAACAACTTCCAATATGTAGTGAACTTAACCAACCAGCAACATTAGCACCAATTAACAAACATGTGAGTCCAACCACATTACTAAGAACCACACATGCCCTTTTAGACCACCGTTTTTTATAACGAACATTCATAAAAATAATTTAATACGTTTTTTATTAAATTAATTTTTAATAAAAAATTCTTAATATTATTATGTTAAGATGTATATTAAAAAAATCCCAAAATATGTCATAAAAAGTATTTTCAAATTGTGTTTTTAATGTTAAAATTGCTTTTAAACTACATTTAAATAGTGGTTATGATTGCTTATGGTACATGTTAGTATGATTGCACCCATGTGTTAAAATAACTAGCCACAATTTGCATCATTAGAAACATTGGTAGTTGGGATTTAACAAACATGGGTTCACAAGGTGGCAAATTTTATTTTAGTGAACATTACAACTACTAAACATTATAACACTCCATGAAATTCAACAACTTTTATTATCAAGCAACTACACAAAATAAAAAATCTAGAAGATTTATTCCAATTATAACAAAACAAAAAAATACTTACTAACAAATGTTCTATTTAAGGTTAATTGGTTTGACATCACAACAAGTGAATGGTTTTACAATTTATAACATTTGCAGTTGCACCCAAAATCAACAACATTTTTCAAGTTATTAGATTATTGAAATTAAATTAACATCATATTTAACAAAATGCAAAAACTTGACAAAATTACTATTGTCTTTAGAGAAGATGTAGTTTTAATGTTTAATTAGCATTTTACCACAACTAGTATTGATTGACTTGAACTTAGATGTAACCAATGAACCTTAAAAAAAACTTGTATTTTTTTCTAGTATGTAGCACTGACATTGTATTCCCAATTTCTTTTCAATTATAATTAAGATATTGGGAAAATGAACTTGGAAGTGTCTTGCTTCCAAGTTGCTACAATTGCAACCATCATTGATTTTTTGGGGGTTTTATAAATTCAACCTTTTAGACAATTCATGAAGTCTTGTGATTGGCAAAAAATATTGATCCATATTATAACTAATTTTTTTCACTTGAAAAAACAATACATTTTCAAATAAAATTCTAAAAAATGACACAAATTTCACAAGGTCATTGAACTGCTCATACTTATTACATGAGCCTGGTTGACGTCATAGAAACTTACTTGCTCAAGATGTAGATTGCATACACCTTCAAATACCTTCAAATTGAGTAAAATATAAAACATTTTTCTAAGGTGGAATAGCTGGGGCTTATCAACTTGTTACTACCATTACATATGGTATGTTTTCATCCATTGGCCTTGGACCTTTCCAACCTCATGTTCCCTTTCAAAATAGTTCGTGAAGTTGTTCCAATGCATTTTCATGATGTTTGTTGATGTTGACACCCAATTAGGGTTGTCATAAATTGCAACTAATTTGTTGATAATGGTCATTAATAATTAGTGTACATCATCCCCTTCCCACATGTATTAATTGCAAACCTAGAGGCAAACAACATAGTTTGTATGTTAACATAGAAAGCTGATGAAATTAAAATCTTATTTTGATTTTACTTTGGTGGGAAAAGTAGGTGGCTAAATTCACCTTGGGAAAATTTTATTATGTGTACTTCAATAAACATTACATTTTTTTATGCCCCAAATATACCACTGTAATGTGGTTTCACCATAACTAAAAAAATCCTTATTTTTAAAAGTTTGAGTCAACTACTCAAAGACACGATATGTTTTGGTGAAAACAAAGGAAAACAAAAATTACTAGGGACATATGAAAATATGGGCCAATTCAATCACTTAAAAATTCCTAAGTACATGATGATTAAAATTTTCAAAATAATGTTTTTAGATAGTGTTTTTTTAATCATAACTTATGACACATTGAGTCACTCCAAATTATTTAAAATGAATTACATGTCAAATTCACATTTTTTTAAAGTCCTAGCCGAATTACTAATCCTTATTTCAAGACTTTAAAAGTTCATTGTGAAAAATGAATATATTTCATAAAAAAATTTTACACATACATTTTCATAATCAAGTTGCTATTCTTAAACCAAACCCCCATTAGCGAAATGAAAAAAATGTTTTCTACTAGGAGGTTGCCAAAAAAAAGGTCCTATAAATTTGTTTAAAACATCAAAAAATTAAGTCACTCATCGATGCATCTACCTAGGTTTTATTTTTCAAGTCCTTTGTTAGGGCACCTTGCGTTTTCCATTGTGCACAATGCATATAATGAACCCACCTTTTTTTCTCAATGTTCAAAACTCATGAGTTGCTCATTTTTTTTTAGATGTCATGTATTTTTGTGACCTAAATCCTAAGTCACTAGCTCATTGTAAGTTTGTTAGTCAATAAAGATTCAAGAGTGTAGCAGGTGGCATGGAGCAAGGATGTTTGCATGTTTATGTTTGCATCTCGTTGTATTTCCATTTTGTTGCTTGTATTAAGGTTGGGAGTTGTGTTGAGTTATGAGTGAAGGAACACTACTTTGCACTAGGCAAATTCTCTTTTGGGGTTGGGGTTGAACTCCTCAAGGAATAATGGCTTGCCAAACTGTGCAATGTGCATAGATTTTAGAGCATCTCCACCCCACACCAGCAAACACCCCTTTTCATTAAATCTTACAGCAGGATAGTGCAAATAATGCTGCTCTCTAGTATTGATGGTCCATTTTGCAGTGATCATTTAAACCCCTTTAAAAGCTTTTTTCTACTATGGATTTGGACAGTGGTTATTACTCGTCCAGATGTAAAGACATAAATGGTCTTTGAGTGTATAAAGGAAATGTGATGACATCTATGTGTGGGGACAGTGATCATTAAACGATATTCTATTCTAAAATAAAGGAGTTGCGTATTGTTTTGGGGTGGAGATGCTCTTTAGATTTGCTTTCACCTTGGAAAGTTTGAAACTTAGACTTAAAACATTTGAAATGTAAAATTACCCACGCAACAACCCCCTTTTGTCATCAAAGTGCAGACTTTTCAAATGTCTTCAGTAGTCACATTAGCTACTAGAAAAAAACTAGTGAAGTCACCAAACTCTTGTACCTGACTGAACAAATTGTGATGACCAAGTAATAATAACTGACCATAAAAGAAAACAGTAGCCAACCCTTTTTTATTAAAAAAATGGCCCAAATAGCCATATTGCACAATTTCTCCTTTCAATTGTAGCCATTTTAGCAACTTTGAAAAACACTTTTAAAAAAACGCTGATTAGGCTAGTGCCCGTAAGCACCACCGCCACCAGCACCACTCAGAAGTGACCACACGGCTCGTAATCAAGGGGGCGCCCCTTATTGCATTTAATGGCAGGTGAGTAGTGCAAATTGTGGCAGAGTCGAAGGCGCTTACGTACCGGGGCACTGATATTCTTCTCCTTGGGGTAGGAGTGATAAATGTCACTGATAAGCTCCGATTCGCTGATGGTGATGATGATGAGGTATCAAGGTTGGGGAGGTGCTCGAAGTATGGGATCAGAAGACTGAACAAGCATGTCAGCGAGCAAATTGTAGAAGCGCGTGGTGGGATGGAAGCTGTCCCAGAACAGGTAGGGAGTTGCATCTGCACAGGTTCCAATGCTTTCTTCGTTGCACAGAATTGCTGTCTCCAAATACCCTGTTCCGCAGCAGGCTTCTCTCGTCTCATTAAAGCCTGCAGCAGCAGAGCAGAAGAAATGTGGTGCAAGAAATTAGAATTGAGAGGTCTGATAATTTTGGTAGACTTCGCATAGAATTGTCCTGAGACATTCTGGCAGCATGCGTTCTTCTGCTCAAAAAATTGGAAATCAGAATGATGCCAAAGATCCGAAGCGGTATTGATTAAGAAATCCACAATTGGAATTAATGTAAATCAGATTTAGGGCGCCTGCTCAGTACCGTATGCTGTTGGGTTATTGTAGACTGTGTCAAGAAGGGAATAGATGTCGACATAGAACAATCTTGATCCTGGCATGCTGGGCTTCATCTCATTGATTAGCGCTTCCAATCCGATGTTGAAGTTGAGAGCCACGTTGTTGAGCTCGGTGACACATGCGTCGCTGTCCAATGTGCCGTGCAAGGTGATCTGCGATGGCAAGCAGCCCAATGGCGGCAAACCCAGGACGGCTATTTTCCGACCACCTAGATTGTAAAGCTCCTGTTCAAATATAACAAGTCCCACAGCAGACCTTGTGAGGTACTGGTTTTGGCTTGAATCGATACATTGTCTGAAATCACTTCTAGAGACTCGATGAGATTGTGGTCTTGCGAGTTCGTGAGCAAAGTGCCCGAAAATGCTCTAGACCACTGTTCATGTCAGAAACCTGGAACAAACCTGGATGTATCCTTTCGCATTTCCGAGAAGAAAGGTTTGATATTGATCTAAGCTGTAGTTCGCCATCAGAAAAGGGTTGAGGAAGTAGTTGTTGACGTAGTCATTGGAGCCTGTGCCTATCACGTAGAGCGCGTTCGTGATTATGTCTTCACCGTTCTGTTCTCCCGCCAGAGACAGCACTTGCTGATAGTAATCCTTGAACCATTCTAGCTGCGCGTTCATTCCCTTAACGTTCTGTGACAAAAACAGCAACAATTATACGCAGTATTGATGGAGTAAGTAAGCCAATTACTTATGTTCGGCTGCTTTGCCCACGGGCGGAAAAATCCGCGATGCTATTCAGGGAGAATCCCTCCAATTAAAACCCTTAAGATTTTCGCAAGTCGTTGAATCGCTGCATGTAACCAGCATCAAGAAATTTTTAACTCACAAAGTTTTCGGCTGTTCCTTCGTTCCACCCGGAAGCAGCTGATGCAAAATTGATCCCCGTGAGCAATCCAGGTCCTTGCGCGTTTGGATCCAAGTAGGGAAGACTTGGTGGGAGCCCTAGAGCCAAAGCTGCATTCAACACGAGCTCTAGCAAAATTCGAAGTCGTTCATTTATGATTTACAGAAAAGCTGTCCATAACATCATGCGTGATTTATTCCTACTGCCAGATGGTTTGTAAGATCATAACAGAAGAATTGAGCGTCTGGAATGGAATTCATGCATGCAGTACTGAAGTAATGCTTACCAATGAAGTCGCCGGCTATTTGTCCATTGCAGAACCGGCCCGTGGCTAAGCCGCCAGGATAGTCCCTTCCATAAGGGGGAAAATCCGACTTCACCACTGTGACCAGATAATTGTTGTTGCCTACATCCAAGGTTGAGTCGCCGAAGATCACGAACGACGTCACATTATATGGATTTGGTGCGCTCTCTACTGTCTCGAGTGGCCCAGCTGCAGCACCCAGGAGCAATCCTAATAACACGGACGCATAATACCATAATCTTGGATGTCGACCATGAGTCCTTTCACCCATCAATTTGCAGTTGATCACCTCCATAGCTGCCCACAGAAAGTAATTTCGGTATGCGACGTTTGTGAGGAGGCAGCTGGGGTGTGACTCGAGAACACGCAAGTGCACATGTGCATTAGATCAGCACAAATATTGGCCAACTACAATATGCGCATGAACGTAAAGCATTCAGGGAGTACTTGTTGGAGCGCAGTATTGAGAGTTCGAACGCTCTATAAAATTCTAGATATATTCCTACAAGATACGAAAGAGCCGCCAGCGTCTCGATGACACTGAATCGGACAAAGGTGTGATCACACTGGATCGGATCGATTCCGCAAACGCCTGCATAGACAAACGCTTGCACATGTTTTCAACATGAGAGGGATTTGACGATTGAACAAATGAGAAGTCAAATTGGAAGTGAGAACTTCTAGGCTGATGCGATCAATATTGTGGCACCGTCGGTCGCACCAAGATCCGATGAGAGTAAGAAATTGGTCACCTAGCGCCTCTGTCTGTCACCCATTCGCCTTGTTAAAGAACTGTTTCTTATAAACTACCTTCGGAAGTAAACTTGACAATCTTCACTCGTTCATCGCCGAGATGCTCAACTTTGACGCTTGGGTGCAGCAGCTTCGTCTTTACTGAACCTCTTGGGAGAGCAGACTTTTCATAGCTGGTTACCTGATCCGTGTTGGCTCTGTTTTTTCTTTTTTTCGCGTTCTCACGCAACAGTGATACCATACCATCAAATACAGCATCCTTATTTAGCTTCAACATACTTCCCTCCCATGAACTGATAGGTCAAAGGACGATCAAAAGATCATGACCATCATCGAGCAAATTTTTGTTCTTTTGCGCAAGAAAAGAAGAGAAGCGTGCATTATATGATCGACCACTTTTTTAGGTTTGAAGTTTTTCCACTCATTGCTCTCAGCTTCATAATTACGATGTCCTTCCAAATCTCAAGTTTTGAAGGAAGGGAGGACCCCCGCGTCCTGCACTCAACCTAACCCCTACCTTGCCTCCGCCCCATAATTCTTCCGTGATCGAATATTCATGATCATAATGAATAAAGTTATGATGTAAAGTGCAGCCATGTGCAGTTAGAGCGCTAGCACAAGATTCCAACCCCAAAGGATGCAAGGTGATCAGCTCTTTGGTGGATGCAGTTCCTCTTTCTCCTCTTCCTCCTCCTCAAACACAAGCGACGTTCTTCGTCAGGTACCAAAGTGTCCGCAACGATGTGTCTCTTAGTGGGCACAGAATAACTCAAATGATGGGATAAGAATTTGAAGTGTGAATCAGTTTCTTTTTTCATGGGCGCAATTTTGCCATATAAATTTTGCCATAATAAATGGCTGAATTTTATTTTTACTTTATTTCATTTTTGAAAAAAAGTGGTTTTTTCCTGCTTTCTATCACCTTATTCCTTTAAAGAAAGAATTCCAGAACAATTTTGCCACATCTTTTGTATCACTTTCAAGTAGGTGGTCCAACAATATAGAAGCGTGTTTTGATTATTTACCTTTCACAATTCATTTATAGCCACATTTGGCTAAACCTTTTGTTGGACGATAGCCATCTTACCTATATATATATATCACAAAAATTGTATTAAAAAAACTAGTATGAATGCAGAGGGACCAAATCCGGGAAATGCAGCCAAATTTTCCACCAATGATAATATGAATGTAGCACGAAGAAGCAAAGTAGCTGTGAAATCCTATCACTTTTATCTCCTTTTTGGATGCAATTATTTACGCTATATTCCTCTCATCAAAACCTGCTGGTTTATTTTTGCAGTGTACATTGAGGTAGCTTTAAACTTTATATACCATGTAATCCAAATCCAGCAGGCTTTACAATAAGCATAAACCCCCCTGTAGGCACATTTACAGGCTCTACGAAAAGCTTTACGTAAAGCCCACTGGATCACTTTTATAAAGAATTTGTGTTCACCTGCCGGGCATCACAAGAATGGTTTTTTAGAAAAAAACCCAGCCAGATTTTATTCCAGGTGAAGAAGGCCTGCCCCCCACAATCTGCCTTTAAACCCTTTGAAGCGCCTGTGAACCCATCAGAACCAGCTGTGAAGAACAAGCATAGCTTTTGCTACTGCCCTTCCTAGCATTATCCCAAAAGGGGATTGGGAGTTGGTTTTTTGGTTTTTCCACTGCGGAAAGCCTACCAGGAAGGGCATTACCCAAGTTACGGTGCATATCATCAGACTGTTACCTAAACTAACAGGGCACTATAACAAAAAGTTGATTGCTTTAACAGAAAGGGCCCATTGTAAAGATATTACTCCAAGCAAAACGATTATGCAATTATTCTTCCTTCCAGTACTTTACTATTCAACAAAGACACTCAAAAATCTGGATGTTCCTCTCAACTTCATGACGGAGGAGGTTGGTTCCAACTTGCTTCTCTTGACAAACAAACAAACAAACAAACGTTATTGCAACAAAAAAAATTATGTCAGATCAAAAAGTGTCACCAACTATCTGGCCAAAAAGATTTCGCTAACTTCATCACCAAATGGTTATTAGCATACGTTACAAAAGAATGACGCCAAATAGATAACTCCAAACTCCAAACTCCAAACCACAATAGTAATCAAAAGTTGAAACGCAATCGAACCCACCAAATGGATAAGTCGAAAACAATGATGATATTACAAAAGTACTGGGTATTGCTAGCTAGTAAATGGTTCATCAAAATACAAAATATTTGGTCATGTAACTGAGTTCATGGAATGATGACACAATCAGGGACTTGCTCCAACTATTGTTGTGGAGATTTTGTAAGTCACAGTTTTGTCGCAAAATTTTGATTCATCAAATGGATAAGTCTAAACTATCATATTGCGGAAGCGCCTTGGTGATGCTAGTAAATGGGTCATCTAACTGAGTACATGAAATGATGACACAATCAAGGACCCACTTCAAGTTCCAGTGATTTTTTCTTTTTTGCGAAATCTTGTCAAATTTCGACCTGGAAAATATGATTTCCACCTATACAAAAAATGATTTCCATGGAAAAAATGGCTCAAATTCACCAGATTTCAGAAAAAATAAGTTTCCACATTGCCATATCTTTATGATAAGTTTCAGGAAGTAGCCAAGAATATAGAAGGATTCTGTTTTTTTTTTACTTTCATATCTAGTCTAGAGCCAAATCTGGCTAAATCATCTTATGGATGATCACCACTTTAGCTACATCACAAAATTGGAAAAAAAAAACCCTGGCTTGAACTACTGTTGTGGAGGTTTGTTAGTCACCTTGCCAATCTTTAGTTTTGTCACAATTTTTTGGCAAATAGCACTATTAGAATAGTGCCTTCTCTTTTTATTTCAATATTATAGATGGCTAGGCTTACATTGCCAATAATCAACATAAGGATTGCTTTCACTTTGAACACATGTCTTTATTTTGCTTTCAGTTGGAAAATGAGGGTTGCCATTTCTTCTCCATTGTCACAATATTAAGAGTAACCTTATTAGCAGGTTTTTCAAAATTTAAGAAAACGATTCAGCTTGCTCCAAAAGGGGGTTATGTGTGTAATTATTTGGCCAAAGTGAACTAACACTCAGGGGTGCACCATGTAAGAAACAAGGGTGGATAATAAGTGATCCAAAAATAATATTTTATTGGTTCCAATTCCTAGCTAACCATGGTAGTTATTTCAATTGTTATTTTTACTACCTAAGCTTGTTGTTAGTAGGTAGCAAAGGTAGCTCTTACCTATATGTGAACCATCTATTTGCATAATATTCACCTATTTTCTTACTTATCTAGTTATATAAAGCTTTACCCACTTCTTGCAAAATGGATTACCAAGGTGAAATTGTACATTATGTCAATTTCGGTTCGTCCACAACTCAAACATCTCTTGACAAATGGCCTCTAAAACATAAATTTATAGGTCAATTGACAACTTGTGTATGCAAAAAGTTGTCTAAGCAAAAAACTCACCAACAATAATGTGACAACAAATACTATTGCCATCCATAAAGTGTCATCACCATGAAAGCTCTTTGTGCCTTTCGAACTAGCATCATTTTGTGTGATGAAGCGCTCTTCATGTCAAGATTCATGTGCATAGAGTAGTAGTAAATGACAAATGGTTGAACTTCAATGGAAACAACATTTCTTCAAAAAAGTTGAAGAGAATTTGAAGATGACAACATGAAGGAATTGATTTTAAAAGGAATTGTGGAGCAACTTCCTCAAAATTTGGAAAATGAATAATGATGACACACCAATAGTGAAGTTGGATGGCACATAACTTGCCAAGAAACAAGGTAGGGCACCATTAAATGTTTTAACTTTAATTAAGTCTAAACTTTAGAAAAGTTTGAAAATAACTTAAAACAGAAGGGATAGTTTTTAAAAATTCAAAATTGTAAATTGAACCTAGTGGCCAATAGGCGCAATGCATATTATCATTATCGGTAGTGCAAGAATCATATTAGAGAAGGCTAGTATGAATATTTTGTAAATCACAAAAGCAAAATAAAATAAAACTAGTACCTGATGGTCACCAAGTGATAAAGAGTAAATATGGAGGATTAAACAACATTTGAAGGAATTTGGAAGTAATTTCAAAATAAAAGAGGGTTTAAAAGGAAAATATGAATATTGTGCAAATCACAATAGCAAAACATGAAATAGAATTAATACCTAGTGGTCACTAGGTGAGGAAGAGTAAATATGGAAGATTGACCAGCATTCAAAGGATTTTGGGAAAAAATCCCAAAATAAAAGCGAGCTCAAAGGATAATATGAATATTGTGTAAATCACAAAAGCAAAAATGAAATAGAACTAATATTTAATGTTCATCAAGTGATAAAAAATGAAAATGGATTTGAAGGATTTAAAACATTTCCAAGTAAAAGAGCATCATGAAATATCCATCATAAATATTTATTAAATAAATAAAGCCCAATGAAATCATCATTTGCTAACATATTACTATTACTAGCACAATTAAGATAATTATGATGCTAAGCAGTTAAATAAGCAACTACATTGACACCTTTTCAAATTAAAAATCTAACTGGAGAACATTGCATTCTACCTTCTAAAGCTGCAAACATCATCGTGTGGTCTACAAACAATAATCCAAACCAACTACAAGCAAAATTCAATAATTGGATAAGTAAATATAATGGAGGGGTGAACAATGAAAACACAATAAATCAATTTTCTTAAGGTATCAAAAGAGTACATAGGGTGTAATCACAATCCAACAAGCCAAAAAAAGCATCGGACCGCAAAGAAAAATAGTCAAAATTGGATAAATATTTATGTTTTGCCATTTAAAGCCATGGCAATCATGGCAAAATTATTGATTTTTCATTCATATGAATATTAAGGAATTCAAACCAAAAATCCATTTGATGAAATTTTAAGTTTAAGTTTTGATTTAGGACCTCTAAAAGTGAACATCAATGCACTGGATAGGAGTCAATTTTGCAAATTAAATGACTATCAAAAGGACTCATATAATAAAACACATTTGATGGGAAAACAATTAAGAGGATAAAGACCTATTAACCACATTAAAAAAACATTCATACCCTAAAATATGTGGAATTGTAAAACTTTAAAAATTCAAGGAACTTTCCAAAATTGATTTAAAATTTTAAAACTTCAAAAGTCCTTTGCCACACATAAATGGGGTAAAATGTACATGATGTGTTAAGAAAAGTTATAGTTTATTATACAAGAAAACATAAAAATGTAGAAAAATTAGAATTGGTTATGATTTGAAATTATTATCATTTTTAAAAATGAAACATTAAATTTACAAGGAATCAGGACACTTTCAAAAATTCATATTTATTCAAAAATGATGAAGAAAAAAAAATGTCATGTACTTAGACAATTATAAACATTATTAGAAGAAGTTGCAAAAAAAATTATTCCAAAATTCATTCATATGAAAAAGTATTTTTTGGGGAAAAAAGACATGCAATCTTTTTTTATAATAATCTTGTTGGCTCATTTGTATCCCGTTTGCACCCCATACCTAAAGGAAGTTGAGTAATGCCACTCTCCCCATTATCACTTTTCATATATTGTATGAACCAAGAATAATTCAAAGAAGAAGACATCAAATGGGGTTTTGAACATTGGACAATGATTTCACAATGGACACCAATTATCTCTACTAATGGCAATCCAATCAATGTTGACCACAAACAAGATGCAAGGTCCAACCGTTGGACCTTATTCTTTGACAACTTTTCTCCTCTAAAAGACTCAAGGAAGGGATTGCTACATTTGAAATTTTGAAGGGCCTTGTTGGGCTCATCATCAATGAACATCATTTGGTTTTCACTTTAGCTAGGTAGCCTTCGACATGTAGAGTACACACAATTCAAATCCTTAAAATAGTAATATGTCCCTACAGTGAGTTCACCCAAGGTCCTCGTGTATTGTTCATGTCCAAAAATAATAACAAATTGACCAACAAATGTTTGCAACGCCAACAAAGAAAAAACATGCATCACATCTTCCAACAACATACAAGACCAAATCACAATATAATTTTTTTTAAGACCTTGAAAAAGAAAATGTTGCACTCCAATTCTCATAGTTTTTAATTTACAAATATCAATATTGTTCCCCCTCACATCTTTAACACTAAGAAACAAAAAAATAATTGGGCACAGGAAGACATAACTACAAGCATTTATGCAAACATGGGATCGACAAAAATGGAAATAAATAAATAAAACTTTCAAAAATCAAGAAGTGTTAGTTCAATTGAGAATTTAGAAAAATTCAATTAATATCCAAAATATGGAAGGATAATTTTAAACATTGGTCTTCAACATCAAAAAATCTAAAAAAATTGATAATCACATGGATTGAAAACATATGAATAACCATTTAATGGCCACCAAGTACATCCAAGCATAGAAAGTTTAAAATATAACAAAGAACACCACGTGGCCACCAGATGGTTGCATGGAGGAAAACAAGGTGGGAATTAATGTGAAGTTCAACCTAAGGGCCACCAGGTCAAAAGTACATGCTTCGAAGACAAAAGCTAGACGCAACATTTGTAGTAATAAAAGTAAAAATTTAATAGATTTGAAAATTAATATTTCAAATATCAAAACAAGCACATCAGGATGAACAATTAATAAGGTATTTTTTGTTTCAATCTCAATTTTGGATTGTTACAAAATGAAGGTTTATAGTCAACACTACATTTCACAATTAACATTTTAAACTATCCAAGATCATCTCGATCAATAGTTCTAATGCGACCAAATTGATTGTGTTATACATATGTGCAAACATTGCATCCAAAAAAATGAAAGGATTTTAAGTAAGGGAGAACATTCCCTAACAAATAATTATCCTCCCCATGAAGGTCATCAAAAGACTCCAAAAAAATGGCACTATATGACTTGTTAAACATGCTTTTGTATGGGGTACCATTTACAAGCAAGGTGTTGACAGCATGAATGTAAGGATACATAGAAAAAAAAACATCAAAGGTTTTATGAAAAATTGGCTTGTCAAGTTTATTCGGCTAAAAATGTGGATTTTACATGCAAAACTCTTAATTAAACATTTTGGAAGGTTCGATCAAGACATATATGCCAAATTTCATCCAAATATTTTAGATATTGTGACAATGGGCTATGGACCAAATATACACATGGAATTGCATTACACATTTATCCAAGAATTTGTTTAATCCAAGCCTGAAAATGACAATGTGAAGGGGAGCTCCTTGATTTTTTTCCCTATCGAAATGTGGCAACATGAATTCCATTCATATTGAAAATTACATGGAACAGACTCACCTCTCATGAAAGCAAACGATGCACTAAGGAGTCCATTCCTAAAGTCAATGGCATCTCATGCACCTCCTATTCACCTAAGGCCCACTAATCTTGCGACTTTATTTTTTCAACCTCCTTAGGAAAAGGTGCACCAATTACCTAAAAGAACAAACAAAGATGAATTGGGAAAGTCCAAAAAATGACGAATCATATAAATTAAGGCGATGAAAAAAATCCAAGAAAGAATTTGAGGAAAAAAAGGAAAACTTGAACTATTTACTACGGATGTCGATCAATTTCTACAAAAAGTGGCACTATAAGCCATGGTGCATGTTTCAAACAAAGTTCAAAATCTGACATTGTCTTCCTTGATATTTTTAATGGTGCCAAAAGGACAGTGATTCACAAAGGTGGGAACACGAAACCCAAAGTAATGAAGCAATTTTAAGTATAGGAAAAAATCCTTAAGAAATAATTATCTTCTTTTGGCACATCCTTATAGGACTCAACAAAGATGGCATTAAAGGATGGATTTTAGAAGGTTCTATAAGGTGTATTGTCTACAAAACAATGTCTTTCCAAGGTGAGTAGTAAGATACCTAGGGAAAAAATCAAAAAGGTTTTTATGATAAGTTCTTTTATCAAAAGTGGGACGATAGAGGTGTTTATTGAAACCTTTGAAGGGAAACTACATTATGTGTTTGTTAATCTTACACAGACTTCGACCAATTCTTCTAAAGACCGCATGTAATTGATTTGGGCCTTAATAATAAGACATGTTATATAAACCATGAATATGTAATTGATTGATATATATTTTTTATGTAATTATACACCAATAATTTGATTTTTTTTTAAAAACCTTGTTTAACAACAATTTACCATTATTCATTTATTTATTTATTTTCATTTTATCTTTGTACAATGATAAGAAAAAGACTTAGCCCAACTACATCTTCAATGGGAGAACGTTTTACAACTTTAAAAAGCCATTATCATCAACATTATTGTAACATAATGTATTACCGAACATATATTTATCATTTAATATAAATATCATCTTTAAAAAAAATTGAAAGTTTTCATGGAAAAGATTGTTCATTATGCTTGTCTCTTTGTATGCAAAAAATTTCATGAACAAATTCCCATTAAAACTAGTATTTCTTAGTCCTTTTGTTATGTTATAATTTTTGTCCAACAAGTTAGAAATGTACTCCAATCAACCATTGCATTATTCAAAATGTACATCAATCTCACAATATAATCACTATTACAAAATGTGGGTGCAATTCACTAGTCCTTGTTCAATAGACCAATGAATTCACTGCTTCCCCACTAGGTCCTATTCACCATGACTAGTGAATTCACTCATAATCCAATGAAATCATTTGGTGTATAAAGACACCTTTTGTTCTAGCAAATGAAAGTGTAAGATGTTCTCCACCTTTAATTACATTCTATCACAAAATTTTCTCCAAATATCTAGAAAGGCACATTAAGAACATGTTGTAGTGAAAATTGTCAAATTGTGACTCCTTTTTGTGTACACCACACCATGGAAACACCTAATGAAACATCGATAAAAATTAGAAAACCCAAGAAAGCATTCAATCATGAATAGTTCCAAGTTAGGGTAGCCCAATCCACAATGGTTTGAACCTTGTGAAAATCCATGTGCACACCATCTCCAAAAATGATGTAGTTGAAAAATTCCACTTCGGTTTGATGAAATTCACATTTTTCCAACTTGGCATAAAGTTTGACTTCTCTAAATTTGTCCAAAACAATTTGAACATGCCATCCATGCTCTTCCAAGTTCTTTGAGAAAATGAGGATGTCATCAATGTAATAGACCATGAAATCATCCAAGTACTCATGAAAAACATTATTCATGAGGTGTTGAAAGATAGTAAGTGCATTCGTAAGGCCAATGGGCATCACAACATGCTCAAAATGGCCATAGCATGTATATAATGTAGTTTGCCATTCATCATTTTGTCAAATATGCACCAAGTTATATGCACCACACAAGTTGATCTTGGTGTACACCTTGGCATAACTGAGTTGATGCAATAATCTTGAAATCAAAGGTAATGGTATCAGTCCTTGATGGTGAGTTGATTGAACCCACGATAATCGACACACATTTGAAAGGATCCATTCTTCTTAACAAATAGGATCGGGACACCAACTAAAAACCTAAAATGTTGAATGAAACTTTTCTCGAGGTTTTCATCAATGTATTTTCAGAATGTTACAAGTTCATCTTGTGATAAATTGTTGATGGGTCCAAATGGGGGCTACACACTTTCTTCCAAATCAATTGTGCAACCATATGATCAATTTTTTGGTAAGGTGTCAGCATTCTTCTTTTCAAACACATCATTGTAACATTTGTATTGAAAAAGGATATCATGTTATTGTCACCTGACATGAGTTATAGGAAGTGTATAAATCAAGAATGCATCCCCTTTCTTTGTCATACACATGAATGCCTTTGCTCCCATAAACGACTTAGAAAACTTGGATTTTTGTGCAAAGGAGGGTTTTTGAAATTTGACATGTGTTCAACTTCACCTGATTCGTCTTTGAGCACATGACGTATAGGTTCATATATTTCACCAGCCATGCTTATGATAATGGTTTCACAATCTGAAGGCTCCTACTTGGATGTTTTAAAATGAAGAATCCTCATATGCCAATCCACTTCTGTATTATACAAAATGAACCAAAATAGCCCAATGATGATTGGGTTCTTCAAGGACATGTCTTTTTTCCCAAAAAAGAACTTTCTCATACAAATGAATTTTGGAACAATTTCTTTTGTAATTTGTTATAATAAATGTTTATAGGTGTCCCAATACATGACATGTTTTTTTGTTTATCATTTGAATAAATATGAATTTTAAAAGTGTTTTGATTCCTTGTAAATTCAATGTTCTATTTATAAAAATGATCACAATTTCAAATCATAATAAAAAATTCATTTTGTACATCTTTTTTTAATAATAAGCTACAAATTTTCTTAACACATCATGTAGATTATACCTCATTTATAGGTGGTAAAGGATTTTCAAGTTTTTAAAATTTTAAATCAATTTTGGAAAGTTCTTTAAAATTTTAAAGTTTTAGAATTCCACATATTTTAGGGTATGAATGTTTTTTTTAATGTGGTTAATAGGTCTTTATCCTCTTAATTTTTTTCCCATCAAATGTTTTATATTATATGATTCCTTTTTATAGTCCTTTGCAAAATTGACTTTTGTTTGATGTCGTAGGTGTTCATTTTTAGAGGTCTTAAATCAAAACTTAAATTAAAAATTTCATCAAATGGATTTTTGGTTTTAATTTTTTAACATTCATATGAATGAAAAAACAAGAACTTGCCATGATTGCCATGGTTTTGAATGGTAAAACATAAATATTTATCCAATTTTAACTCTTTTTTTGCTATGCAACACCCTTTTTAGTTCATTGGATTGTGACTACACCCCCTCGTTGGAATTTGACCTAATGGTAATCTCCAATGCCTTAGTCTCATATGTTATGATGTAATTAAGAATTAGGTACAAGTTGATTACAAGTCATGGATGAACATTCATATGAATGAACTCCATGGTGTTGGCATCCATTCAACACCAAATAGGAATCTGGGTTCCAATTAAAGAATTCAAAGGTCATAAATGCCAAGTTTTTCCTTTTTTTTTCCCAAGTAAAGCCATAATGCACAACTCCCACACAAGAGTGGCAACAAACTTGCTATTCACCTACCCCAATTCACCAAGCTACAAGGCTAAACCAAGATTTTAATGTGGCCTTTTTATTTTTTACAAGTTTTCATGGCTATTAACATTTCCCTTGGCACCATTTTTTTAATGTTGTAAGGCAATTTAAGTAATCCATTGATATTCTAAATCATAATAGTTAATCAATGGTTCCCTACTAGGTGTGTTAATCATATTTTTTATTTGGTCAACTAATTATTTATCATTTGGATTTGTCATTATCTTTTTCTTGTCTTGATTAAATAACGGTTATTATTCACTACTGCTATTTTATTTGAAATGATATCTTATGTGGGTATTCATAGATCTTGTGATCTAATTTATCACAAATATAACATCAATTTAAGGAAGAGAAGATTATAACTTGCTAGAATTTTGATTTTTTGCTTTGAAATTCAATTGGCACTTATTTTGTTGTATGGAGTCTTCATTTGGTAAAGGTGATTTTTTCTCCTTCAAATTTTTATTTAAATTTGTCTAGATTCTACTGGAATTTCTCCTTCAAATGCCATGGTTTTTTGCAATGTGCACATATGTCATTAGTCCACATGCCTTTGGTAGTATGATCAACTTTTTATGAGGTTGGTGCTCCAACAATTTTCGGTAGTCATGTGCATGTGCATCTCCCACACTTCCTTCACATGTGACTATTATTTATGTTGTAAAAGAGTATTGCGATTCATGTTGATCTAACAATTCCAAAATATGATAATAATCTTATTTTGAAGAAGGTTGTTAATAATTTATCATTAGCTTTATGCTACAAGCAATTTGCCAATTTCAAAAAAAATTATAATAGACTTTAACCTTTTCATTAAGTTTTTGCTTGATAACACACAACACCATGTAAACGTGTTCACCAATTTGAACCTTTCAATGCCTTTTGCAAAAAAAAATTCCAAGTTGTCAAAGGCACAATTTTGGGTGACTTTGCATGAATTGTTTTCCCCATTCAAAATTGTAATTACAAAACGTAAAACATAATAAGTTGATAATGCCTGCATTATTGTGTTTACCACTTGTAGTAGTTGCCTTTCAAAAAAATTGAATATGCACATATGGGTCAAATTTGAATACATATATTGGGTATGGTAACACCTCTCTTATTAGTGGAGGTGTTATCAAAGTTGATGTTACAAAATTTGGAATTGGATACCAAGGTGGGTACCAAGGATTCTAAGGAAATCATCTTATTAGGGGACAACCAAATGGTCCACTTGGAAGACCTCCACTTGAGGGTTCACTTGGGGGTCCTTTTCTAAGGGTCCACTAAATGGTCTATCACTTGATTGACCACTTGATGGTCCACCATGTCCTACTAAAATGTGTTTAGGAACCCTTCCTACTAAATTGCAACTCTCAAGCTACCACCTCTGGCATGGTTATTTACAATTAGTTTTATGACTACAATGTGTAGTCACATATGCCTACATGGCATGACCATTTGCAACTAGATTTATGATTAAAATGTGTAATGATATATGACAAAAAGCTAGGATGCATACCCATGACAAAAATCTAACCATTGGACTTGGATAAAAATTGTTCATTAGATGATGTACACATGGCAATTAATAATGATTTAGATTTTTATAATAACAAATAATATAATCATGACAACTACCTAATATAAGTTAAGTTAAATTAGGGTAGGCAACTACTTTAGTATAACCTAGGTTTAGGGTTTAGGATTTAGAATTACACTAAGGTAGTTGCTAAGAATATTCTTGAAATATTCTCAAAAAAAGCCTTCAAAAAATTCTTTTAAAACATTTTAAAATTTCTTTTTACTATTTTGTTAAGGTTTGTGTTAAAAATTTGCCAAAAATATGTCATTTTCAAAGTTTTCCAAGTTCATTTATAAGTCCTTTTATTGTTTAAAAACAATGGTTATAATTTTTTTTTTTATTACTTTTGAAGGTCCAAATGTTAATGAAATAACTTCATATTCTGGACATTTATAGAATAAGATATTAGATTTGGTAATGTGCAAAACTTTAAACTTATTTTCAAGTTAAAATTATTTTTTAAAAAAATTGGTGTAAAAAACACATAACCAAGCAATGGTTACGACTACTTTTGACTCCTAATAGTGTAATTACACTTGGTTCAAATAGGTAACCAAAAATATTTTTAAAAATTAGTTTCATTTTGTTTTTAAACCAAATTTGGTTAAATCCTTTTGTGGATCAATGACATTTTAGCTCTAACACAAAATAAATAACTCAAAACAAAATGTAGTTTCAAGTAATGTGTAAAAACCTTGTCCAACTTGGATGAAAATTATAATTGATTGTTTATATTCACTTAAAATAACTATTTAAAAAACTCAAATCACCAATCCCTCACTAATCCAACAATTCCCGTTCAATGTTAGAAAAAAAACACATTCACACATAACCTTATTATGTTAAAAATTACAAATAATGGTCCATTTCTACCATTTCAATTGGTCTTATGAAATTTTCACAAATCTATCAAATCTTGTTACACATTTAATGCTTAATTCATTGATGAACACTAAGGAAAAAATAAATTAAACCATTAAATCTTGCAATTTCAGTTGCCAATTCATTTTTTTTTCACATTTAATTACAAGTATATTTGCAACTAGAATCTATAGTCTTAATTCACATTGAATAAAATGCCATGTGGTGTTTAATGGCCCATGAACCACATCATGAGTTGCAAAATAATTACATTGTCATTTTTTTGCCCAACCATTAAAAATGGATGATATAAGTGCATTTTTAATCCTCATTTTCATTCAATATATATTAGTCACAAGTTGTAATGGCATATGCAACTTTAAATCACTTTGTAAACAAATATATGACTACAAGTCATTTTTATCATGTGCCACGAAAGACAATCACAAAAATGGTCAATTTGCACACAAGTCACAAATGAATGGGTTGGAATGGACAAAATTCCTTGTAGTGATGGTTAGTTTGGCCATAGTGACCACAAAAATCCCAAGTTGAATCTAAAATCATTACCAAAATTGGAGTAGGTTCAATTATTGAAGTCATAGTTGCTTCATCATGTTTGAAAAAACCAAATTGCATTCTTGGGCTTGATTATGCAAATTTTGAAAGTTTATTGAATTTTCACAAAGTCATGCAATTTTTTTGGTAGGATTCAAAATAGGAGATGTTTATGACAAATTTGGTAGTGAATATGACTAACCACTAAAAGAAATTTGGGGATATGCAACCAACCTATTTGCAACTACATGCAACTATGTGTCATTTGTAACTATTTTTGCAACTACTTACCAACTTAACCAAATTTGGGGAGGGTCTGCGATTAATGTACAATTATTATCTTTTTCATCCTCCTATATGGATGCATCTAGGATTCTATTTATCCATAAATAAACTCCTATGGCCCATTAGTTAGATGTGTAACCAAAATTTTGTCATAAATAACTTGAAATGTAACTTTTAAAATGTACGATGTGTATTATGGGCATGATAAACATACATAGTTGGGGTTGTATAATTAAAAAGTATATTTAGAATATAATAAATATTTATACTGAATATTGTCAATATATTTGTAAAATTTAATGTAAAATTTTGTGAAAAATACATTAAGGGTATATTAAAGGCGTAAAAAATGAATAAAAATTTATATTCAATATTTTTTTTCTCATCAATAATTATCATGCAATTAATTAACATTGAATAATTATTTTGTTAATAGTAACTAGTTATTAATAACAATCATTCATCATTAATAATAATAATTTTATATTATTAAATATAATTTAAATTTTAAACTATTAATATTTATTATTAATTATATTCGCTCAAATTAAATACTAGCTAATAAATTAGAAAATATTAATCAATTGATATTTTATTTAATTATTAATTAATAATCAATCATTCATCTTAATTAATTATGATTAATTATTGATGAATTATTATTATTATTA
>Ga0116231_10000303_pt1 | contig 77940 bp, 46 predicted proteins | sample S1TSphgellanicum_2_FD_89695 | JGI IMG/M metagenome (GOLD analysis project Ga0116231, IMG submission 89695) | Host-associated microbial communities from peat moss isolated from Minnesota, USA - S1T2_Fd - Sphagnum magellanicum MG | ecosystem: Host-associated > Plants > Peat moss > Unclassified... | reverse complement strand
TATTTATTTAACAAACATGTGTTGAAGTTGCTAAGGTATTATGATGTATTATTTTGAATTTAAACTAAATGGTTGAAATTCTGTTGATTTGAATATGTAGCTTGATTTATATGACATTTTTCTCTTGCTAACTTGCGAAAGCATTATCAATGCAACTTTTGAACTTCAGAAATTAGTCACCCAAAAAATATATATTGAGGAGGAAAGTAGGACTAACTAACAATTTTTTTAAAAAGAAATGTGATATTCTAAACTCTTATGGCGGAGCCACTCGTTGACGATTGAATCTTTATGAACGATGGATGGGTGGACGGACAACCGGATCCATCCGTCGTACATCCAGACAGCCCGAAAGAGTCTCATGGTCTTCGGCGCTCCAGGTCGGCGATGGCAAGGCGGCGGCGCCACCCACAATCTGGCGGAGGAATAGCATAAGGAGAAGAAGGGTGATATGATGTCGCGAGAGACAAGAAGTGGATAGATATATCGCTTGCAGAGATTTGTGCGTGTGTTGTAACGTTCTGGAGAAAAGCGCTGATCGCCCACATTCCCCATTTCTTTACTTGGTCTGTTGCAATTGCATATATCGAGTATGAAGATTTCTGTGAAGACGTTGAAGGGGAAGCACTTCGACCTCTATGTCAGCCCTTCCGATACTGTAAGGCCTTCCCTCCTCTTCTTCCGCGTTATTAAAACGGAAAGATATTCAAGCCTGGTGTTTTTGAAAGAAAGATTACATTTTGTCGACATATGAGGTGGGTTTTCGTGTCGTCTGTTCTTTCTGAACATGTTGTTGCTTGAATCCTGAGGTATCAGAAGAAGAAGAAGAAGAAGAAGAAGGAGAGGTCTGTTCCAAAGTCTCTGTTGCCCAGTACGGAGACTGTGATTTTGTGAGCATTGTTTCTCCGGAACATCTTTGCGATAGGTTTGTGGCTGTCCGATCGTATATTTTTATGTTGATCAAACTGGGGAATCGTGTCATGAACATAGTGTCTCCCTGTGTCACCGTAGTTGTAATGCTTAGATGAGAGATTGATGTGTGCAGATATTAGGGTTGAGGGATCCTGAAGCAGGTCAGACTTGAGGAGAAAGAATGTTTATGTTTAGGTCACCTGTTGTCGAGTTTTGTGTCTAATGGGGGTGCTAGTTCATTCTGCCACTGAGGGTTAAAGTAGAGACTTCCGATAGAATTGACATAGTATATTGAGATTAGGGTTGGGTTTTTCGCACCCTCTAAAGTGAAATTGAGGCTTCGAGGATCTAACCGAAAGGTCTCCTAAGATTAGGCAAGTCAAACATTACAAAGCAGATTCATTGGTTCCACATATATTGGTTCCAGCTTTGGGGGTAATTCTACATGTATGTTGTACACAGAATTATGCAAAATGGGGACATGGGGTTGACATGATTGATTTTAGGTCATGATGGATTCATACAAAGCCTGCTTTCCTGTTGTGAGGGTCCTGGATGCATACATGCCTCTAGAGTTGGTTATCCTGAGGTGGAGAGGGACAGCATAGGGTTTTGATTTCTATTCAACCTTGCGATCTGACATTGTAGCAGTTCCTTCCAAAAATTAGGTTTGGGTTTGGAAATTGGCCTTTGTGTACTTATCCCTTTTGAGGTAGCTCAACATTCCAATGGGATGCACCTGGCAATTAAATATCTTGTCAATGTGCTGAATGTGGATTCAGATGACAAGTATGTGTTACATATGATTACTTATGGTGGTTTTGCTCAAATACATGATTGCTGAACTATGTTCTGTGAGCTGTTTTGCAGGTCACAGCTGTAAAGAAGCAAATAGAGGAATCCCAGGGCAAGGAGTCCTTTCCATGCTCACAGCAGCTTCTCATTCATCAAGGGAAAGTTCTTAAGGATGATACAAGCATGGAAGACAACACGGTTTCTGAAAATGGGTTCCTTGTTGTGATGTTAACCAAGGTAAGCTTCTGTTCCAGTTCTGATCAGTCAATTAGAGCTATAAATATGTCTGGGCAGATTGATGCTGCTGGACAGATATCACTGTGTAGACATGTTGCTGTATCTAGCAAACCACTAATTGTTTCTGAATGTGGGACTCTAAGGTGACTGATCTGATGCAGTCTGCCAAGGAACTGAATTTTGTGGAGGATAATCTCAACGACAAGGGGGCTTGCACACCCTCTTGGCACATTTGTTGTTGCTAGTTGATAAGGAATTGATGACATTGGTGTGCAATGAGGCTGTGAAATCCTTTGACTGGCAATTTGTGCTCATACAGAGCTCTCAAAAGAACACAGATATACCAGCTTTGAAGAGTGTTCCACCCCTGTAGTCTCTCAGGTTTAGAACTTGGCCTGGTTATAGAGTTTTTTTCCTGGGTGCTGATGAAACATCTTTTTCCCAGGCCAAGGCACCAGCAGCAGCTGCAACTCCATCATCCTCTCGAACTGTTGAGGTCAGATTGCATGACATGGCATGTCCCTGTATGTAATGGGCATATTAGGTTTTTGATGAGTCCATTAGTAGAGTACCATCCAGGGATTAATTGAGGAACTTTTGAAAGGGATTCTATTACAGCCATGTCTTTGAGAGTTGTCTGTTCTGCAGTTCTTGTGTTTGCATCTGGTGTGGCATGCTTGCAGACTTCGAAGTCTTGCGCTTGTATACAGGGAATATCATGATGAGCAGTTTGGGTATTGTAAATTGACAAGGTCTGAGAAAGCTTGAGTAACCTGATCAGTGTGTTTATGTCATCATCTGTGGGACTAGGTATCTGCTGAAGATCTTCAACCTACACCTACTTCAAGCCCTGTCGGTACTGCATCAGCAACCAACCCTGCATCTTCTCCGTCAGTTTATTCTTTACTCCTTGCATTCTGTTGATTTCCTGAGGAGATTTTGTGCGCATGACCTCTCTGTTGGTAATGTTAACACTACAAATGTTGAATTGCAGGAGTGTTCTGTCTAATTTGCCTTGATTTTGCATCAAGGCAAATTTTTCAGCATTATATCTTTTCATAGTCATCCTAGGTGTGTTTTGTTTAGTATTTTGGCGTTAGTTGCCAGGATCCAGACTTTCACATGGTCTATACAGCATGAGCTTCATTATTAGTCGATGTTAGTTTCAGATACAGGGCCTTGTGAAGGGTACCTTGGGTGTGCAGAATTACAAGGTCCATATTCCATGTGAATTTGCAAGGGACAGTTGTGGTTTGTTCTACATGGTGTATTCCATTTTAAACCTTAAATGTTATCTGTTCAACTTGCACATGCCTTGTCCAGGTAGAGATTGTTAGTCCTTTAAAGACCAAAATTTTGGCTGACATGATTTTCTTCTGTTGGTTTCTTGGACTGCTGATCATTTACTGCAAACAGAGCACCTGCACCTGCACCTGGACTGGCTGTTGTTCCCACTGCAGTACCCACTCCAGTTGCTAGGGCTTCAGAGTAGGTCTCACTTTCTTACACAATTGTCAAGGGAGTCAGAGACAGAGACATACATAAGCTGCCACAGAGGTAGCTGCAGATTGAACCTAGCTGCAATAGTCACTATTGATGCAATCTGTATGATGAAACTAAAATTTTTTAATTCAATGTATGGATGTATCTGGTAGTTGAAATTTCTCATTTTGAGAGATTCAGTCCTCCTGATTCAGGTTAACAGGTGATACATATGGGCAAGCCGCTTCAAACGTGGTGGCAGGAACCAACCTGGAGCAAACTGTTGTGCAACTTATGGAAATGGGTGGAGGCAGCTGGGACCGGGAAACTGTAGTGAATGCATTGCAAGCAGCTTTTAACAACCCAGAGAGGGCTGTTGATTATCTCTACTCTGTATGTAATCAGTCATGTGTTTGACATTTACTAACTTTTGCCAAAGTCTTCATTTTGTTTGTCAAATAAGGCCTGTGTTCATGTGGGATGAGCACATAATTCTTACCTTTTCTCTTCATATTAGGGATAAAGCTGACTCTGTTTCAAGAATCTGATTTGAACTGTTGGTTTTTGCTTTCAGGGTATACCAGAGACAGCTGAGATTGCTGTCCCTGTAGCTCAGCCTCCTGTCCCAGCAGCAGAAGTTGCTCCTGCCCCTGCCCTTTCTCAAGTGGCTCCAGGAGGACCAAATTCTGCACCCTTGAACCTCTTCCCTCAGGTATGTTTTGGGCAAAGCTTTTATTGATAAGCAAGCTTAGTGTGTAGAGCTTAGGTGTGATATTCCAGTCTATTTGACAGTAGTTTAGAGTTTTGGGCTGAATTGGTGGTCCCATTCACCTTTCATTTCATCATTCTGATTTTTTTCACATGCACATTCTTGAGTTCTGTATATATTAAGATCAGGGTTTACTTATGGTCTGTTGGTCAATCTTGTATCTTGCAGGGAATGCCTGGCCTGGGTGGAGCTGGAGTTGGAGCTGGAGCTCTGGACTTTCTGCGGAACAACCCTCAGGTTAGTTTTGTCAGGAGGTTGTAGTTCTAAATGCAAATCATTTTTGAAGCCCTTATGAGCCAGGGGATATGTGGAAAAGTTTGTGTGACAAGGTATACAACTGTGTAAGGTTGGTTATTGCAAAATTATATGGTCTTATTTCATGATGGTCAGCTGTCGTGTCTGAAGTTATTTTGCTCTCATGGCCTAGAATTGTTTAGGCCTATCTTGGTCTGTCAATTGGGCTTCTTCTGGATAGGTTCTAATTTGAGTTCAAGAGTTGTGGGATGAGGGTTTTGTGAAGTCCCTGCTATTTGTAGTACAATTTTGTCTTGATTTGCACTCTGTTGGATGGCAGTTTCAAGCTTTGAGGACAATGGTTCAGTCCAACCCTCAAATATTGCAGGTTTGCTTGCAGCATTCACTTGTGTTGAAAGTTGATTCTTGTTTACATGTATTGAATTTGGTGTGGATACAAAATGCCTGTTGAAATGTGTCTGTTGACTTGATTTTTAGTCCTTAGTCAAACATTTGCCTTTTCTGTATGTAACTAGTGTCTTACCTGAGTTGATGTTGGGTCCATCACAACAGCCTATGCTCCAGGAGTTAGGGAAGCAGAATCCTGCCCTGTTGGGGCTCATCAATGAGAACCAGGCTGACTTTTTGCACCTTATTAATGAGGCTGGCAGTGAAGGTGGGGAAGGGTAAGTCACTTGCCATAGGCAATCAGCCATTTTAGTGGTGCAATGAGTGGCTTACTCAAATAGCCTGTCATGGTTTTGTTAAGACTATCAAGATGTTTGCTAGTAGGTGGTGGTCATGTTGAATATCCATGCTAATAGGCCTGTGCAAGTTTTGACTTAACACCTTTATCCAATCATTGTTGTTGAGCCATGGAGTGTGGAAATTGCAGAGATGTTTTGGGGCAGATGGGGGGAGTGATGCCACAGTCAATTAATGTAACCCCAGAGGAGAGAGATGCAATTGAAAGGGTACTGGCTATTTCCTGTTCCTGATGTCTTATCAGCTACTAATATGCACCTATCTGGACAGGAGTGCAAAGAGCTTAGCATTGAAAACCTAGAAAATGTCTATTATGTATTGCTATTGGTGCTTATGTACTGGTCATCCATGCAGCTGGAGGGGATGGGTTTCGAACGGGCACTGGTGATTGAGGCATTTCTGGCATGTGATAAGAATGAACAACTGGCTGCTAACTATCTGTTGGAGCATGCTGGTGATTATGAAGATATATAACTAGTAATATGCAATTTTGTAGAGGCATTACTGCACAACAGGTACCTGCAATGTACCTGTGTATTTCAGGCTCTCCCTTTTCTTACTCTGCTGTACCAGGCACAATGTGCTTTTGGTCTTGCTTGGGACTTTTGGCTTGGGGAAGGATATACTGAGGCACATGTTAGGGATTCTATGCAGTTGGTTACTAGCTTCTTATTACCAACCTGTGTTGTACGGTTCTTTAGTACAATGTGTAATGGAACAATGTACATGGCTGTTAGACTTTTGCTTTTATGAGTGGAAAAGTGCTTCATGTGGCATATGTGCAATTATGGTGGCATAGAAATTTTTGCTTATGGCAGCAATCACATTAATCCTTGTCTTCCATTCTACTGTTGTTATATGCAGAGTTTTGGCCAGGTCTTTTTCATTGTGCCTCTTGCTGAAAGAGGATAGGCATTGATCCTCTTGCTGAAATAGCAGCATATAAATTTTTGCTTATGGTAGCAATCACATCACTCCTCACCTTCCATTCTACTGTTGTTATAGAGTTTTGGCCAGCTCTTTTTCATTGTGGCTCTTTGCTGAAATAGGATAGGCATTGATCCTCTTGCTGAAATTCCACAACATGTGTTTTTCCATCCCAGCGTCCTCTCTTCATGTTTTCCACAACCAATGAAGTTAATATAGGCAGGAAATGTTGACAGGGCTTTCTTGTGTACTATTGGTATGGCAGGAAGTTTCATCAGTGCCACTTAATTTCTGTAGTTTAGAGGTTTTCCCAAACTATGGGTTGGACAAGAGCTCTTTGTGACAGTGTTAATGTTGAGTTGAGATTGCTGACAAGTTTTTGCACTTGTAGAGCAACTCCACTGGTTTGGCTCATCAGTGGATTGACCTGATGGTTTGATTGGTCCAGGTGGGTTGTTATTAGTCTCCCACCTATTTGGAGTCCCAGTTTTAATTTTATGGGTGGGGTTGGAAAAAAGTAAATAATTAAACTTGGATGTGAGAAATTTTTGTGGCAGAGCACCTTCAGCAATGCTCTTATGCCACCATTTTCTTTTGAGATCATGTATATTTATGATGGAAGATGCACTTCACTGAATGTCATTTTCTTCAAATCACCAAGCGGAGAGGGTTCTACTGCTTGGGTCTTTCAGTAACTTATAAGCATTTGATGCATACACAGGAGGAAGCCTATTTCTGAGCAGGGGTAGTTGGTTTTGTGTCAGGACCAACCTTATTTGAAAAACATATTTAGGAATGCTTGGGTGCCCTTGATCGCAACCAGGCTATTATCTAGGACCAGACAGGTTTGTGAACTTGGTAGTTAGGTCAGGGTTCCTGGCCATAGAAATTGTCAGTACAGAGATGCAAGCAGAAAGCTAATAACAGAAGGATTTTAACATACACTGTTCGGTCAGAGCTCTTCACCCAGCCTTTGGTTCACATTAGATGTTGCAACTCTTGATCCCTCAAGTTCTGCTTCATTGGAAAGAACTGGTAGAAATTTTCCAACTGTACTTGGAGGGTGCTTTACATTCAGTAAAATTTCTGTTTCAACAGAGGATGTCACCAACAAAATGAGGAACCAAATCTGGTATAGTCCTTTGGTTTACCAGAATTTTGTGTTGGGCAAGGACCTCAAATGGGGCTGTTTTTGGAATTTGATTGCCACACTTGGCACCTGTTTCATGTCCAGCCCTCATTCTTGGCCCCATTCTTGTTCTTCTCTACACTTAATAGTTGCAATTGAGGTGTCAGTAATTCTAATCAATGTTACTTTCACAATATTAATCTTCTCATTGGAACATGGCTTCAGTAAGCACTCATTTCAGAAGTGTAATATCCATTTGGAATAGCAGCTTTGGTAGCCATTGTTTACTAGAATGCACTCAGCACTTGAAAACATATTCAAATTTTCTTCTAGAATAACAATGAGAAGATTCAGGTATGACTTTCAAATAATGAAAAAATATTTTTCATTGTAATCCAACGTTATTGTCTTCCACAAATTGTTGACAAGCTCTATTGCCTAAGTACTATCCAATATTGTACTAGTATGTCCATTTTTAAATACCATACTGGTCACAGCATAAAAGGTTCCACCCCTTGTTACATACCACATGGTAGTGGAATCTTGATATGAATACCCTATATTTTGGGCTGCATATGAGTATGGTATTGGTCGTGGGTTGTTTTTTTTGGCAGAGGGATTGGAAAGAAAGGTAGGTTGGTAGGGTATATGAGCTCCTACATAATATCAGTACAACAAGCACAGCCACAAGTATACAAGAGCATGAAATATAAATCACAATTAAGCACTAGGGTAAAACTCAAAGTAACATGAAATAGTTAAAGGCAAATGAAATCTAAATTGCAGAAATGGGCCTTTAATTAGCAAAATGCCAGCATAATGAGACCCCATGGTAGATGCATGAATGATTGTTTGTTGACTCACAACAACAGCAAGATCAAGGAATTCTAATTAATGTTACTCAAATTATTTAGTCTCCCCTAACTCATCCCTGTGTTCAGTATGCAATTTTGCCTTTCCAAACTCTAACTCTCCAACTATATTCAATACAGGCCACCTGAGCTTGCATCAATTAGTGAATTTTTACAAATCATGACTAAAGAGTCTAAATTGTTAATTCCAAGTTCACGACACAATGTGGTTGGTGGTGTGACTCCACTACCAATTTTTTAAGAAAATACTTCAAATTTTCTAATCATATAGGTCTAATGACCAGTTTGGTGACAGTTTAGTGACGTGTCACCAAACCTTTTTAGTTTAGAATTAATTTTCTTTTCTTGGCCCCTTCCAATAATGTGGCCACTTCGGTAGTCACATTGGCGTCATTGTATCTGCCATTGTGAAAGCAATGAGTCCAATTTTAACTGTGGAGTCACATAGTCATGTGTAGATCACATATGATTACAAATTTAGTCATATACACAGTCATAGATTCATATTTTTGGTGCACATTGAGAGTGGGGACTCTTAATGAGCCAAGCAAAGTCATAGTTGGGGTATTACTTTTTTGACACATTATTACAAGATTTAACATTTGGGTCCAAAACCAAAAAAAAAGCTCCAGCAATGTTCTGTAGACAACTTTTTGTTTTTGTTTTCTGCCTGAATACTTCTTGCACATCTGATCAATACCATTTAGTCAGCCTAAGGACATGTCAATATGCACATGACTAAGATGCCCTCACCACCGTTGCCTAGCCTTGCTTCATTGTTTGGATTCTAGGGCCTAACATCTTGTTTATTTATTCCTTTGTGACTCATTATGAACAGTGCGCCGATTAAACTTTGCCCTTTGGGCCTCATATATTCATTATTTTTTGGCCCTTCAGCCCACAAGGTTGGTCAATTCATGTAGCCGGCCCCGTGAATTACTACTACAGCAACTCCCCTTTCATCATTTAAACTGACCTTTCATTAATTTCATGATGCAACTGTCCCAAAACATTCACCATTCATTTGAAGGGCTCTAATATTTAACATGTCTAATCTAACTATCAAGGAAGGTAGCTGTTTGTTTTGAATGTTTTGCTTGTTTATTATGTTGAGATCTTCCAAATCATGGCACCCCACCACACTCTTGGTACCATTAAAAGTAAGCCCTTGATGAATAGGGGCGTGCCAGGATGGTTTTGTAGTGTTTAGACCTAGATGGTGCAAGAGTTATTATATATCAAACAATTTTTTTCCTTGAAAATTCAATAATATCAAAACTAAAAATGTTAGGAAAATCAGGGTGTCCTCATGGCTCATGGTACCATTGGAAACCCCTCAACATAGACAACTGGGATTTTACAAAGGTGATTTCATAATTTTTAGACCTGAGGTGCAGGAGATATTGAATTTTTCATAATCTTTGTCATTGGAGAGTTAACTAAATTACAAAACTGAAGAAGAAATCAGTTAAGTAATGAGTTCACACTTGGGCTTACAACGTAGGTCACACTAGTAGGACTAATTGCAGGTGAAGGGCACTACAAAATTCCAGCACTGAATTGTGTTGCACTTTAACATGGTAATGAAACCTGGACTTTTACATTTTAAATAAAATTTGTTGGGGTTGGAAATTACTGTGAAAGCTAAAATACCTATAATACAGGCCCAACTTTAAAGCTATCCCAACAGTAGTTGTTCCCAAGGGCTCTCTTTTCTATTATACTAATTCATCCTAGAACACTAATTTTACACTACAAGAACAAGTTTGCCTTGGTATGTTTGCCTGTCATTTTATTGATGTATTGCACATGGGGCGGCAGCAGCATTGAATTACTCACATTGGCACTTATGATTAACAGCATGGTCTTTGTTCACTTGTACGACCAGCAAGTGATGAGATGGTTGGACAAGACTAATATCGATGTAAATAGCGATCTCAACAAGTGTGCCATGAACAAAAGTGCGGACAAACCTCCACTGTTTCATGTGTCCCAGTTTGGCCGACCACTTACTACACCACAATCAAAGTGGACCATGCAGGCTTCAGTTACTCTTGGCCCCATCAGATGATGATTATATTCATTTCTGGATCTCTAGTTGTAGTAGTAGGCTGGCAAGAAGTTGATAAGGTCCCCAGGCACAAACGTGTTACATACAAGATCCCTTGTTGAAGAACAGTGCCCTACGCCCTTCCTCACGGCCCCCGGTGCAGCCACTTGCTCTTTGTCTCTTCCGATGGTGGACCACTCCTTGCAACATTGGCATGCTCTTTCTCCCCCAAATCCACGTTAGTCCCACCTTATGAAATCCTATGAAGTTCAGGCGTTTTGCTTTTGGACACAATTTAATCATATCCTTCAACTGAATGACAAAGTCCTGCACATGCTTGACCACCAAAACTGTAGACAAATCACAAACAAATATAGAGCCCATAAATGCCATGTCTACTATGTCTGCAGATGGATTCACTAGTTATATTTCAGGCGGTAAAGTCAGCGCTAATCAGGGTCCAGTGCCTATTATGTCTGCGGATAGCTGCACTAATTAAGTGTAGCTAGTAATGCGGCCCTAGCCGTAGACAACAGCACGGGCTTTGATTTTGGGGACTAACTTATCATATCTTCACACAAAAGGACAACACGACAAACTCCCCAGTCCCCACACACAACATAAAGCATACAACAATCCAGAAACCAACACAGAGATCATAAACATGTAGATGGCTAGCCCGATTCATTTCAGCTGGTGCATCACTGCATTCTCACATCAAGGGAAATTGGAATATGCAACAACAACCCATTCCTTCCAGCGGTTTATGAGGAGCTTTGAATGCATAGAGACGTTTAAGAGACAACTTGCAATCTGCAGTCTTTTCCCTGAACCTGTACCTCATGCCTTGGATGAACCAGCACCTATACTGGTACAAAGGTAACTTCCCGGAATTTTCTTGAGGTTGCACGTAACCATGGTAAATTTCCCATCATAAGACTACATTAGGGTTTCTGAGTCTAAATTTAACATTTCCTGGGTTAAAGACAGCAACAAGAAAACCTCACTCAAGAAGCTGATGGTACCAGTGTAGGTGCTGCTTCACCCTGGCCCTCTCTCACCAACAGTCTCTTCTTGGAACCTGCAATAGACAACCGTCTTTGAAATTAACATACATTATAGTGTAAGGGTAAAGTGGGTTATGGATATCAGTGGATGAATCACTTCATATCCTCTTGCATACATACATACATTCATCCACTGTCAGCAGTCTCTTCAACAGAGGCACACAAGTTTTCCATGTCACCGACCATAAGGTAAAGTCAATGAGGGGCCCACTTCTGGGTAAACGTGAGGTGGGGACCAGGTGGGGGGAACAGAATGGCAGACAAGGTGCCTCTCGTGATCGAGCTCTTGCCACTTAAACCGACCAAGCCACTGGACTATTGCCCGGGACTCCGGCAAATTGCAATGTTGTTTTCCATTCATTATTCTGCCACTAGCAACTACCAGGAACTTAATGTTTATCATTGGTGGCTTAGCATTGTGTGTGAATCATACTTAGTCAAGTGGATATAGCCTAGAACCTGAATTGTTATCAAGTAAAATTCAATTATAAAGTGTGCATTACAGTGATTTCAAGCTGGTAACAACAATCTTAAAGTTCACCCCCAATAGTTCTACGATTAGTAGTTTTTGGGTGTATAGTCTCTCCAACCCAACCTTGCTAAATTGTCCTTTCACTAAGACTTTCCCCCTAAACTTTCAAACTATAAAATAAAATAAAAATTATAAACACTAAACATATGACCGAGAATAGAAACATATGACCCACTACAAAACATATAACTCAAAAAAGAGTATTAATATATGAGACAAAACATATACATATGACTTAGAACACCAAAAACAATATGTCTTTGATTCTAGAACATATAAATGGAGTTTGACAAGTGGCAAGTTCCAACAACAATAATCAAGAAACTTCATGATTAGTTACATTTTACAATAAGAAATTAAAATCTTGGGAGCATGCACCATGAATTGAAGTTTGGTGATGGTGTTTAAAGGTTTGGCCATGAGAATGTGGAATTCTATAATCTTTTTTACAACAAAGGAGGGTGAAGATGAAGCTTGGTGGCTTCAAGTCCTACAATGTATACTTCCAATGTAACCACATGGCAATGTCAAGAATAGTCGGTGGCAACAAATGCCATTGTTTGTGTCATAATGTGGCTCTCACCATAAAAATGACAAGGGTGATCTAGGTTTTTTCTTTCCAGCATTTGTTTTCCTTCATGTTTTAATGTAATTGTTTCCCTTTGGCGATTATGCCATACATATTGTGTACAAGAAGACTAGCCCACACTAATGGGGCAAACTTCCATATGAACATGGAGCCTAAACATAGAGTTTAAAGTTAGAACTTGGAGTGTGGAGAAAACATTTTCCATATAACCATGCAAAGTTAAACCTATACTTTAATGTTAATATGAATCATTATAGGGATATACTTAGAGGCAAGCCTTAGGATAAACTTATGCATTCATCAAATTAATAGATAAATTATGTGATAGATATTTTTATGAAACTTTAAACGTTTTATATAACTTTTCAATAAATAGACAATGCACAAATTATAAATAAGTATAAACATGATTTAATAGTATATAAATCTAGTGCAACATAAATTAATTACAATTACATATGTTATGTACTTATAAGCTACACATAAAGTTATTAAAAATTCATGTAATGTAGAAATGGATGAAAATGATTATTGGGTGCATGCTGCATCACCTCATTGGCAAAGCAAAATTTCTTTCCCCAAAATGTTTGTCACTCTTTTTCAATTAGACTTAATGCCTCACTTTTTGATCAGCCTCAGGTGAACCATCATTTCTTATACAACTTTAAACCTTGAGTTGGTCATTTGTTTGGTGAATAATCAATCTACCTTAAAAACTTTGGGGAAACCCAAGAAAAATTCAATGATATCTTTTCACATGACAATGCATGCCACCTGGAAATTTAATTTATAGGTTTGCATTTTGGCCTTTGAAGCCTACTTGGCCATATGGGTCTTTAGCAACGTTTATCACAAAATATAGAATATGACATCGGTGTAGCTGCTTTAATAATAAGCAAAAGGCTTCACTCTAAAAGGTCAATTACCAATGTACCTATATTATGTATGTGTTGGTTCACTTGTCGCCAAGTTAGAACCCCCAAAAAACACATTTCCTTTGTGCACAATTCCCAGTAGGGACTATGGTGACCGTGTGTGAACGCAATTTGTTTTGTTGATGAGGAGTACCTCTATACACTTGAACTATAAGCTTCCATCAATGGTCATTGGGGAGGAAGTAGTGGTAAAAATGCTTACACAATCCATGTCTGAAAAATAAGTCTAATTGTTTTGTTACCTAGAAAAAGGAATGGAACCTTAGGCATTAATGTGTTCCTATTAAAATTATTAGTAAAGTAAGAAAAACACAGCTTAGCTCCAAAACCCTGAATTTGGTCATACATAAGGTGAGATTAAAAAAAACCTGCAAAGAAGTACCTTAACATTCAACAAGGGATGAAACTCAAAAAATCATCAATTTTGGTGGTAAACTGAGTTTCATCTTGTCTTTGTTTTTCTTGAAACCCTCCACTTATGCTACCTATATTTTCACTGCTTCTAACTGTCTAACTACTATCATTAATCTTGAACCTCGTGCACTAAATGCTTGTGGCCACATGGCACTTTGAAATTTCAGATTATGTTTTGAACCCTCAGGCCTACCTCCATTAAATATTGAGATTCAAGATTAAATGCACCAGGCTTGAGAACATTTATAATTACAATACACATAATAACAACAGTGATCAATTGAAAACATTCAAGAAAAGAAAGGACAAAGCAAACTCAGTTTAGCACCAAATTTGCTGCTAAACTGAGTTTCATGCCCCATTGAAACCCAATGTATTTTTTTTCCTATTTTAAAAAATATTGTCCCTTATGTGACCAACCCAAGGTTTCGGTGCCATTTTTGCTTGAAATCAGAGATACCTCATCAGTTTCAATGGTCATTAAATTTTATTTTTTGAATGTGGAAATTTATAAAAAGTAAATTGTTTGGAATGTCGGATTGATGGATTCTACAAGTGAATATTACTGATGGTGTTTCATAGTTGATTTCCTTATAACCTAATTAACAAACCATCTTTCAAGTATATTCACATCTTGGCTTCAATCATGGGTAATGAAATGTTGCCATTACTTTTGAAGGTAAGATTTCACCAGTTTTTGCTGTCCTACTAAACTAGGCAAATGTTTTCCAAAGTCTTTCCCAATGGTAGGGTAACTGAGCAAATTAAATATTGAAGATTCGCTACAATGAGATATTGTGCACATTGTGGTCTCAAAATGTTAAGTCACCTTGGAAAGCTCTATTATTCTTGGATGCAAAACTTGCACTGATGTAATAAATGAGATGTGTTTTTGAGGAGGATAAGATGTGGAATTAGGTTTATTGTGAACTTGGATGCATGCTCCTTTAACATGGTTCTTCTAGCATGGGCTCTCAGGCTTTAGTTGATGACAACCTTGTTAGGTCTTACTATGAATGTTTTTGTTATTTTTTTGATGTAACAAAAATGGTGATGATCCATTCTACATAGGAAGATTAAGACATTGGCCACTAGTTAAAAATGAAAATGAACCTTTTTATACTCATATATTTTTGGTTACATACTTGAACCATGTATATAAATCTAACGATTTTCCTCAAATTTTTATTGAATTTTCCTATTGAAAATCCCAATGACCATTAATTTAACTCTTTTAATTATTTTTAAAAATTATGCTATATAGCCAACAAAAAATACATTGATCATGTTGCTTGCCATGTTGGGAGGAAACAAGATCCCTTTATCATCAACAATGGATGTCACAACATCACTTTCCATACACAAAGAACCTTAAACCTTAAGAACTTGTTGAAACAAACATTAGATTTGTTGCAAAGACTATTGAAACCTACGAATGTCAAGACCTAACAGTTTGTTGAAACAAACACATCAATAACTAAAGCTTGAAGCAATGATTTTGTAGTTACAATAGTGTTGCAAATTTAATATTGGCATTGTTACACATACAAGCTTGTGGAACAGTGGTTGTGTTTTCAACTTGCGCAGTATACATGAGCTTGTGGAACAATGGTTGTGCAAACAACTCATGCACGACGAACCAAGATTTTTGCAAAGAATTGCAAAGAAGCATTTGTTGCACAAATTTTTGGTGAAGGTTTGTATGTTCTAACTATTTGTGCTCATGGTTTTTTGTGGTTACAGGTTTGAGTGCAATGGTGGGATGTGTTGTGGCAGAGATTTAATTGGTATGGTATGTAGTGTGCTCTTCCATAGAATTTGGTTTATGTGGTTGCATCTATGGAATGGTTTGGAGAAATGGGGTTATTGATATTAAAGAGTGATGATAGATTGATGAAGTGAAACACCAATGTGCAGGTGGTGGGCGTCTTGTAGATGTTGGCACATTAGCAACAATGGTTCAAGAAGTATCATCGATAACATTAGCTACAGTAGATGGAAGGAACAAAGGAGTGATAATAATTGCTTCCGCATTGTAGAATGTCCCAATCTTCACAAAACATGATGTCAAAGCCATGGCACAACAAGTGGCATCTAATCTTGTTTCCACTATGTGGGGCCTACTGATTGTTGTTTCTAAAAAGGCTTGTGCATGACCACAGGTACTAGAGTTTTGTAGCCTTGGGCTTATATGCACAATGCACTGATTATACATTAATCAGTGTTATCTAGATTATATCACACAACATATATCTTGGTTCTGCTAATAGGGGGTTAGAACGCATTATGTTTATGCTTTGGGCAGGAGGTGCCAAATTCATGATTGAGTGTTGTCCTTGGAAAGGTGTGCATATCATGTTATGTGGAACAAAACACATTTTGGGTCACATGGCAAAGGAGGTGTGCCATTTTGATTCACCAAATGTCAGTGCGAATAATTGCACGATCTTTTGAAGGGTCTATGATGCAAATGGGAAAATTCAACCTCCCAATCACAAATTCAAACCCAGTGATCATGTCATGGTTTGCATTAAAGACTCGAGGTATTGTCCATTGTTTTTTACAACCCCACAATCCATTGCCTTCATCAATACTGCATTAGTGAGATGCATATGTGTTATCATTGCTAGAGCTGGGTTCCTTGTGTTGAAATTACAACAAGATTTTAAAAAGTATCCAGTTAATGTTTTGATTTTTTTTGGTAGGATTTGAAAACCTCACAACAATCTTTCCTTTCCTACAATTTAAATGGAACATTTGTTAACCAGCAAAAGCTTCAAAAGAATGGTGTAAAAGTTGAGTTCTAACATGGAGATATTGTGTTGCTTATTGGTCCACCAGAACATGGTGAATCTTTGTCATCTAACCATGCATCTGCCATTCCCTCATTTGGTTTTTTCCTTTACCATTGTTAATCGATGAATTACATGTTTAGGAATTCTAAAAGTTAGCTATTTTGGTTCTTGTTTGTATGTGTCTTTTAGAAAATGCTTTTGCATTTGTCTACATAATGGTGCCAACATGGGAAAACATGTTGGGGATAACCTCTCTGGATGATACCATTGACACCACAAGAACAGCAACTCTAAAGAGAGGAAAAACACCCCATATTGTAAGCAATATTGCAACCATGAAGCCAACAAAAAAGAGGTTGTCAATAACCCTAACTTTTGAAAGACCTGATTATCTCAAAAGCCTAGCACCACCACACCATAGTCCTAAGTTTATTGCAACATGTTTGTGAATATGGTGCATTTTAGTCAAAGCATATTGGAGTTGTATTGCAGAAGATGTGGAGGATGGAAGATGTGCCAAGTGTGAGTAGAGTCAAGTTCTTGGAAGTGAAGGCCCTAAGATCCCAATTTCATTTAATGATGTTCAGAACTTGCAACATTCAAGTGAAGTGAGCTTCACAACTTGTAGGCTTGATGAGGAAGTGTAGGTGTTTATTTTACTTGGACCTTTGCTTCTATGAGTTAGTTGGCTTCAACTTCAACTTAGTTTCATTTTTTGTTCAATGAATGTTTAAACTAGTAATTATGGTCATAATTTGTTGTTGTGTGATGCATATTTTTGCTTTTTGATGCATATTTTTATTTGACATGGGAGTAGGAGCTTCATCATTAGTTAAAAATACAAATCTTACCACTAAGAAGTTGCAAACAAACTACCATGCATTTGAAGCAAATCATGATGTGGTGGGTGTCTTCTTTCAAGCTCTCCAGACTCCTTTAAAAACCAGTCGGTTGAATAATGTGGCAAATATTTCTAATATGGGAAAAGGTTGTACATTGGTATTGTAAAGCAGTTCTTGAAAGTTCAACTTTTTTTGATGCACAAGAGTTAAAAGAGGTTGAAACATTAATTACCATGAAGTATGCAACTCATATTAAAGACATGCAAATAAAACTTTTTGCTACAACAAAAGAACTCAATGAGTCTATAATCACAATCTTGCATTAGCAAAACATTATTGAGGATCTAAAGCAGCATATGGCTGTTGCTACCAATGCACGCCTTTGTGCTAAAGAAACATTATAGAGGTCTTGAAAGGGCCCAAACATTTGCAAGCTACAAATGTTGAATGAAATGGAAGCCTCAAGCAGATTCTACATGTTTTTATATTGTAATTATCATTGTAGCACGATAACTAATATACCATGTTGTTGTTATTGTGCTTGTAGCCACCAGGGAATTTTGGAATTGGAAAATCGACTAAAAGATGCACACATTCAACATATCAAAGACAAGGCAATAGAAGAAGCCAAATTCAAGGCAGCCCTTGATCATTTGCATATTGAATTAGTAGAAGAACTAAAACACATCCTCCAACTTGTTGCTATTCGACACAAGGAACAACAAGACACCATTGTAACTATTCAGGTTTACATTCTAGGCTATTATTTTGTGACAAAATTTCCTTTTTTAAGCTATGATTTGCATTGTTGTCAACATGGAAATAAGCACTATATCAATGATCTTCTTGGCTTAGCAAAGAGAATTGGCCTCAATTTGTTTTTTGTGGGTGCAATGTCCATACAATATCCGTTGTAAACATATGTTCAAGATACATGTATAGCAATCATTACATAGGAATCAAAGATGGCACTGAGACTCATAACTAAAAATCTATGGGAGGTAAGTTATAAGCAATGTATGGAGAGTTTCCGGTAGTTCTTCTAGTTGTTGTTCTCTAACTTTTTGAAACTTCTTTGTGTAGATGCTAAGAGTTTTTCCACACATCAAAAAACATAATGGGGATTAATCCATTTGGGTGAAGAATATTTGCTAATCCACTATGTGTGGATTACACACACATGAAGGTGATGGATGTAATAAGTATTTGCAATACAAATGTGCGTACAATTTCTGAATTACTAATGTTTATTTCATTTTATGATAGGATATGGAGAGGGTTGTAGTTGTTGTTGAAAAGAAAGTACGTTGTGTGGAAGCTTGGTTGTAAGTTCTGTTGCTAGATTAGAGGGAATTATTTAATAATTATGTTTTCAAAGTTTGGGAATTTATTTTGCCCATAGATGGGCTATCCAATTTAACATTCTATTTGCAAAGCTTTACTTCAAATTGTCATGCCTAAAGAGGGGAAATTTGAGATCAATTTTGTACCTTTTAGAGTTTGAGGAACATTAGTATTAATTTTATGGTGGAAAAAGTTCAAAGTGTAAAGTGGCTAAAATATAGATTTTATATAGCTACAATGGTTTTTCAGAAGCTTTCATGGTTGGTCAAAATCGTTCAATTCCTGATGTGGCATTAATTAGAAAGAGGATGAGAACTAGGTTTGTTGTGTTTCCTTCTTTTTGATTGTAAGTTATGTATGCCTTGCAACTAAACCATGTTTTCTCCATCTAACCATACTAGTGTCCCATTTGCAGCAATTATTGATCTAACACACACTAGATGTGATGCACATCCAAAAAAACATTTGTGAAAGCTTGATCAAGTTCATAATTGGAGCAAAAGACACCATCAAGGTGTGGTGTGACATGGAGGTTTGCAACATTTGAAAGCACTTGTGGCTGAAGCAAAATCCACATAGATCGTGGAAGATTTTCAAACCCATTGTTTCATATGTCCTACTACCAAAAAAGTTGAAAACATTCCTATCTAGATTAAAAAGCTTGAAAGTGCCATCAAAATATTGTGGTTCAATAGGAAGACATATTATGGAAAAAAAAACTAAGGTTGATGAAAAGCCATGACTAGCACATGTTGATGCAACAATTAATGCCATTAGGGTTGAAGGGATTAATGCAACCCCATGTTCGGTTAGCTTTGATGCGACTCAATAGAGTTTTTCATAACATATGTGTGAAAGTTTGGGATCCAAGAGACTTTCAAACATTTAAAAATGATGTGGCAACCACATTTAGCTTACAAAAATGGGAATTGCTTGCTGCATTATTTGACATTATGACACATCTAACCTTACATGTGGTAGAAAAGTTGGATGTTTATGGACCTGTAGATGCCAGGTGGATGTACCCTATTGAACAAGCGTTGAAGATGTTCAAAACCTATGTAAGGAATAAGGCCTGCCCATAGGCATCCATGGCTAAAGGGTATCTTATGATGAAACCATTGGGTTTGTCACAAAATACATGCAAGATTTTTCACATGTTCAACACTAGATATGGGATGTAGACGAATAAGAGGGAGGGGGTATGTAGTGAAGTGTTGGAAGGTGCAAGAATCAAATTTATTCTTGATAGTGGGTGTCGAAATTTGGCACATCAGTATGTGCTCACGAATGCAAGTTGCATGGCACCATGGGTTCGGTAGTTTTACCTAACCCTAATGCCATCCTCAAAATTAATAGTAAGCATGACAATGTAGTATGTTAATGTAGCCACCAAGTAGAATCTAACATGAGAAGGACTGCAGGAAGCACAAGGAGGAGCAAGCTTGAGTGAACAACCTACAAGCAGAATTTCAGTCACAGTGGCAAAGAGATGCTTCAATAACTAGCACAACCATACAATTTCCATATGAACTTTCGGAAGTCACAGAGTTGGCCACCTGGGTATTAGCTGCTATCCGGAACCACATTACAAATGGTGGCAAGATTGAAGACATGGATGTTATACAACTTTCAATGAAGCCACAAATGATTACTTCAAGGTATGCAAAAATTAAAGTGTACGACAATCATTATAGGGTTACTACAGATAGTGAAGCCACAATAATGGCCACATATGACTCTGGGGTTGCATCTATTTTCTAACAACCATAGGAAACAAATGAAGGCATGATACTTGGCTCCATCCAATATGTGGGTGTACTAAAGGACATAATATAGTTAAATTATGGATCGGTGTTTTGACTAGTGGTACTTTTCAAGTGCGATTGGGTTACACTTGGGTCTAATAGGTGGGGGAACCCAATGTATAGACAGGATGAAGATGGATTTTTGCTTGCAAATTTTTGCAACTTGAAAGTAGAATTTACTAAACCATTTGTGTTTCCATCACAAATGCAACAAGTGTTCTATGCAGATGAACCGAACACTCCGTGGTGGAAGGTTATTCTCCACAAAAAGGCAAGGTCTAAACGTATAATAGCTGAAAACAATGAGGAAATTAATACTCCTATTGACAATGTAATCGGAACAGAGATGCCACTCATCATCCCAAAGGTATTAAGTAACATTGCATTTATAGGTGCCATTGAGCTAATTAGAACTAAAGCAATCCTAGTTGTTGTGGGGTTACAAAGGCCTTCTGATGATGAAGAGGACATAATGGGTTGACCTCCCTTTTTATTCCAGTCCAAAAAATCAGCATTTGATGTAGTAGTTGTCGCAAACTAAAAAGCTGTGATTGTAACATTTGCGGGTTGATATGCATTGCACCTTTGATGGATGGAAGATATGTTAACATTGTGGGATGTTGTAATTAAGGTTTTATTTTAGCATGTCAAGTTGTAAGAGTGTCGTATAGTTGTAGTAGTGTCATCCAATGGCAATGCAATGTGTGCCAAGAGTGGGACTTATGTTACTTACCATCTTGGGTTTGGGTTGTTCAATACAATTGGATTAGAATACAAATTTCAAGGTAGTTCCTGAGTAAGAGGTCTATTTGGCTAGAATACATAATAATTTCCAAATGTGTTCCATGTATTATTCACTTCTGTAATGTTCCCATGTGGTGGTTATGTAACAAATGCTGAGAAGTTGTGTCAAATGGGTGTAGTTTTAAAGGAATGATAGAAAATGGCTTGAAAGATAAATTCATTTTAATTATGGTGTAATATATTTGATTGATGTTTTTTCTGGACTGGGGTTTGAAAGGTTGGCACATGATGAACAAGGGTTATTAGGCATGAAAAATCTAAGTTTGGTGATATAGATAAGACGTGTAAGAGACAAAGATTTGATGTTTACACAGAAACTAAATCAATCTTTAGAGTAGTGATTGTGGATAGTCAAAGGAGTCTATTGGAACAAAAGATATTAGAGTTTCAATCCCAGAAGTTTTCCATGTCCTTGTGCTAAGCAATGTTACATGTTCAAAGCATTAAATAGGTCCATTTTTTGCATATGTTATGGACAATATTCACAATATCCTTTCCTCTTAGTGTGGGTTACCTAGGCATTTTACGGACTTGAATGAATAGTTATGTGAGCAAACCATTAATCACATTGAGTTCATCATCTAATGTGTATTTAGTTATATGTTTAATTATGTTGCAACTTGAACATGACATTAAAGACTCATATATTTGTGATGTCTATTAAAAACATAATGATTAAATATTCTAGTTGTTTCTAAAATTTTATAGAGAATTAGCATGCTAATATTTGGTTAGAAAATGCTAGTGCATACCATTATACTTGACTACACATATTATGTAGAGTTGATGAAGTCAGTTGCATTGCATTATAATATTACCTATCCCATGATGCAGGTGAGGATGGTCTATAACTTGGTGAGTGACATTCAATCAATATATGAGCTTACATGATTAGACTTGTTCTCCAGTGAACTTTGAATTCAATGTGTATTTGTATCATGTTATCTATAATCAAACATATATGCAATGGCTTTGTAGAATTCCATTCCATTATTTATAGTTCTAGATAGGTCTATAATGTTTTTTCATTTGAAGTTTGGGGTGGCTGCATGCTTTCAAAGCTGAGGATGAAAGGCATGGTTAGAAAACTATGACTATTTTTGCAATGAGTTTTTGCCCAACTGAGTGGAACTATCACTTATTTTGTCCATGAATTGACATGCGTATTTATTGTATGATTGTTTAAGGAGTGAATTTGGTTTTTTTTTTAATGGTGTAACATATTTGACTACTATTTTTTTGGAGTGGGATTTGAGAGGTGTTGGTGCAAGATAAACAGGGGTTATCAAGCATGCAAAATCTAGGTTCGATGATGTAGATAAGGCATGTGCAGGAGACAAAGATTTTATGTTGACACAAAGACTAAACCAAGTTCCAAAGCAGGAGCAAGGATAATTAAATGAGTCTATTGGGAACAAAAGAAATTAGGGTTTGAATCCCACAAGTTATCTGGCCATGTCCTTATGCCAAACAATGTTATATGCCCAAAGCATAGTAGGTCCATTTTCTACATTTGGTATGGATGATATTCTTTACCAATTCATAGTATCCTTTCCTCTCAATGTGGGTTACCTAATCATGTTACAAAATTGAATGAATAGTTCTGTGAACAAACCATAATAATCACACTAGGTTCATCCATCTAATGTGCATGTATATATATGTTGAAGCTTGAACAAGACACTAAAGGCTCGTAGATTTGTGATGTCTATTAAGATCATAATGATTAAGTATTATGGTTGTTCTTGGAATTTGACAAAGAATTAACATGATGTTATTTAGCTAGAAAATGTCAATGCATAACCATATACTTTATTACACATATTGTGTAGAGTTGATGAAGTTAGTTGCAAGCTTTCGAAACTAAAGACTAGAAGTTTGGTATACAAAACTATGACTATTCTTGCAGTGAATTTTTGCCCAACTAAGTGGAATTGTCACTTGTTTTGTCCATGAATTAACATGTGTGTTTATTGTATGGTTGTTTAAGGAGTGATTTTTTCTTTTCTAACTAAACCCAAGGTGGTGCACTAAGGGGAATGACTTTTCGTCTCTAAGCTAATGTGTGATTGTGAGATGTTCGTAGTGGGGGAGGATGTATTGATGCCAACACTTGTTGACAAAGAGAGCATAATCAATGGAGATTTGTGTTTGATGTGATTCTAGTTCAAGTGGTTTCTACATAGAATGGACAATGATTTTGTTGTGCAAATGAATTTATATGGGACAAGGTGACACGATTTACTTCAATTTCATCCAAATATCTCATTGGGAACTTGGGCTCCTCCACATTCATAGTATTAAGGCCACATGCTTGTAGATGCATTAGGATTCCAACCTATAATTGCAAAAAATTTGGCTAAACATCGATCTAGGTGGAATTTCCCACCTTGAATATACCTCATTTTTCTTTACACATTATATGGCATTTGGTAATCATGTAGGCTTGTGTTGGCAAGTTGGGGCAGGGTCTTTATTTGAGTGGCCAAGATCATGGAGAAAATATTATAGTGTCATGTGTGAGATTGGCACATGGGCAAGGCACATGGGATTGCAAGCTCGTTCCTTAATAACAAGTTGGCCTATTTGTATTCAGATCCCACCAAGCTACTTTTTGCATTTCATGTTCAATAAAATGGTTCTATGGTAGGCAAGTAAAGGACTTTGAGATATTATAGCTATTTTTTGGAACATATTTCAAACATGTATGTGCTTACAATTCTAAACCCCTAGATGGAACAAGTGAGTATTTAAAAATGTTGAGGCACTTACTTTGCAATTGCTAGTTTTCATATCATATAATTATACTAAACCCTAAACATTGTTTCAATGGATGGGTGGGTGTGTAACCTTTTATAGTGATCCCCATGGCCATATTAAGGTTGAGTTTTCATAAGAGGATTTATGCACTTTGGAGGTTTATTGTGATGGACAACACTATGATATCCAAGGATTGATGACAATGGAAAATATTGTGCATCATGGAATTTCCAGGTTATACATTGGCAAGGCAACTTGGACATTGAGGTTAGGAGTTGACACATTTTTTCCAATTTTAATTATGTAACATTACATGGTTGATGAAGTTCTTAAGAATTACAACTCTACACAATTTACAAAATCCAAGGATTAAATGACAATGAAGGATACTCTACAACAACATGGAATTTCCCAATTATGTTTTGGAAAGGGTATATGGACATTTAGGTTAGGAGTTGACACATTTTTTTTCCAATCCTTATATATCATTCACATGTTTGATCAAATGTTTAACAAATTAAATTTTGAACAATTTGGAATTGGAGTTTGGGGTACCTAAATAAGGTTGTTTGTTGATGAGTTTATTTCCAGTAAACATTTTGAGCTCAAATTTGAATATAGAATGGGATTCAGAATTGTAGTTAAAACACCAAAAAACACATAAATGATTAAAACCCTACTGTTTGTCAAAATCAAACCCTAAACCTAGTTAAACCCTAAAATGGTTGATCTAGTTGAACCACATGTCAAAATCATAAAAAAATCAATCAAATGACCTAATAATTTTCATATGCAATTTTTTTTTAAATTGTGAAATTTATGCCATGTGTCATCATTACATTGGCACATGGGCTAGCTTTCACCAAACAATTTAGAAAACGAAACACATAATCTCAAACCATGTGTGACAATCATGGTCATTTGAAATGAACAATTAAGATATATTAAAAAATTGGTAAAAAACTGATCAAATTATCACAAGCTATGCCACGTGCCATTCAAAATGGACGCTATAAAATTATTGTTTTTTTGAAAAAATCAATTTATAAGATATCCCAAAATTGTGCCACATGTCACAATAAAAAACATTGAGATGAACGACTCAGATAATAACACATTTACAAGAATATAAATATGTGAAATCCCCAAAATGTGCCATGTGTCCATAGTAGATTTGATGAATTAAAAACCACATGGACCATGTTCGGCCACCAGATCTTGAAGAGGATGATGAAAGGACATAACATCATGTGGCCCAATCTCAATCACTAGATTTGAACAATCCAAATTTTTCCAAATTAAAACAAACTTTCAATAAATGAAATATCCATGTGCGTGCCATGTGGATATATTGAGACAAATTACATTTGATGGCCTAGATTTTTACAATCTGTAATAAAACCATATTTGAAATAATTTCCAGTATTTCCATGTGGTAGCATGTTATTAGTTGCATCTACTCACCAAATAAGTTACATTGCAAGTCGCAAATGACTATACGTATACTAGAAGTCAAAGGATGGAATCATATTTGGTTGACATTTTTCTTACATCCATAATTTAATGTTGCATGTGACTATTGACGTACGTGACTTGTCTAATGCGAATAAAAGTTTTTTAGTTATATTTGTTGCCTGCGACTAAAACATAGTTGTAGGCACTTGTTGAAAAAAGGCCATTTTCTACTAGTGAATGATGAAGGAAATCATTCACCTACTTGTGTAAACGTCCAAATATTTTTAGTGTCAAAGGGACGAAATCATCCTCAAGGTGTTGGTCGCAATATGACACAACCTTTGCCTAAGTTACAATCACTATAATCATTTCAACCACTCCCCGAAAAGAAGTGGCTCGTGAAACAAGATTCACACAAGTTAGGTCAGCAATGACTACATCTGCCAAAATGGGAATACCGTCTACTGTGAGCACAATATCCATTTGTTGCCATGAAGTTTGGAAAGATGGCATCGGGAAAACATGGAATTTGGCATCCCTAGTAATGGAAACAAAAGAATCTTGAACTACATCATGTTTGGTCGTGTGCTGCCCCCATGAACACAATGAAATAGGTGTATCCTTGTCAGATCTATGGTTTGGCCACATATGCATGGACAAAACCACGAATTGTGGGATGGGGGAGGCCCAATCTATTGTGTAGTGCTAAGGAGAAAATGTCAAAAGCCATCCTAACAGATGGGATGACTTAAGCACTTAAGCATGAACTTGCACAAGATCTCAACAGAGTGTGATGACAATCAAAAAACAACTTTGAGATGATGTTAGAAAATGAGTACTCATGCACATTCTCTAAGATGTTATCTTGAAAACGATCTACTCCTCTGTGATAATTGTTCAAGAGGTGGGATGGAAGTTTGAGTAGCTAGAAGTCATTTACGATAGGTCATGAACCCGCCTAAAGTGAGCTTGGGATGGAAATGAACTTGAACTACTAGCCCCTATAACCCCCAATATAAACGGACGATTATCTTGCAAAAATATGGATGTGACAATTGGGGCGACAAGCCCCCAACTCCCAAATATATTATAGGGGTGATAACCTTTGTAGACACAAAGAGGGTGCGATCACAATCAAATGAGCTAGTGGTGACGAAGGACTCAAAGATTATAGTCCTTTTGTGGTCATTTTCACTTTATCATAGAAAGGACTTTTGGGTTGAAATCTTTTGCAATATGTTACTAAAAATACATATATTTTTTCAATAAATCACATTTTTTGTATTAATTTTTCATGAATAACTTTTTTCTAAAAAAACGTATAATACCAAATTTTGCGTTTCATTTTGAAAAATTATCTTAATTTCAAATTGTATGAAAATATGCTAATTATTTAATGTTTTATTTTATTGTTTCCTAAACTACAACTTTTTTTTAATTGTCATGTACATTACACCCATTTACATGTGGTAAAGGATTCTTGAAATTAAAAAAATTTGTTCAATAAATTTTTAAATTAAAAAAATTCAAATTACACAACTTTTAAATTGTGAGTATTTTTTGAGTGTGGATGATCAATTAACATCATCTCAAATTTTCCCTCATCAAAATTCCTTTATAAATAGAGTCTTTTGTTTAGTAATTTGCAAAATTGATTGCTTTTGATGCAACTATTGTTCAAGTTCAAAGGTCCTTTAATAAAACCCAAACCCAATTTTTTTTTTTGAATTATTTTTTTTGAATTTTTCAACATTCATATTAGTCATTTAACATTACATTCCATGATTAACATGGCATTAAAGTGGCACCACAAAAAATATATCTAACAAAATTATTATTTTTATAGAGTTTTAATAGTTGCCCAACATGTTTTTTGGTTTGTTTAATTATGACTACACCCAAGACCTACCCCACCTTTGGAGATGGGTAGAAAGGTTTATCAACAAACTAGGGGAGTCTCCAAGCATTCCAAAGAACCTGTGACGCACCCCCAAGCTCCTCAATGGACTCAGTTGCGAGTCTAAAGAAGAAGACAAGGAAAGGAAAAGGAGTTGGGGCACGCTCTTTGGCTCGCAGCACTTCAGGGGTAGAGGGGCGTGTTGGAACTCCGGGATGGGACTAGGAAGATTGACAAGCGAATCACTTATTCACATAGACCTGCACAAACCAAACAATAGGTTTGTTAGTGTGTAGCTAGAACACCTTTGGTGCACGGACAAGTCACAGGCAAACACGGATTCACAAGATTCACCACGGCCCGGACTTGGGGGAAGCCACTACCTTCCCCCTTATAGTATACTTTGTGCTTGGCCACGGGACTAACACCCAAATGTCATTTTGTCCTGGGACTCTTAAGTGGGAGTCTCGAAATTCCCAAAGTTGGGACTTTTACTATTTTGGGGCCTATAACTTTCTGTGTAAACCTTCAATTTAGGTGAGGTCTAAAGCAAAGTTTTAGCCTTTGTTAAAATCTTTCCAATGGTATGTGGCACGCCACCTTCACGTAAGAAAATCGGGGTGATTCCTGACTTTTAGTGGTGGGGGGGTCAAATTGCCAATTTGACTCCCGACCCTTCTTTTGGCCATAACTTGTGTTTTAAGTGTCCAAATGGGTCATACGAGCCCATTTTAGATATCTAAGTTCCAAGAGCTTTCCAATGATATAAGGAATTTTTCAATCCAATGATTTTTGACCCTTGCAATTGCCCTCTAAAGATTCAAAAGTCCATTGGGACTCCAACTCCCAAAGTGGGAATTCATTTGGGAGTGTGGAGGTTCATTCCTTCACACACTCTTACATTCCCGGGAACATGAAATGTGACTCCCATGCTCATTCTTGACTCGCACCTTCACAAGCCCTTGTCTTGGTCGTGAACCCAAGGCTAGGGTTGCGACAACTTGGCCCTAAAAGTTTTCCAAATACATGAATAAGGGTCAAATCAAAGGAGGTTAGTTGGCACTAAAAATCCAGGAGTGGGGGGAAAGAATAAAGAAAGTAATAAAACCTTTGTGCAAAATAATGAGTGAGAATCCCAAATGCCACCTACACATCCCCCAACTTAAAAAGGGCATCTATGTGTTGAACATCATCATCCAAGGCCTCCTGGAAAAAAAAAAGTGAAGGAAACGGACCCTAAAAGAACACCCAAAACCCTAATGCCCCCAGCAGGAATAAAAAAACCTGATGGAGGTGAGAACTTTAGATGCAACCATGAAGGAAACCATGTAACACATTTACGGGGTTGAACCACAAGGCCTACCAAATCTAACTAGGAAAAAAAATGATGGAAAACTTGAAAGACAATTGAAGCAAGCCCAATGATGTGGGTGTCATCTACAATAGAAAGGAACAAACAAGATGGGGAAAGGACAGTCGAATTATGAAATGCATGAAATGAATCAGGGCAAAAAGAGGACCACCCAAAAGATCCCTTTGATTGATACCAATGCAAGATTGAATAATAGACAATTTGCCTTGAGGGGAGTGGTGACTAAAGAAAAACGAAAGTTAAGGAGCATAAAAGGAATAGACAAAAGGTATGAGCTAAAACAACTACCCACTTGCAACATGCAGTTCTTGGAATATAACCTTATGGGAAACAATGTTGAAGGCATTTGCAATGTCTATTTGGAACACTACCCAATCAAAGTGAACATCTAAGGATGCTCGAATCTTGTGCACCATTGCTTCATAACCTCCTCTCACTGTGACTTTGAACTAGTGGGGGGTTATATGAGTGGCAAATGCATCACAAAATTAGTGGCAAATGCATCACAAAACTAGAGGCAAAAGGGTCATGCTCACCAATTGATAAAGAACCTTGCCTATTACAATTGGTTAAATGCCACTAGAAGGTTTGGCCAAAATTAATAACCTACTAGCACCAAGGGCCCTGGTTATATTCCCGAGCATACACCCTATAGCAACATAAGTACACACCAGGAATAGTTGGAAAAAGTTGTTTGTTGAGTCCTTTGGCTCAAATATATCTTGAAGGTTTTCAAAAACCATGCCTAAAGGTCCTCTAGTTGAAAGGTGAATTGAATGGATGAAAGTTGACTTGAACATGTCTTGAAAAAAATCCAAGTTCGCTTTAGGTTAGAACTCCATCAAAAAATCTAAATAAGGCAAGTATAAATTCGGGGGATGAAGAGTCTACAAAGCAATAATGGTTTTTGAAAAAACCAAAATTGGCATTAGGGGGGCAAGCGCCCTCATAGCACGAACATACTCCCTAGTTCACCCTAAGGCTAAACTCCAACGAAAATGATGGGGCCCCAAGTGGGAAGAGAGAGGGATGAAACCTTTTGGGGAAGGGCACCATCTAAATGGGAGGACCGAAGGTAAAGTAGTTGTTAGGGCCTCTGCATGCAACAAATGTTTTGTTTGAAATTCCTCCCAATCACTAAAAAATAACGTATATAACCAAAATTTAGTCTCTCTATGCCTAGCCTTTCCACTTCGAACCATGGCAAAAGAAGGCACCATTGGGGGAAAAGTAGAAAAAGGTGCCAAGCAACAACATCATTCAGGTCTCACATTATGTGGTCCAAAGGAAATTTGAATGTTAATTGCACCTTTCACCTCAAAGCAACTGGGATGCGAAAATATAATTGAGGCATGTGGAACCTCGAAAAAAAAACTGTAAAGGGATCAAGATTTGATATCCATGCCCAAGCTATTAGAGGGGGGCATGGGGTTTGGAGGGATGGAGTACCATTGTCACCCCTCAAGGAGCTAGCTTGGAAAGGTTAGCACCGTTTCTAATGGCATGCCAAACTAAAACGTGTAAATAAAACCCCACAACCGGAACAAGGGGTATCGCATTGAAGGGGGGATTGATTCATACTCTCAACATGCACTCATGGTACGATCAATTCATAAGCTCGAGATGCCCTAACTGGATGAGCTAGTATTGAAGCAAAAGTTGTAATGACACAAGGGAAAGGAGGAGGGACCAAAACTACAAAATGAAGCCCCTATGGAAGGACAATAGGTTCAGGGGCCTTGGCTAAGGGCATGGGTGGTGAGAGGAGTTAGGGGACACATCTTCCATAAGGCGAGGAGCCTCCATTAAATAAACTGACACCCACACGACCCAAACTGCAAGTGGAAGAAGGCCCAAAGAATCCTACCACACAAGGGCAGCTCGACTAAAAGGAGACTAAAACTAAACCCCTTATCTCTCAGCCTAGAACAACCTCCAAAATGTACATCTCTAATAGTAGTAAAATCTAGGAATGACCAAGTGACAATGATTTGTAATGAATGTTGACACTCCTAAAAGCTCTACTAATGCATTCTTAAATGTTTTGTTGACGCTCTTCAATGCTCCACTAACGTTACTAACTGCTCCATCAACACTCCTCCATGCTCCATGGAAGGTCCTTGAAAATCCATAAACATTTGATGACACTCCATTGGCAAGGCCTCAAAGGTTACTTAAAGAGGTAGGTCCTCTCAAGACCCCCTCAAAAGGACCTACCTACCTACCTACCTACCTACCTACAAGGCCTTAAAGATAGGCCTAGAACCTGAGAGATTTGAACTCAGGTACACTTTAGGGCTGAGAAAGAAGTCCTTACATCTCTCCCCAACCCCTAACCCCTACCCTAAACCCCGGCCCCTGCCCTAAACCCTATGACTTCTTTTATCATTTGAATATCAAAATATATGTACCCAGGTATCCAATAACCAGTTGTGGAACCGGCCAAAGCCAAAACCAGCCAACACTAATACAAACCTAACCTAGTCAAATTTTGTTGGTGTTTGCACCCTATCCTAGCAATACATGTGCCCATAGTTGTTAATGCAAACAATACAAGATTGCTGTTGCAGTTTTCTTCCCCCAGTCTGCCCTTTGCAGCTTTTTTTTCACCTTGGCATTCCAAGGCATGTTTTGGTCCATGTTATAATGCTTTGGGCATATGATGGGTGCTAGGGGTATGTAACCTGGCATGTTACATGCTGGCCAGGGTGAACCAGCATTCATACCTTCACCTTTTTTAGTGAAGCCTATTAGTGGCCATATTAAGCCCAAAAAAAATTAGACTTTAACTCAGAGACCCTGATTTAATCTAAGTTTGGGATATTTGCAGTATTTAAAAACAATTTACATGGATTTTGGGATTTTTACCGTGGTACCTCCGTGTGTGTTGGTTCACCCAAGGCATTATGTGCCCCATGGTACTTGTAACATGGGAGGTTATGGGTGCAAGATGTGACAAGGTGGAAAAAGGGAGCAATTGGCAGAAGGGGGCAAATTTTTTGCAGCGGTACTCATATACTGACTGCATTAATAACTATGGGCATATGTAATGTTATCCGTATTTGCAGCCTCTTTCCGACCTGCTTGCACGTTACGCTATGCTGTAGTGACTGATCTGAGTGGACAGAGAACTTTCTGCAAATACACAATTGGGCGACAAATATTCACGTCCCGTTGAGAAAGGTGACAACAAGGGATTGGTGAGAGCGGAGACAAGCAGAAAAATGGCACAAACAGACAAATCGGTCACAGAATAAATCGGTGAAAGAAACTAGCATATTAGAAAGTAGCTAGCCATATTGAAGACTAGTGAGATAGTGTAAGTTAGGTGCTGAGAGTAAGGAAATACAAACAGAACTTGTGACAATTCAATGCAAAATTTGTGAGCGGTGAGAACACTTGACAGAATAAAAGGTAAGACTCCTAAGAGACAGAGAGCTTCATTAAAGAGAAGACAAACAGATACAAAAGCTACAATAGAATTTTGTAAGATAAAAGAGTGTAGAGCTCACCTTTGTTTAAGTTGTCATAAAAGCCAAAGGTTTGTAAAGCAACAAACCTAGTTGATGGCTGGAAAAGCAACAACATTAGAAGGTTGCATTCAAGAAAAAAATGCACAACTGTTCCAAGGGGGAAAAGCCGTAGTGATGTTGATCCGACTTCCACTTTCCCCATCTGCATTTGAAAAGAACAAAAGCAAGTTTGAGAAAACCTTAAAAAAATAAAATTAGTGGTTCTCACAAACATGACAAGTCGAGTTCTTTTGCAAATAACTGTTCTTTATGCCTAGGGTAGAGGTAAGGCAGGGTGCCACGTTTTTATTTTTTCCAGGATGGAGCCTATGGTGGGTACCACAAAGATTTTGTTTGCTTGGGCGGAGTAGGGAGAGTCTTTCAAACTTTGTCCTTTGCCTATCTCATGCCTATATGCCAAAGAACCGCCCAACATTGTAGCAAACCCACTATTACGTGCCTTACCTAACACTGCGCAGGCAGGAGGGGGAGGTGACCTCCAGATTCAAAGACCTGCCCAACATCGTCCCAGACCCACATTGTTTTCTCCATTATGCCATGTCTAACCCCAAGCAAGGGTGAGGTCCAAATAAGTGTTGGGTGGGTACCTGATTTAGAGGGTTACAATCATAAGTTTCTATTCTGGTCAGTAAAAATTGAACCAGAACCAGGTCTGAGTTTTGAAATCCGTTTGGAATTGGAACTGGGATTTTGGTTTTTTCAACAAGATGTAACAAAGTACCTTTAATCATGATTCACACCTAGTGCTAAGTTTGGTAAATCAATGTTTAATCTTTCTTCAATTTGGGGTGCATTCACATATGTAATGTTAGGTAGTAGTGCTAATGATGTGGCATCTTAGTTGGCATGCGATGCTAACTTGGTGTTAAGTGTGTGTTAGCTAACATTAAATCTAGCCTTAAACTTAGATTTTAAACTTTTCAGTCAATGTTATGTAAACCACCAAAAAAGACCAAATAACTCAATGTTACATAACATGGAGATGATTATGGGGTTTGGTCCCACCATTCTTCCCACTCAATCAAATAAAATAAAATGAGAGAAAGAGAGAGAGAAAGCAAATAAAGATGATGGCTTTGGTGTGAATGGCCATTTTTGTTAAAGCACCCATAGAGGCCTCAACACATAATGTCACTCATGTGTGAATGTGTAAACTTTCTTGTGTGGTTAACTTTCACGATTACTACCACCAAATCCCTTTAAAAAATAAATCTCAATAGTTACTTTGATGATAGCCTTTTTTTACTAGTGATAGCTTAACACTATGTGTGAATTATGCTTTAGCCCAGTTGAATGGGAGTTACTTGGCATTTCTTTCAAGTGACAATTTTTTCAATGTTGCATGTCATAGTAGATGAGTTGGACATATGTGGGCTCATCTATTGTAGGTAGATATACCCCCTCAAATGAAATATGTTCCAAGGGCTTGTGCTCAATACGACAAGGCATCAATGGCAAAAACATAAATATTGGACAAGAGTGTTGGGCTTGTCACAACATACTTACATCAATTTAAACATGTTAGGTATCAAATGTGATGATGCAAATCGAAGGATTGTGTGATAAGGCATCCTAAAAGGTTGGGCAACCAATTTTCTATTAAAGGAACAGGAACCGAACTGAGACCAGAATCCTGATTTTTAAGAATTGGAGGTTGAGAGTTGTGAAAAACAAAGTAAGAAAAGGGATTAGAACCAGGGGCTAAATAAAGGTTAACTGACAGTTGATTGCCAGTTTTGATCTAGGTTACCCAGAATTGGATAGCAGCCAGGTCTCATATTTGGGATTTATATTTTTCAAGAACCAGACCTGAAACCAGAACCTCTCCAATTTATTTTTCAGAACTGGAACTGGAGGTTCTTAACAACATAAGTCAAAAAGTGCCCTCACGAGGGTCCAAACTCAAAGACTCTCCTAACAGTGGAGCAAACCCACATTGTTTTCACTTTTCTTTGTGGTGAAAACTGAGAACCAGAGACAACAAGGTGAAAACCTTGTTGTGTTGTGTCCTGTGCCACTAGGCCTGACATGGGGTACTGCCAATAACAGCTTGTCCGTCAGGTCTACTGTCGTGTTCTTAGAAAAACTTCAGACAATTGCGAATACATCGATTGGATCTAAAAAGGAATCAAAACTTTAATAGGGGAGATCATGCCTTTGAACAGAAAATCATGTCTTGGAGGAAGTTGCAGGACACTAAAGTCTATTGGCGGTTGCTATTTAGCGGGTCCCACAACCAACATACCAGGGATCCAAAACCGCCCTAATTTTTGTATTGAAGGAATGTGCTGCAAAAGTTGTGCATTAAAGGTTCATGTAGCCGTTGTCGTGTGGCCTATGCCACTTGTGCCACCCCACCCCATCAGAGAAGGTACGGGGTGGGGGGTCCTTAGTAGTAAGTACTTTACAGCGCTATCAGGATAGTACTAGTACAAGCATCGGACGTCTGGCTGACTATAATAGATTATAGTCCATCAGGAAACTGAAGGCAAAAGAAAATCCTGGGCGGCTGGGCAGTGGGGACCAGGCTGCACTGCCAGTAGGGGTTCTGTCTGGCTTTTCTTGGCGTAACAAGAAAGCCTGTCTAAGCAAGAGAACCTCACAAATTGTCTGTACTTTGGTACGTTTACTTTGCCTTGAATGTAATAGATAACTGCAACTAACTTAAAATAGTTGGTGTTCCCGGTTTCAGGATTCAGACTCCAGGGTCGTGTACCTTCTGATGACAGCATATACTGAGCATAATTTCAACAGTAGCTGCATTTTGAAGAATGACCAAATAGTCCATTGTTGTAGGTGGTCATGTTTTTTGAAGGTTATGTTTATCATTGCATATTGCCCCTATAATTTTTTCACAGTTCAATCGCTTTGCAATAGAAATCTCATAGATTCATAAAACTAGTTATAACTATGGGATTGGAATTCAGTTAATCATCCTGATTCCCATAATGCCAGATAAAAAAGGATAAAATTAGGGTATCAATAAATGTTAGAAGGTGCATGATCAGATGGGACAGCTTCAAAGATCTCAAGCATGATCCAATTGAGACAAATTCACTGGCAAAATGACAAGTTGGTTATAGAGTCCATCATAGGACAAATCAGGAGCATTTGCACAGCAGGTGTCGAGGGCGACTGGGAAAATATTCGATCACAGAGATTGGGAGGCAATTTTCAAGATTTTGCCGACAAATTCTTTTGCAGCCAGGCATTTCTGAAGTCAGAAGGCGATCAGGCTTTTGTGGCAGGCCTCTGGTTACTCATATAGCCAAGCCACAGGAACCTGGTGTTATCTTGTACGCCTACAAGGTCTGGTGCCTGTGTTTTGTCCTTTTGTCATGCCAACTCTCTTGTGCTTGCTTTCTGGCTTGTGATTTAGAGAAATTGAAAATAACGCAGGAACTCTCCAAAAGGTCCCAGAGTGTTTTTAAAGACTTTTTTTATTTAGCATAAGTGACAATCATCCATGGGAAGATAGAGAAAACATGGCTATCATCCTTGGGAAGATTCAGCCAAATCTGGCTAAAAACCAGATATGAAGTTCAAAATTTTGAATCAACCTTCTATGTTGAAGTTATCCCTAAAATCACCCTCTTTTTCAGCCCCTATCCCCTCTTTCAGTGGTATCCGCAAAGTAATGAAATTTTATTAAGTCTCAGTATGAAATGCTGAAACTCGGTATAATTAATGCACAAAGTTTGAGGGTAATTATAGTAGTTCTAAAGGTAGGAGCGGTGAAAACATATGTAGCAGTACTGGAGGCGCTCAGGAAAAAGGAAAGACGAGATGAAACTCAATTTACCACCAAAATAGGTGAAAAAACTAGTTTGGGTCCCAGTTATTTCGTTTTGTAAAATTTCAGCATAATAGGCAATGAAAACACTCCAAAATCAATTCATTTTTCTTTTTGGCGAAATCTCGCCTGTTGAAAAAGGCTGCCACAAACACGAGATTCATGACTCAACTGGGTTCCTTTTTGAGGGCTGACATGTCATTAGAAAGTTGATAAACCCCCAGCCAACTTGCAATCAAAAGTACTGCATATCTTGCTGTCACTTATTCTTGTAGAGTCTTTTTTGGTTTCAACGTCCTTACCACTTATCTGAGGCGAAACATAACCCCTTCACTCGCATCTATAGCAAACTCATTTGCGCACGTACTGACTACTCCAGGACAGCCTGTATGGTTACTAATAACATTAGTACCAGTAAGATAATATTCTTGCAGGATTACTAAACTCAGACACATGACTCAATTGGTAATGGTAGTGATATGCAAAGGGCAGACATGGATTTTGGGGGTATCCTCTCATTTCCTATTACCAAAAGTATGTCCAACATATCTAACACCAACCTGCAATGCAGCCTAACTGGTTTGATGATCATGTTGTTTGATCATCCTTGGCAGCCTAGTCAATTTATTTAATTTCTATAATGCAATTACACATGTTATGTAAGCAGTGGAACCATCCTATACATTGACAGAAGTATTCTTTGGGAGGCCACTTGGTTTTGAATGTTGTATTATTTTTCAATATTTTTCAAATAGGTGTCCAAAATGATTGGTCGAATATATAAGTTGAAAGCAAAAATTGTAAACAAGACCAATTGGAAGGGTATCACGTTTCCTTGGGTGTATGGTATAAAATGGATTGTAAATGAAAAATTAGTTCTCATATGTGCAATGGTTTCCTATTAGTGGGATTGTGCATTGAATTGGTGATTGTTACAAAACAACACTACCTATTTTTCATTGAGAAATTTTAAACAAATTCTCATAGGAGGATTCAAGAATTCCTGACCTTATGTCACAACCATAACATTAGTTTCGTGACTAAGTGTGAAGTGCAAGGGCCCATGAGGCTAAAATAGTGTTTGGGTGTAAAACACATTTTCACAAATGGGGGACAATGGAAGAGATGGAACCCAATGATTCCCAAGTGCACTAGTCCTACTTTGGGAATTGCATTCATGCAAGAGTCCCGAATGTTTAGAGCCTTGGTTGGAAAGGCAAACAAGCACCAAATTGGGCCCCTAACATACCATTGAAAAGGTTTTAAAGTGTAGATGCCTAAAGTGCCTTCGCATTATTCATGTAGACTTGATATGCATGAGTTAAAAAAGGGGTGGGAATCAAATTGGGAATTTGACTCCAAATCACAAATCCTTTTAAAATAAAGGTCAAATGATCTCCGATTGGGGCGTGCAATACACCATTAAAAAGAAATTTTTGAGGGCTATAAAATAGTGCCCTCACATGTTCCACACAAACTTGATTTGAGGAAAATATGAATGTCCAAAGCTTTGAAACAATAAAAGTTCCAATTTTAGGTCACTTGGGAGTCCCAAGAAAAAAATGCCATTTGAATGTAGCTCCCACAAAAAATTATAGAGTATATTATAAGGAGGGGAGTGGTGCCTCCTCTCAAAGGTTGCGGGCCGTGTAAAGCTTGTGCTTGAGGTTGTCCCTATTAAATTTGTCACACCACTTGCATTCAACTTGCACTAACCGCCCTCTTTCCTTGGTTGTGCAGGTTGGTTTCATCTTGAATTCTTGCTTATGAGTTCATCCTAATCCCATCCCAAAGCTCCAACATGCCTTCCTACCCCCAAAGTGCTTGTGAGTTAAGGAGCATGCTTCAACTCTCGAGTAAAAACCTGCAACTAGGTGCCAAAGGCGTTACTTTTCAAAAGGATAGGGGTTACTTTTGGGCTATGGTTTTTTTTTCCTCGTTATTATATGGCATCTACCAGTTGGTCAATTTCAAACAAGTGCGGGATGAAGTTCGTCTTGGGTTTTCTACTTTGTTCCCTAAACCTTAAACGACTATCTACCACTCCCTTTCATTCTCGTCACTTCCTACTCCCTCCTAGTGAACTTCTCATTCATTACATGTTGGCCACTGCACTTTCCTGCTCTTTTGTTGCCATCACATTTTCTTGTTCTCTCATCATTTGTTTCTTTTTATTCGCACATTAGAAGTTAACACACAATCACTGCAAAAACTATGTTACTCACAACAAAGGAATTTGGAGTTTTTATGCTATTACAAACAAAGGCACTAAACTTGTAGGTTAATATACCGCTAGTAATCTATGTCCAAGGTTCTTCAACACTTTAAAAGTTATGAGAATGTAAATGCATAAATGAAGTTCAAATGCATGATGCACATTGTTATTGCAAGATTTAATGACCAGATGCACATTTTTTAGGTCATAATTTCCTAGAACTTGTTGTACCAAAAGGGTTGAAGGTTCCAAAAAAGCAAATTCAAAGGTTACAATAATGGTGAATGTTATATTTTGTTCATTTTTTTATTTGTTTTGGTAGATATTATTTGTAAGTCATTATGCCTTTGTCAACCTAAAGGATATAGAAAGTTCATCATAATGAATTTATTTTCTTGGTATCTTGCTTTGGATTAGGGTGGAAGTTTGTTTCAAATAATGGCTACTAAGTGTAGGTGGAGGCACCCTGCATTTTAAGATGGTTAAGATCTCAATGTGTATTAGTTCAAGAGCTCAGCCTAGTGGAGATCCATAGGTCTTCAAGAAGCAATTTGCTTAAAGTTGAAATCTACAAAACTGTAAAAGGCAAATGAGGATATATCTATTTGTTTGTAATAGGGTTTAGGTCATGTTGTATAACCACTCCAAATTGTCAGCAGATTTATAATTTGTGTTTTATGTGGTTTATTTATGTTTTAGCAATTTTTTTAACGTTTTGGAGGTTGGATAAAAAAGTTTGAATGGCAAAACTTATAAGGATCTCATTATTTACAATGGTTGGAAGAAAAATCTAAGAAAGTAAAAAAATTCTTATCCTAGCCATATAGGTCTACATTGTCTTGTAATAAAACTTGTAAATCCCATAATATGTGGCCATGGGTTGCATCTTCACAATTCTTGAACATCACACATCTAGAAGGAACTTATGTTGGTGCAATCCCATATGTCCGATAGAATTGCATCTTCATAATTTTTGAGCATCACACATCTTGAAGCAACCTCTATCAAAACTTAATCCCATAGTTCTAATACCATGTCCATGTTGAAAGATGTACAAAACCTTATTGTGGCTCCAATTGCTTGTTTTAGTTTATTCCTTTGTCATAAGCTTGTTTCAGGTTTTAAAAGTGGTGGGAGTAGAAATTGAAGACAACAAAATGAATATGAAACCATAAACACAAGTTTCTTGTTGATGTAATTATGGTTGTTGAGGGGCCTAAGGTGGGAGGGTGATAACTTAGTTGGTAGTTTTTTATGGTTATTGAAGGTGGTTATAGTTGGGCATGTGGAGTATTTTAAAGATTTATCATGTTCTTCTTGTGGTATTCCATGATGTGCATTTTGTTTTATGAGTGTTTGTTTACATAATTCCACCTTTTTCTTGACAACCCATGCCAACAGCTCCCACTTCCATGTCCCTAGGTCCATATGTATTACCTTGCTGAAAATCCACAACAATTTGTTGAGTTGATGTGAATATAGGACCCCATGATGTGCACCTAATATTGAAGATTACAAGCTCTTGATTATGGATTAGAATTGAACATGATGTTCTTGCTTATGCGTTTCTAAAATCATAACCAATTCAAATTGACATTTGTTCATAATTAATATTTATTTCATGTGGTTTTTTCTTTGTTCATGCTTCACATTTTTGTATGTGTTCTTGTGGGTTGGATAGGGAAGCTTCAACAAGAGCTTGTTTCATATTCTTGGCAACAATGGCGGTAGAAATCAAAGATAGTACATGAATATAAACCTTGGTTACATTTCTCTTTATGGTGTAAAGTCTAAACACAATTGTGCTAGTTAATTACTTAGGGGTGGTTATATCAATATCTAGTCTCCACACTTTTTCTTTGTCACTATGGTGCCCATTTCCACTACTTATAGTGGATAATTAAAGTTGCAAAAACTATCAAAATAGACACATGAGATTTGTATCAAAATTATTTCAACTATAATACTTCCTTTTGCCTATAAATTCTCCAAACCAATGTTTGGGTTGATTTGATTTTTTAATGGTGTAGGTATAGTTCAATTTGAATTCTCTTCAGGTCCTTCTACTTGGCAACTTGCCAAGCTATTGTTTGGGTTGATTTGATTTTTCAGTGGTGCTAGTATAGTTCAATTTCAATTTTGTTCAATGAATCATGTTTGGGGAAAGCTTCTAGGAAGCACATTCCTTTTAAGGATGGTCAAAGTTGTGGCACAATTGGATTGATATGTCACAAATTTTACTATTTGTTGTCAACTTGCTTTTTAAAGTGAAAGTACTTGAAAAGAACCATTCGCAACTTGATTAACATACTTACTAGAAAATTGGTGATGGAATTTTATGCAAACTTCACAAGAATATTGCGATGCTTGGAATTGCAAGCCAGTAGAAACCATCTTCTATATACAGGTAATGATTAAAACTTGTTTCCAACTTGGCAATAGACAATGCTAGGATTTTATGCAAGATTGAATTGTTGCAACAAGTTTCTTTGATGTATAAGTTGTTTTGTTCCACATGAGTTCTTTGTTTTGCATATCAAAGTCCCAAGGTAAATAGTTTGGTCTTCTTGCATTGCTAGTCATTAAAGTTAAGTGGTTAGGAGGAGTCATATTGTCAAGCATTGGTTAACAAACACGTTTCATGAAGGGTCCTTGTGAAAGCACATAGGAGTCATTGGTGAGTAGGATGTGTCGTTGCATAGGAGTAATGATAACCACTTGGGAGTCATTGTCAACATTAGTCCTTGATAAAAACCATTAGCAGTCATTAATCAACAGGCCTAGTCCTTGTTAACTACATGGGAGGATTGGATGAACACTTTTGAGTCATTGTCAAACCACCTTTGAATCATTTGTCAATAGGTAGAGTCCTCATCAAACCACATAAAAGTCATTTGTTAGTAGGTAGAGTCGTTGTCAAACCACCTAGGAGTCATATGTCAACATGAAAAGTCTTTGTCAAACCACTTAAGAGTCATTTGTCAGTAGGAAAAGTCCTTGTCAAACCACCTAGTAGTCATTGTTTAATAAGGTAGATCCTTGTTCATTACATAGGAATAATGGTTGTGCATTTGGAAGTCCTTATTAAACCACTTGGTGGTCATTAGCTAGTAGGAAAAGTCATTATCAAACCACTAAAGAATCATTGGCTAGTAAAGGAGTCCTTGTCAACTACAAAGAAGTACTAGATACACACTTAGGAATCCTTGTCATACCTTTTAGGAATCATTGGTTAGTAAGAGGAGTCTTCGCCAATTGCATGGGAATTCTAAATATACACTTGAAGTCTTTGTTAAATTTTTGGGTAATCATTGATTGTCCTATTCAAACATGTGGTGGTGGTTATATAGTTAGGGTCCATTAAAAGTACTATACTTTCTTTTTAAATGTAGTTCGGGTGCTTGGAAAACACTTTCAGGCTCAACCAAGTAATGATGTTGGTTGGTCAGTAGTAACCAACATTGAGTAATTAACATTTCAACCTACAAACTGTAACCTAGTGGGTCCATGTTTAGGACCAACTGACGTGCCAATCTAGCATTGTAAATCAAGTCAAGTTAAGTTCCTTTAACTTTGAACTATTATGTGCTTATGTATGTGTTTCATTAGGCTTTCAACATAATAGTATTGACTAATAAGAATGTTTTGGTGGAGCTAATTTGGACAAGTAAAGAAGGCCCCTGGGTTGTAGGCTTAACAAAAGGACAAGGAATTTCCTGTTCAAATAAGGTCCTTTCTTGTTACTATTGTAATTAGCTTTATTATGTGATTTGAATTTGAGTGTTCATATACACTAAACAAGTTTAAACATTGTTAAGCTCTTATTGCTTTTAACTAAATAATCATATGCTACTTTAAAATTGGTTTTATGACCTTTTGTTACTACATTCCAAGTTTGCCTTCCATTCTATTAAAGCATTAAGAACTTAACATCATGTGTGGCTTTCATGGTGTTTTTAACAAAAAAGGCCTAAATAGATGTTGGGTATGTCCTTCCCAAACACCTAAGCACCTAAGCACTATTAACCTACTTGGAAACCTATTAGTTATAATTGAATGATAAGTAAAAGCAGTGGTGAAAAAGTATTTGGTAGTCCTAAGTTTTAAGCCTTGATAATTTGAATTAATAATAGGAATACAACCTTAATTATAGTAGGCAAGGTGTTGGAAAAACACATGTAAATCATGGTGGTGAGCACTCAAGATCTTTGAGAAATCTTGAACACTTAGAAGGTAGAAATGTGGTTTACAAGCTAATAAATATTGCAATTGGTTCTTATGTCTTTGTAAAGCATTCATGCATAAGGAAACTATGTGAGAAAAGGCTCACATCAGGGACATCCCATTAGAAAATTGGCCATTAGTGGACATCAAAAAGTAAGATGTCGTTTTCTTTTCCATCATTCAAAAGTCGAATGGTATTGGTGAGGATCCCAAGTACTTGAATAGTGAACATGCCACCATGGAAGAATGCATTGCCCTCTTTAGGGGTTCAAGGAAATTCAAGTTGAAATGTTCAGAGTTGAAATCTGAAGATAATGCAACCATTAAAGAGATCTATTGGAAGGTGTTTGGGACAAGCAGTGTCACAAACAATGAGATATCAGCATGGATTGTGTGTGGTTTCATTGCCCAAGGTAAAGGCATTGACATCAATTGGGCAAAGGTAGCTGAGTCCACAACAAAAAAGAAAGCACATAGAAATGATGCAAAAGGTGGTGGGCGTTTAACCACAATGAAGAAAAAACATGCATTTCACCCTATTGATAATGGCAGCAACATGGATGTCATTGATGGACAGTTGCAATCCTAGTTGCAATCAATGAAAACAAGAATAGAATATGGCGATACTGTTAATGTTCTTGAAGACAACATTGAACAGTCATCTCCCACTACTAGGAGTTGTCCATATGGTGTGTCAAATGAGGGCATCAGGAAGGTTGGAAAACTCTTGGAATTAAAGAAGGAGCTTCATTTTATATGCAAATCAAAGATCAAGTCCCTAAATGTTGATCATAAAGTTGCATCCAACAAGTTGTTGGGCATGAAATTTAACATGGATGATAGGAAAAAAATAGTGGAAGCAAAGGAAACTGAAGTGGCAGAGGTGGAGAAGGCTTTAGCAAAAATACTCGAACAAGGGCTCCCTACAATAAATTTGGTATGTGATCTAATCTTTATCTTACACCATTTGTCCCACTCTAAACCTTTTAATTATAATCTACAAGTTCTTTGGAGACTTGCTTCTTAAGATTTTTGTTTGTAAATTGAAATAAATCTACAAAGCTTTTGCATAAGGAATTAGGGGTTAAAACTTGGTGGTATGGTTAGATTTCTATGTGCCAGGAACAAAGATTAAAACTTAAGTAGATTGTACTTGAGGACAAGGTTGAACGAACCCAATTGGGGGAAACAACATACAATGAAGCATGGATGGAGGTTGAAACTTTAGACAACTCAATTGTAATGGCAAGGTTAGAATGAACATAGTTAGCGAATGAACAAAAGGTAATCTTTGAGGAATTGCATGAAATGCATAAGGGGGGAAGGATGTCATTCTGGCTTAAGCCTATTTTACACCCTGACAGACCTTTATGTGATGCAGCAAACATGATTATCATGAAACCATGTCATGTATGTGGGCAATCATATCATTGTTTTGACATTGTTGTGACATCTTGCCTACATAGGTATCACCCATCTTGTCTTGGCCACCACTTAAAAACCCACAACATGTGCAAAATCTATAATCAAAGATTGCACCCTAATTAGTGGTTTAATTGGGGGTTTAGGGATTTAGATGAAGATCTGACTTTTGTAGCACAAAAGATGGGTGTTGAAGAGAGTAGGTCTGCCTATTGAACGAATTGAAACAGACTGCAAAACAAAATGTTCATGGTGTCCTAGGTGAGTATTTGATTTCCTGCTTGCATCAAAATTTTCATCTTGGGATAACCATTGTTGTTGGCTTATTTGTCATCTATGCTTTGCAAATTTTTCGTCCCTTAACTTAAGTTGTGGGTTTAAACTACAAAAAAAAAAGTTGAAAACAGAATTGAAGCAGATTGGGCTTGGTTCAAGTAGTGGATTAGGTCCAACTAAAGAAAGGAGGTTTACTACAGTGGGGGGCATCAATGATACACCAATCAACATCAACCTCCTTGGATCACATAGATGTTATAGCATAAGAGTCTCATGCCTAAGGCTACCCCATGAAGGACCTAGTTCTCCAACAACAACAACTACGCATACTGTTATTATTAACATGGTCACCTTTCCTATTGAACTAACAAAGATGGATGACGATGAATATGAGGTTCTTTTGATCAATCCCAAAAGAACCTTCAAGAGCCCAACCAAAGCAACAATTGAGAATTCTGCTGATGAAAAGTATGCCAATTGCCCAAACCCCCCAAAAAAACAAAACCATGGTATGCTTGAATCGTGATACTTATGAACTCTACCTTTTAACTATTCTTTTAATGTTTTTTGAAGCAAACTCTTACATGTATATCAAGTAACTTTGACTATGTCATTTAACTTTGACATGAACAACTAACATGTGTGTTATGAGCATGATGGTGTAGATAATAAGGTTGTAGAATAAAGACCATATGTTTGACACTTTCAAATTCCACTATTGGATAACAACCCAATTGCCAATCCAAAGCCCCAATGAATGTCCAAGGTGCAATGTTAAAGTTACATTATGTTCAATTTGCAGATCTTTTTTTGTTTGTTGAGTTTTCTTTTACTTGGATGGTTGTTTATAATTTGACATTCCTTGTGGTTCTAGAGCAAATTGTTAGTGCATGAATATGAGGTGCAATTAAATGTTGGTGTATTAAAACTAGCTATTACCATTATTCTGATGATGTAATCTTTGCTTACACATGCAAGGCAAACAACATATAATAAAGGCAAGGCCTTAGATGTATGCAAAGGTAGCACAACTACAAGGTTGATATCAATAGAAGTAAATAGCACTATAATCATTGAGAGGGGCACACAAGTAAAAAAAAGGACACTAATTAAGCAAAAGGCCCCCCTAGCAACCAAGGGCACCCTAACTAAGGAGAAGCTAGCTATAGAAGCAATCCTAGAAACCCCATCTAAGCAGAAAGCACAAGCAAGTTTGTCCAAACCAAGCAAGGAAAAGACACCCCAAGCAACCAATAGCACCAGAAGTAAGGAGATTGTAGTAGAAGCATCCCAAGCAGTCAAGCGCACCCTAACTAAGAACATGATGTCATCAGATGTAGTTAACAAGGCACCACAAGCACTCAAGGGTAAGGATAAGGCAACATAGAAGAGTGGTGGTGGTAGTCCAAGAAGAAAATTGGTCATCCATGGGCCAGTTGATGACATACAACTAAACAAGAAGTGGAAGAAATCGCCCATCATTTCAAAGGAATCATTGGAATCAGAGATGTCAAACTCTAATGATGGATTTGATAGCAAGCCATTGTCTAAGTACATGGCAAAAGCATAAGGGAAGGCGCAAGATGGAGGGAAGGACTAGGTAGAAAAGGAGTAGACAATTGTTTTGGCAGTTAGAGGAGTGTAAACTCATGCATCTAGTGGGAAAAACTAAAAGGCTTGAAAAATTGTGGGTTGATTAGAATAATTGCTTATAATTTATACATCATGGAACATGCTTACAAAGGTGGGCACATGATGTATAAGTGATCTTAACAACTATTTAGAGCCATATTTTTGGTGAGTTTAGGAGGAAGTATAAGCAAACACTTAGCCAATTACTAACCTAAGCACATTTTTTGTACACCATGTGTGAAACCAACTCCTATGCACAAGTAGAGCATAATTTTTGCATAACTAAGATGTACAATTAAATAAAAATGTCCATAGGTAGATTTTTTGGTACAAATTTTAACAATGAACATTGTTATGAGAGGGCAGGCAAGCATAGGCTGAATGAAGGTTTCTTCCCACAATGTTTTGAACAAGAACATCAAAATAAATTTTGAGGAATTTATTACTTGTGCAAATATTAGGTGACTTAATGTTTTGTCAAGAATTGTGATTATTCTTTGGGTTTAGGATGATTGTTTTACAATGACATTTTTGACCACTAAGGTTGCTTGGGAACTAGTCTTTTCTAACTATTGAGGTTGCTTGGGAATCGGTCCTTTCTTACCACTGAGGTTGCTTAGGAACCAATCCTTTTTTACTACAAAATGAGTTGTTTGGAAACTAGTCCTTTTTAACCACTAAGGTTGTTTGAAAACTAGTCCTTTCTAACCATTAAGGTTGCTTGGAAACCAATCCTTAGCTTGAAGTAAAGAAGAAGAGTGGTTGGGAAATACCAACCAATATTGAATAAGGACTTAAGATATTTATGGCAGCACCTGTAACTCCTAATTGAATATAAAACAAATTCAGGATCAATCCAACTAACATAAAATAAAAGGGAAAAAAAACTATATAAAAAGTTGAACTAAGCTTTTGGCATTCAACTTTCGGTGTCAAAAGTTGAAGACCCAAAGCATTGGGCTCTCAATCCTCAACTTTTGGCACCACAAGTTGCAGACCTAGAGCATTGGGCTCTCAATCCTCAACTTTCAGTGCCAAAAGTTGGAGACTAAAACATGAGTGCTCTTGGACTTCAACTTTTAGTGTTGAAAATTGGAAATTGAAAGCTAGGTGTTCTTGGCCTTCAACTTTCGGTGTTGAAAATTGAACCCTAGGAGCTCTTTGCAATACATCTACTACTAGAAAAGAAAATTTTGTCTTGACAAAAGCTGCTTGAAAAACCTAATGCAAAATCAAAACATCAAACTATTCAAAGAAATACCTCCTTCATGTAGTTTGTAATGTGTAAATGTTTAGGTGGCCATACCTAAATCTGGATTTGAGACGTAAGAATTGAGGCCCAAGAAACATTCATCAATCTCACAATTGACCGGTAGTGTGTAAAACTAGGAATCAACAAATGATTGAATAATAGAATTTTCTTCCCAATACTTGATACTCTTACACCAAAGGTAATTTGCTCCTGTCATTTTTCTCGGCACTCTTGCTAAGGAAAATGAAACTCCTGGACACCTATAGTCACATTGTCTACCTTGATTGGGATGGTCCGAGTGGAAGTCACTGGAACTTCTTAAAGAAATGGCATGGCCAAACTAAACATTGTTTCTATATGGGATTGAGTGGGAATATCTTCCTTGTTTTACATTTCTAATCCGGACTCTTGAACTTGTTTATTTCCCCTCCTTTTTCTCCTTTCCAATCTCTTCTTACTCGGTGTCTCCTTCTCCAAAGCTCTAAATCCTTGAAGAAATCTCGGCTCATGTTTTTCCCAAATTTCGAATTTTGATGGAAAAATGTTCTTTATAAAACAATCAAGATACTAAACACAATCTGAGAGATGTGTAGATGTTTAATTTCTCAAAATGTCCTTCTTGTACATTATGCTATCTATTTTTTTATCTTTCCATATCTCGAAAAGTTTTAGAATCTCAGATATGGCACCCTTCTTAACAAGCACAAAATGGAATATAGTGGTCAGAAAATAATACGAAGTTAGTGGCAATGAAATCAAGATGACATTGGAAGATTAAAACGCAATTGAAAATGGACGATATAAATGTGGAATGATTGGATCAAAAATCATCTATAAACCACCCATTTAAGGGTTTTTGATGCACCCCGAAACTCCTTCATAGATTCAACTACGAGTCCAAAGGTGAAAACAACGGAAGGAGAAGGAATTGGGGTATGTTCCCTAACTCATAACATTTCGATGGTAGAGGGGCGTGCTTGAACTTTGGAATGGGACTTGGATGAATGACAAGTAGGTCAATTATTCACACAAACCTCCACAAACCAAACAACAAGTTGGTTAGTGCGTAGTTGGAGCACTTTTGGTGCACAGACAAACCACGGGCATACATGGACTCACAAAATTCACCATGACCTGGATTTGGGGGAAGCCATCACCTTCCCCCTTATAGTATACTTTTTGATTAACCACAAGGGCTACATCCAAATGTCATTTTGTCCTAGGATTCCCAAGTTAAGAGTCCCGAAATTCCCGAAATTGGGACTCTTGCAACTATGGAGGCCCATACCTTCTTATGCAGAGCTTCGATTGAAGTGAGGTCTAAAACAAAGTTGTAGCCCTTGTCAAGAGATTTCTAAAAATATGTGGCACGTCACTTAAACATAAGTAAATCAGGGCGATTTTTGATTTTTAGTGGTCGAGAATCAAATTGGCAATTTGATTCCCGACCCTTCTTTTGGCCATAACTTGTGTTTTAAGTACTCAAACGCGACATGTGAGCTCATTTTAGACGTTTACGTTTTAAAAAAAATTCAATGGTATAAGGGGATTTTTAATCTAATGAATTTTGACCCTTAAAATTTCTCTCTGAAAATTTAGGAGTCCATCGGGATTCCAACTCCCAAAGTGGGAGCCCACTTGGGAGTGTGTAGGTTCATTCCCTCACACTCTCCTACACTTGCAAGAGCATGAAATGTGACTCTTGGGCTTCACTCTTGGCTCACACCTTTGCAAGCCCTTGATTTAGTCGCAAGCTTAAGGTTAGGGTTGTAATAGCTTCGGTCCCACCGATTTGTTACTCCCACAACTTATTTTTCTAAATCCCATCTTTAGAACTAAAATTTCGAAAAAAACAGGTTTCCCAAAGAGAAAGTCTCCACTCTTGAATGTAGTCTAATAATGTAGGCAAATTTTTTTACTCCAAAAGTTAAATGGAAAAATTAGCGATACTGGTAGAATATAATTTTTTCGCCTCCACCTCCAACTGCAATATGTTGAATGTCAGTTTGTGTCGCAACCCTACTTTGAGAGAGTGTGAGGATGAAACTCACACTCCCAAAATGGGGACTTGGGAGTCCTCCGAGACTCCCAAAACTTCAGAGTTCGATTGTAGGGGTCAAAACACCTTGCATTAGGGTGTTTTTTATATCATTGGAAAACTATCATAGTGTAGATGTCGAAAATGGGCTTGCATGGGCCATTTGGACACATGCAGCACAAGTTATGGCAAAAAGAAAAGCTGGGAGTCAAATTGTTAGTTCGACTCCCGACCACTAAAAGTCAAGAGTTGACCCGACCCTAGTGCGTGCAAGTAGAGTGCGACACACTGTTGAAAAGCTCTTGAGGAGAGCTACAATTTTGCTTTAGACCTCATCCCAATCGGAGGTATGAGTAAAGAGTTATGATCTTGCAAAGTCCTGAGAGTCCAAACCAAGATAATTTCGACACTCCTCCTTGGGAGTCCCAGGACAAAAAGCCATTCGGATGTGGGTGCCGTGGAGAGGCACAGAGTAAACTATATGGGGGAAGGTGGTGGCTTCCCCCGAGTCCGGGTCATGGTGAGTCTTGTGAGTCTAGAGTTGCCCGTGGCTTGTCCTAACATTAAAGATGTTCCAAAATGTGAACTAACCAACTTGTTGGTTGGTTTGATACAGGTTCGAGTAAGTAAGTGAAGCTTGTCACTCTTCCTAGTCCCATCCTAGAGCTTCAACACGCCCCTCTACCCCTTTTAGTGTTGAGAGTTGGGAGTGTGCCCCGAATTCTTCACAATTTCGTTGCTTGAGTAGTTAGGCCCATTTTGGGCCTAACTAGGAACTTCGGAGTGCGGTTGTTTGCAATGGCTTCAAGGATAAAAAATTCAGAGCCTTGGATGGGTAAGCATTTACTTGAGACTAGAATGTCACCTTGTGAAATCACTTATCAAAAGTTCCATTCGAGAATCCATGTTCCAAAAATTTTGTTATTTTGCTCCACACATCAAATTGGTTTCAAAATTTCAACCAAGATACCTTTTGTTCATTCGTGACCTATGTAGAAGCTAACATCTATAGCTTCTCAATGAACATTTCCGACTCCAAGTGCATATTGTAATGGACTTAGATCTATTTTAGGAACTTGGGACCAAGAGCAGGGTTGCAAACTGGCAAATGCTTCATGAAAGCAGAGGTATGATCCTTTAGAACTTGATCCATTGTCTTGTCCATAAGTGCCTGTAGTTTGGAAGGTGACCTCAAATTCTCATTTGGAGCTTCCTCATAATAAAGCTTTATGGTAACATCCACTATAGTTGAAAACTCACACTTCACCAAGAAGAAAAGATTTTTGTAAATTTCATGTCTGAGTCAAAAAATTAACAGATTCAATTGGAAAGTCTAGGCAAGAATCAAACCTTGTGTTAAAGAATACCAAGTCTTCCTTAACTTGTTTTCACATCTCTTGTAGACATTGCGACTGATCACATCCTTGAATTAGACCAATGGAATCATGCCAATGTTCTGGATGCAGAAGAAATCATGCACCAGACTAGGTTTCACGTGATCAAATTCAACAAACCTAGGGGGTTAAAACAAAATTGACTAAAAACTTCAACTTCAATGCACAAAGTAAGTAATTGAAAGAAAATAGATTAATAACAAGAAAGGAATGGAACTTTGAAATCCATAACATTTAGTTTGAATCTTACTTGTTCATGTTTGTCATTGCAATGAGGAGGTGGACGAGGCCCTTTATTGTATCTAGCATGATGGAATCCACTACAATGTGCCAAGAGAGGTCATCCGGGTGAACTTTAGAGATATAAGGCATCCAGGCTTCACTACTATAGAACCTATCCCTATTTCACTTGACATTCCACCCATGTGGATTTTCAATTAGTGGAATCATGAGTGATTTGGAACCCATGGCAAGGTGTCCATTATGATTCCACCATGCACCACTCCCATCCACTCAAGTCCACCAATTTCCACTAAAAATCCACTATGAATCCACTATGAAATCCACTAATAATCCATTATACACACATTCAAGTGGAAATGGTCCATTGAACAACCATGGGTTAGTGGTTTGGATGAGCTCCTTTCCACTTGGCCTAACTTGGGTGGAAGTGCATAATGGTTTAGGGACATGTTTTATAGTAATGCTTATAGCTGATGGTTGCCGTCCCACACATAGAACATTCTCCCATTGAACCTTTGTAGATTTTCATCCGCATTTAGTCCTTCCTCAAATGATGCATTTGCAGCCTTCCAATGATTGTCCCACTCATGGATGTGATTTACAACAAATGCCTCCTCCCAAGGTGCCAATTTGTGGGAGAGATGTCGAAAACTTTGTCACCTTTTCAATAGCCCATTTGGAACGTTTTTTCCATCTTGAACACATTGATTTTAAAGACTAGCTTCACAATTGGCATGGATATCATGGGTGAAGTGGTATGTTCATTTGAGCCTTGGCTTTGGGATGAATTTTATACCTCTCTAGCACTTCGATTGTCTTGACCTTATGCTCCATCTGGACCTAAAGGATTTCCTTGTCTCTAGTTGTATTGATAGTCTCCAATTGCATAGAAGGCCCAAAAGTTAGGCAAACCTCCTAAGTAAACAAGGTCATGATGGAATTAGATTACATTGGAAACAATTCACAAGAATAAACAAGAGAGGAACAAGATGTAAATATTCTTTCAAAAGAACATTGGATAGCAAGTACTCGTGTAAAGGTGGTTTTCAGCACAAATTGAGATTCATGGACATTCATATCTACACCTTGTTGTGAGCGAGTCAAAGCTCTACACTTGCAAACAAGTGGGGACAAAATTAACTTGAATAATAATTTTTTTATATAAAACATGAATGGCATGAAGAATTGTGAAGAGTGAAAATACCTCCTTAGAATTCCTTTTCAAAAGCCTTTGTCCAATCAACTCAGCACCTTCCAAAGATGGAGGAACTTGTAGGAGATAATTAAATGAGAGAAAAAGTAAGATGCATAATTTGAGAACAAAATATGAAAAATTAAGAATAAAAAATACCTATGTAAATGGATTCCTTGTTTCAACAAAGCTTTGTAAAATAAAGAAATGAGGGAAAGAAGGTTAAATAAAAGTAAAAAATTGCATTGAGGAAATTGATTTGAGGAAATTTTTGCACTTTTGAAAGCTCCAAGCTTGGGAATTCTTGTTTTCAAAAAAGTTCAAGGCAAATGTTTTTGCTCAGCCTCCAACTTTTGGTGTCAAAAGTTAGAGGCCGAGCAAAAATATTTTGTGCTTGGCCTTTCATGGAGCCCCCAAGCATGAAGCTCAGGAGCTCCATGAGAGGCCAAACAACAAAATTTGCTTCAGCCTCTCATGGAGTTCCCGAACACATCGAGGGATCCATGAGAGGCTAAGTGCAAAAAAAATGCATTTGGCCTCTAACTTTTGGTGCTAAAAGTTGGAGGCCAAGCACATTTTTTTTGTGTTCGGCCATTCCTTGAAACATCTTAAACATGTCAAATGTAAATTTTTTTGCATTCAACCTCGAACTTTAAGCGCCAAAAGTTAAAGGCCAAGAGCAAAAAAATTTACCTCAGCCCCTCTTGGAGCTTTCGAGCTCCAACCTCGGAAGCTCCAAAAGGGGCTGAAGCAAAAAACTTTGTGTTTAGCCTCCAACTTTTGGTGTTGAAAGTTGGAGGCTGAGCGTAAGAAAATTTGCTTTGGCCTTTCTTGAAACTTTCAAGCTCGAAGCTCGAGAGCTTTAAGAGAGGCCGAGGTAAATTTTCTTATTTTAGCTAAGATCTTATGCAACTTAAAAAGCTACAAAACTTGAAACTCTACAAAAACTCAAAGTAAACAAACATAAAACAAAAAGCTTGAAAGAGAAAAAATGAAAACATGAAATTGAAAAAGTTTGGAAGCTTACTTCAAGTTGTTTTGTTGTTTGTGTGTCCCCCACCTCCTACAAGAACAAAAACAAAATGAATATATATGGGAAAATCTCAAGCAAAAAATTAGGCTTTCCAACACACCTTTTTCAAAAAACCAAGCTTGAAAGCGTGATTTCAAGCATAATTGCATCTCCTTTTCACTTAAGAAACATCTTTTCATTCATATTTGTTATAGGGCCAAATGGATACAACTTAGATCCACTCAACTTGTTTTGGGATGTTCTGTGCATCAGAAAACAAATTGCGTTCTCTTGGGCCTCCAAAACAAATGATCAATGGGTTTTTTCTATTAAAAGTAAACAAACTGCATTTTTGTAAACTAGGTAATATTCACTACACTTTTAAAATTTTGTTCTTGCTTCTTCAACCTTATCACTCCTCATGAAGAAGAGGTTGTGTTGTATATCCTTTGTTAGTTGCAACTTTTTCTTGGTTGATATCTTGATATTGCATCTTCATTGCTTAGGATTTGTCCATTAGAAACTCCACTTTTGTTTTTCTTGTTTTGGAATTCTCGAGTTCTCTTGAGCAACACCCTCTTCTTACATTTGAAATTGTAGCTTCTTTATTTTGAACCCTAACATTTGATTAAAGACTATGGTTGTTCCCTTTCTACAAACTTCAGCATGTGGTACAAGATATGTCATTTAGTATCTTCTTCTGTAATTTCAAACACACATCTTTATAGATATACAAATAAAACATATATTAATTAAAAAATTAAAAAGGTAACTAAGGTTTTAATAATAATTATAATTCATAATTAGAACCAAATATTCAAAATTAGATGTTTAATATTTTAATAACATTTTTTTGATATGTATTGAATTTGCATCTTTTTATTGTAGTTATTATTTTCATATGCTAAGTCACCATATAAAAGCCACTTTTGAAGGGAAATTTAATCTTGTTAATTTTATGTTCTTAAAATTTTTGGTGTTCTGTTAATGAATTAAAATTTTTTTGTGACATAATTCATTTTTCAATATCTCTTTCTTTAACATAGTGGTTCTCACCAACCTTGCTCGCCACCATCTCTATGAATCATAATTCTGAAAATTAACTATAATTGTAATTTTCCATCATGATAATGAATGCCATTAACATTGCACTATTGTACTTAATTTTGTTTTATGTGTAACAAAAAGTGATGTTAATGAAGAAACACTTTTGTTTTGAATCTTGTACATTGGGAGGGTGAATATATGATTTCCACAAAATTCACATCAAGATATTAATACACACGGACACATTGGGCCAAAGGTTGGTAATTTCCCTCCCAATATTGATTCTATCAATTTTTCAATATTTCAAACATGACGTTGCCATCATGTTTAGAGTTTATTAATAACTTGTGGTCGAGTCAAAAGACTTTTCTTATGGCTATGAACTTAATTTAACCTAATTAACCTAAAATAACCTTTTCGCTACAAATAAAATTTACCACCAATCATGCATACCAAATTTCAAGGGATTTCTTCAAGGCCTATAAATATTTGTGAAAAAATGTACACATTTTTAAAAGCACATATTTTAATTCTTTGCTTATAATGAGTACCATTCCATAATATATATCTCTAGCCTTTTTTTAATTCTTTTCACTACAAATGCAGCTTTTCAAAAGCCCAACTTGATCGAAATGTCCACATTGACCAAAAGGTATCTTCAATTTGATTGAAGGTTTGGGGCATGAAAAACATATGTTACATTTGATTAGTACATTTGATTAATGTGACTTTTTTTACCAAGTGTTAGTTAAAGGTTTGGTCAAAATGGATAAATGTTCATCAAAATGGCCATGGCTTAGTCAAATTGGCCATATTGAATGGATAGGGTTTAGTCAAATTGACCATTATGATTTGACACTTAACTAAACGACCCATACTCATTTGATGACTTAGCTTATTTGTTACGCCTAGGCTACCTACCTAACCTAACATAATTAGTAGGTTAAGCTAGGCCTAGATTACCTATCTAGCCTAGCATAATTAATAGGCTAATAAGCTAATTGTTAAGTAATAACCTAACTAGTAGCCTAGCTATGTAGCCTAGCCTAAACCTACATAGTAGGTTATTTAAAATGTAGCCTAGTATTACTAAGTAGCCTATAATTAGGAAGTGTAAGCCTTTTAGGTAAATATCCTAGGTGACCAAGGCTTATTAGGTAAACCTATTAACCATGTAGGTAGCCTATTAGTTTAGGCCTACTATAGGAATGTAGTTTAAGCCTATTAAATAAATAACATAGGCCACTTAGGCCTACAAGGTAATTAAGTTAACCTAGGTCATTTAAACCTACTAGGTATGTATGTAACTTAGCTTAGGCCACCTAGGCCTACAAGGTACGTAGTCTAACCTAGGCATATTAGGTAGGTATGTAGTTTAACCTAGGCTAACTAGGTAGGTACATAACTTAGGTAGCCTAGGTTAACTTAACCTAGGCCTACTAGGTATGTAACCTAACCTAGGCTATTTAGGCCACTTAGGCCTATTAGGTAGGTATGTAGTTAACCTAAGCTAGGCCACTGCTACTAGGTAGGTAGCCTAGCCTAATACTAAGTAGGTAGCTCAGCCTTAAACCTACTTAATAGGCTAGGCTACCTACTTAGTATGCCTAGACTAGATCTATTAATTATAGGCTAGTAGGTACCTACATAGGCATAAGTAAATACCTATAAGGCTTAATAGATTATAACCTACATGTTACCTAAGTACATGCATTGATTAATAGGTACCTCCTACTTACTTAGGCTAACCTACCTATAACCTACCTTTTTATGTAAGTAGTGTAAAACAATTCAAGTTCATTTAGTGCAATGTGTTGACAAAAATTTATGGAAGTTGATTACCATATGTTAGTTCAAAGACATGTTTATTACAATATGTTATCCACAAAAAATCACCTTATGGGGTGGTGGTGCAATGGTTAAAAACTTGATTCTTCAATGTGGAGGTGAGGAGTTCAAAACCCCACACTTGCAACCTAAGCTACCTTGGCTACTTGGGTGACCTAATTAGGTAGGCTAGGTTGCAAAGCCTACTAGACCACCTACCCTAGGTTATTTGGCCTAATTTAGGGGCTTAACCTAGGGCGCTTGGCTTAGCCTAAGTGGCTTGGTCTAGCCTAGGTGGCTAAGTTAGGTGGCTTAGCCTAGGCCTAAAACATAGGGTTGGTATGTAAATGAATAAATAGATTTTGACATTAATTATTAGGTTTATTAATTAGGTAGGTAGGTGGTTTAGGGTAGGGTAGGGTAGGTAGTAATTAATCAATTAATTAATATTTTCATATTAATTTTAATTAAAATAATATATATTTTTGGTTGTTTCCCAAATTATATTATTGTCATGGTGGTTTAGTAAAAAAACCCACTCAAAAAGATTAACCAAAAAAACCCAATCAAAATGGTTAGGTCTAAATCGATTTGTCCAAAATGGCATTTTGGTCAAGTTGGACATGGGGGCAAAAAAACCATATGGAAGGTTTTCTAGACCAAAATTCTTGGTCAAAAAAGCTGGGATTTCTTATAGTGTTTTCCTTTCCACCAACTTGGAAATGACATTACAAATTCTAATGTTCAAGATAGTGTAGTTTGTTTTTTGGAAAATACTTCCCATAACTCCTGATGCCTGATGGAATTTAATATTACAAACACTAATTAAATCCTTTTTGCAACATGTTCCATTTGTGCCTAATAATTATTGCCTTTGGCTTTTGCTTTTCCTATTAAGTCCTCATCACAAAAGTATTTCACACGATTTGACTAATACATAATATGGACTGCATATTTGATCATTGATATGACACTTATTGCCATGTTCCAATGTGCTTCTTTTAACCTTGGATGTGATTGTTGTCCTCCACCTATTTGCATGAGGCTATTACCCTATCACATTATGCCCTTTTCCATCCCTTTTTTCTGTGGCATTTTTTTTGGATTTTTGCACATTATACAAACATCAACCTTGTTTATGTTAACCTAACTACCAATTCCAATATGATATTCATGTTCTTTTAATGTCTTATTGCCATCAATCTGTCAAAGTTTTTGGTGTCTGTTCATTCCTTTTTCTCATTCATGTGTCCTTCCAAAAGTTGATTTTTCTTGAATGAAACATAATTTTTTTTTTAATGACTTTTTATATTTTCCATCACTTTTTCATTTATTTCCAAGCCTACACCACATTTATGTAATTGACATAATGTATTGCAATCTATAGAAATTTTAAGTTGGGTCTCCATTTAAACAACTTTCAAAGTGATAACCCCATCCCAAATTTTGTTTTTAGCACCATGCATGGATGTGATGTGGCAAAATATTCCATGGCTTGTGGTAGAATATTTTGCCACGTCACAAAATATTATGCCATGTGGTAGAAGATTTTGGCACATCACTTAATAATATCCATGTGGCAAACGAATATATTAAAAATATTCTATGACATGGCATGGAATATGTTCTAAGATTATTTTTTGTTCATGCTCACTTGCTCGCTCGCTAGCGTCGTTGTCATGGTGATTAGTGGTGAGTGGTGGAAAATTAAGAAGAGGTATTTAAGCTTGTCATTTCATAGGGGAGATAGGAGTAGAAAAAGGAAGAGAGCTTGAAAGGGCATTTTGGTGAGACTTAGGAACAAAAAGTAAGGGTTTGCTTTCTTATGAAAGTAAGAGAACCCAGGAGTTGGGATAGTTAGTGTTGTTAACAAGGTTGTGAGCGGAGGTAGGGTAGAATAAAAAGTTGCTAGTAGGTTGAAGAATGTTGTATTGAAGGCAAAAGTAGGAATTTGGTGGAGAGGAGATCCACAACTAAGGATTAAGGACTTCCATGTCAATCTCTTTTATGTGTGAAACTTTGATCGAGGAAATCTTGTTCCCAATTTTTGCATTTTGTATGTGTGTTCTTAAGTGTGATTCTTTGGTTTAAGGTTGTGGTTAATATACCAAAACCAAGAGGATAAGGTTGTGAATAAGAAGGGTAGCTATTGTCTAGGTCAAACAAAGTAGGAAAAATTAAATAATATCCAAAATGAAAGAGAAAGAAAGAAAGTTCAATTCTTAATTAGTTGTGATTCACTAATTTAATGTTGTGGTTAGTATAGTAAAAGTAAGAAGATAAGGTTGTGAATAGGAAGGGTAGCTACTTTCTGGATTAGATAAGGCAAGAAGAAGTAAATTATATCTAGAGAGAGAGAAAGAAAGAGAGTTCAATTCCTAACTACTTGTGATTCACTAGTTTAGAATTGTGGTTAGTAAGCAAGAACAAGAAGATAAGGTTGTGAATAAGAAGGGTAGCTACGATATTTGGGTTAAACAAGGTAGGAGGATGTAAATTATATCCAAAAAAAGAGAGATTTCTAATGGGTTGTGATTCATATTAAGGTTGTGGTTCACTTGTTAGGGTTGTGGTTAGTTATAGCAAGGGCAAGAAGACAAGGTTGTGAATAGGACTTGGATAATTGTTGTTTAGATTAGAGAAGGTTAGAGGGAGTAAATTATATCCAAACAGAAAGAGGAAGTTCATTTCCTAACTTTGACACTTCTTGGATGTCCTCTGTGGGGCAGGGGGGGAGTTGCTTAGATTGAATTGTTAGGTTGAGTTAATTTTGTGCTTAACACTAACAAAAAAAAATCTTGATAAATTATAAAAAACATGATTTAGTTGATCTATGGAAAGAATGAATTGACTTAAATAATGCCATTTCCATGTCATAGGAAGGGAAAATTGAATGTGTGGAAAATTTGATGCATGCTCAACAAGAATGATAAAAAATGACCAATACTTTGCACCCACTTTACACTATTTTTAATGGGATTGGGTGCAAACACAAAAATGAGCCACAAGGGGTTTGGCTGGTGCTTAAAAATTGTATGTATGTATCTTTGAAAAATCATCATGTGGGAACATAATAATTTGATTGTCAAAATGTTTTGTAGTAAGCTTCAATACTTTCAAATTTTCAATGATGGAAGTTTGATGCAAATTGATGATGTTTGAAAAGTCCTTTTGCATGTTTGAAAAGTTGATATAAATGATGAAAGTTATTGATCAAGTTTTTCAAATGGCAATTCAAAATGCAAACTAAAAAGGCAAGCTAATTTGTGTTACTAGAGACACATGATACAAGATGATTATTTGATTAAAATGTTACAAAAATAAGCATTCAAAGATGGAGATTTTGGTTAATGTTCATAATTGTTGTAGGACAAAAGAAAATTGGTTAATAATTTGGGTTGTGTATTGTCAAAAAGGTAGGTAATGACAATGGTTCTTATCAATTTACCAAGCTTGATCATTTGTTATACCCATATCATTTTAATCATGACAAGTTGAAACTATGGTTTGTTGATTTGTTGCAAAGGTTCCAAATATGAACCCAATTATAATTTGGGTTAAAAGTTAAGACTTGAAATGGTTTCCTATGTAAACTTTGAAGTAAGATTTGGAGAAATTTTTTAATTTCAAGGATATGTGGCAACTTGTGTCCTAATTGATGTTGTGCAAATATACCTCACTTGAATATACCTATCATGTAAAGATAATGTGCGTTATTTATCTTCACTTATTTTTAAAAAATCAACATACTTTAATGAAATACATATTTAAGGACATGTAAATCTGAAAAATTATGGTCTATTCATAATCTTGGATATATGTAAAAAATATTCATACCCAAGGTTAGATATGTTTTGGTATCCAAGTTAAAACAATTAGGGTAAATTTGACCTAGATCCTAAACTTTGCTGGTTCTATGAATTAGATGGGGTGTGTCCAAAGTTGTTTTAAACAAAAAATTAAAATTAAAATTTTATTTATTTTTCAATGAACCATCTTGATTGACTCATCACCAAAAAAAAACTTTAGAATATCCCCATAATAAAATTTTCTATGTGAAGATCTAGTGTTTTCCCTTTGGCCCAATTATATACGTGAAAAGGGAAAAACTTTGGGCAAACTATATGGGATAAAATTGAGATGCCAAGAGAAGATAGGGAGGATAAAAATGTATTAGTTTGTGTATATTTGTAGTTAAATACAAATCAAACATTTTGAGTCTTGCATTGTTAAAAATTTCAAATTAAATAAAAAATAACATGGGTATATGAAAGGGGTTACCCAAATCCTAACTATCTACCAAAATTTTTAATTTTTGTCTTCGCAAACTCTAATTGGATGGAAAATTTTGAATTTCTTAATATACTCTTGATGGGTAAATAAACTGAAAAGTTATATATCCCTACTTGAGGATATATAAAAAAACAACATAACCCCACAACGCTAGTCCTAACCCCTAGTTGATGGAAGAGACAAAGTGCAACACTGGGGCATTCCACATATAAGGGGTATTTAAGTAGGAATTTTATGACCAGGGAAATAATCAAAAGATAAAATGAGTCCTAACTTAGAATCCATGTAGTTTTGATTTAGTCATTGGGGCTTATCATTTGGCATCTAAATTTTATGTGTGGAAAAGAAAAGCTTCCCATCAGGAGTATTTTTTGGCAGGTTTAGCATGTTTGGATTCGATTCTTGGATTAAGTTCATAGTTTCAGTTCAAGAGTGTGAGGTTTTGAAAATGAGCTAAACATTTGAGGTGGTTTATGTTGGCCATCATTGATTTGACAATAGATGCGGAGAATGTTATTTCCATTGTCTTAGTCAACTTGTGTTTTCCTTACCTTTTGTTTGAGCATTCTATAAACACAATAATTCATGGTGTAGTTAACAGATTAAATAAACTACACAGCCCCAAATATTCTACCAAGATACGACCTGGTCATAGTTTATGTTGTTGCCACTATCTTGTGAAAGATGTTAAATCCGCCTAAGATTGTAAATGCGGTCAGTACAAAACGTGTCGAGTTTAGGTATCACAAGGTAAAAAACAAAGGGCGGCAGAGGGCAGACTGAGGGAAAAAATCGCAGCAGTACTTTTTGTACTGACTGCATTTGCATTTACTATCTTAGGCGAAATTAACATTTTCCCTATCTTGCTTGTGACTAGTCGGTTCTCTCAATTTAAGATAATTGTTTATTTTACCTGCCATAGATTATTAACCTGATTAATCTTGTCAGCCCTCCAGCTAGATACCATGGAAGTGTTGCGCTCCTACTTGTATGCATTCTCGCACCAGAGTATGCTTCTGGTTTTAGGCCCTGTGGGAGAGCTATGTACGTACACGAATCCTCGCCTTCCCCTCCAAAAACACCATGTCTTTGGTATTTTGCTCTTTCAGGGTGCAAGGGGCATACACGTCCCCCATGCCTCCTCTGCTTGATATCGCCCCCTACCCTGATCCTTCTTGCTTTTGTCAGATAACCTGATCAAGTGGAGTGATCATACAGAAAGTGTGCCGATCCAATTCAAGTAATGCTCTAGATCATTGAAGACTAATAACATATATGATAAAATATTTTAGTGCCCAATGCCCTGATGCACAACCAATGTAGACCTAGTAATCCCAAGAAACAGACCACATCTAGTGCAAGTCCTGATGTAGAACCGGGTTCCTTCATGTGTACTTTGCGATTTCCTCATTGTTTACCGCGGTGTCACCTATCCAGCCCTCATGACAAACAAAGGTGAATGAACATCTCAAAGGAATAAATACAGTTTCACAATTTACCCTGGAGAATTTTCTGTATCACAACTACTAACATGCAGACACTTCCCAAGTTTTGACATGGCTCCACTCATCAGAAGTTGTTTGAACCTTATCCTGAATTCAGCATCTGATACAGTAATTGGAACCTCTGACGTTTACAGTTCAATATGCACTTGGTAAAAAGCATCTCAGTGGAACAAGTTAGACCAATCCTATGCTATATATGGTAGCAAAAACTGGGGTACACAAGATTGGTCAGATATTAGGTTTCTGAAACTGTAGTGGTTCTTCGACAAGATTACGATAGGACCCGGTACCCAGTCAACCTATATGATGTTAGTTTATCAAAGTACTTCCTCTCCTTTTTCAATATTATATGAACTGAAAGTTCATCAGCTTATTGTATGAGCCAGGAGACAATGGATGGAACCGACCACCACGGTGTGACACCCCTAGCTAGTTGTTAGGGGTGTGGGGTGGAGGATGCTAAGTTCACACCCCCTACCAAGTTTGCAGTTTAGGTAGTTGTTAAGGGTGTTGGGCGCAGGACATTAAACACTCCCTTACCAAGTTTCTGGGCGTCAATGCACAGTCTTTAATAGGACTGGACAGTTCATTGGGGGTGGGTAAAATGTTTTTCATTTTATTTTTCATGTTCGACCTTGCAGGCAGCTTAGAACTCATGACCACATACCTAAAGAACCAAGAACAAAGTAGGATAACTATATTCTAATTTTAATATAAGTATATTTCATTGAGTATTTTGTCTTGAATTTTTTCATCCAATAGTTTATTAGTTAATACATAACGATATTTTAAAATCTATTTTACCATGCTCACACCCAAAGAAAAAGTATAGTAAAATACTTTTATGTGTCTTATGGTGGATTTGTTCAAGTTGTGGTAATTAATTACTGTATATGTTTCCATTTTTTTTTTATTGCATTATTTATTTTGAGCAAGTTTTCCATTTTATGCTCTTGGAATATCTTTAGATTCTACTAGCAATTGCCATTATAAGAATACATTTAATGTATTCTTAAAGGTATTGAATCAACATTTTTTTAAAGCTTTCTCAAAGGAGGCCTAGGTGGCTAGGTTTTGCCAACCCATGGCTAACAAGTGGTAGCCTCTCAAATTTGAACCGAGATTGTTGAAGCTATGTGTTAAAGTTTTTGGTGAAAAATTGGCTAGGCTATGTTTTTTTTGGTAAATGGTTGGTGGTTATTATAGAGAATCAAATGTAATATTATTGGCAACCAAATGCAAATGCAATAGCAATGGGGCCACCAAAATATTTGATAACTCATATAATTGCAAGTCATGTCAAATTAAATTAATTACAAATAACATCTTTTAGGGGAATTGAACCTCGATGCAAATGGACCCTACCCATTGTAGCAAGAGATTACTTGCAAAAAAATATAGATAATAGATTAGTTTTACACAAAAAAACACACCAACTACTAGCAAGGTCAAAACTCCAGTGCATAGAATCACCAAACAAATTTTTAAAATACCAAAACTATAAAGCAAGTGCATTAAACTACAAAAATTAAAAAATGTTAAGATGTGGCAAGAACAAATGCATATGGAATAACATGGTTTAGGGTTTAAGGATTTGTTGTAGGGATTTGTTGTGCAATTTTTGTGTTTACTATGTATCTATAGCCCTCCAATTCTTCTATTGGTCCCACGATTTGATAATTGCAATAAATGGGAAAGTTTCCATAGTGTAGAAGCTTTGTGCATACATCCACACCATGAGATCCAAATGGGTTGTCAACCGGTTTTTCAATTTGTTCTTCATGAAAGATAGTTAAAAAAAACACTTCTCATCTTCCACGCTACCTAAGACCATAGCCATGGATAGATCCACCAACTTTAGCCACTTTGACAACTTAGAACAAATAATTTGATTAATAGTCATCGATGCCCACATCCTAGAACATGGATTGCAATTTAGGGGAGGTTTCATTACTACAACAGAATTGGCCAACATTGTCATTTTAAAGAAGGAAGCTTGTGCATCTAACTTCAATTCATCAAGCAAAGGAAGGATCTACATTTGGTTGACCCTAATGTTTTTCCCATGACGATAATGAACCTTTAAAATGCTTAACTATGCTAAGAAAATTTGTTCAGCTTTTGGCTGAATCCAAAATTAGGGATAACAATCCTAGTTGTATTTATAATCTCTTGTGAAAGGAAGCGTCATTACAACTTTTCAATTAAACCCCGAGTAGCACTAGTGCATGTGTTTTCATGTCTTTCACTGCTAAGAGCCAATCAACTTTAGAAACCCAACTTGAAGCACCTGTGATTGTGCACCTCTTATATTGCATATAGATACATCCATACAACTATAAGGTTGCATATTCAAGCCCAATGTTATGGTCAAAAACCTAAGCATGATGTAAAACATCATTTGAATGTTCCATTGTGTCCAGAAACTACCTAAACTCCTTTTGCCCATACATGGTTTGTTGATCACAGTACATTTGATATAGTTGTGCTTCACATTTTTTTCACAATAGCAACAAAATCACATATAAAAATGTCCAGATTTTGTGCAAACTTGGACAAGCCTTGGACAAGTTCCGGCATGGGAATAATATATGTCAGTCCTGAGAACACATCAACATCACACAACAACTCCAAACTTGATTTAGTTATGTCATGGGATGCTTGTTCATTAAACATTTGAATCACAATTGTTTTGTATTTAGTCAAAATTTGTTTTGCAAGTGAGAACATTGAAATCTAACATGTTTTCACGTTGCAAAGAATTGTCAAAACCTTTTGTTCCAAAAATTCACCAAGCTTGCATCTATCTAGATGTTGTTCAGGAAATAGAGAATAGTAGGTGTAGATTGATTGTAACATTGTTTCAATCTTCAACACCAAAGATAATTTTGACAATGTTTATACTACTAGGTTTGTCTGATGTGTAACATAATGTACCCTTAACATGTAGAGGGCAAACTTCACCCTCAACTATGTTGTAACACCACTTTTTGCACCTTGGAAAATTGAAACTCCATTTGCACCAAAATTAATGAGTTTTGAAGCAAGGTCAAATTTTGACAGTCCCCCATATTGAAGCACACTATCCACTATAACCTTTGTGAGGTTATTTACTATACCACCATTGACGAACTCCTCTAAGGTTAGTAAAATAGGGTTGTGTTTCCAGTCAGTAATAAGGTACACATGAACACTTAACCAAGATTGGTAGTCCATAGTGGTAACCTCATTAGCAGAAATAGAAATGAACCTTGCTTTTTGAACAACCATTCGTGTGTTTATGAACACAATCTTGTGCATGCACTCAGCCATGATCCAAACACTTGAATCATTTTAATGGTGTCGAGGGTTGTTTGGCACTTTGACAAAAACAACAATTCCTGCATATTTTCATAATTCGTAAGTGGGCGTTTTTGCTATAGAAGGTGGAAAACTATCACAAATTGCAAAAACTTTTGTTTCTTTTCAATGTGCAAACCAACATTAACCTGGTCAATTACAAAACCTCTTACATGCATTGTAGCAAATTGTCGTTCATTTTTAGCATGTTGGATATTCAAATTCATAAAATATTTTCCCACCTTCACACTAGGCTTTGCAACAATAGCCCTTTGTTGTCCAACATGTTTCTGTAAGTCATCAAACTTTGGGACAAGCAACTTGTGTTTTTTTTCAACAGATTTACAAACCTTACAGTTCACCATGGATAGTTTGCCATTAGGACCCATCACTACCTTTGCCTGAGGCAATTTTGTAGTCGAAATATCTTGAAACACTCTGTTAAGTTCCCATTTAGCCTTCCTGGCTTTCTTTGTCTATGGAACAATATTGTCAAAATCAAGTGAAATAGGTTTTTTAGCACCAATAGTGCTTAAAGAAAAAACACTAATTATAAACAAGGATTTGCTACTACCATCTTGTAGTTCCAAGGAGTGAGGCAACAAAATACTTGTTTCTGCCACAATAGACCTGGAACTAGAAGAAGGATCGACAAGAACCAGAAAAAAAAAATGTTTGAATTTAAAATTTATAAGAGGTTTTAGTGGAACCATCAGAGGTGGCATGCAAGACAATTAGATGACAATTCCACAAGGTATGAACAAAACAACAAGTAAAAAATCCAAAAACTAAAACAATTCAAGTTCAAAGGTTTAAGGAACTGGAAACCTAAAACAAACCTTAGATCCCGAGAGTTCAAAAAGAGATCGATGATCATTGAAAACCTTTTTAGTTTGCACCAAGGTTAAATGTTTGAGCTCAATACTTGAGTATGCAAGTCACCCATGGCAAAGGTGGAAAATTTAAAACGTTTTCGTTGACACATTTGAGTAGCAAAAAATCGCAAACAATGATCACTAGTTTGAAGTCCTTGCAATAGTCACAAAACTTGAAGGTTGATTCTCACAAGTTTGTAATGTGTAGACTCCAAACTCCAAATATAGCCTACTTAAATAGTAAGCTTAATGCAGATCTCAACTTCAACAACAAGAAAGCAGCAAAAAAAAAAATCAATTTGCAAGGAAGATTTCTGCTCACCTTAAACCTCCATAGTTTGTGGTCCTTGTCTAGCAATTGTTGTGCTCCAATGGCAGTTACAAAGTCTAGACCATTGATGTTTAGTAGCTGCCAATAAGAAAACTATGACCTAAATAAGTTGAGGCGACACTCTATTTAAACAAGTCAAAATTGGAGGCAACATTGTGGTAGAGTTGATTGAAAAGGGAGTGGCAACATTGCAACTCAATTCTGCAAAACCTTGCAAACATGGAAGCACTTGTAGCAACATAATGGTGACTTGTGATGTGCCTCTTTCGAAAGGCGGCATCTTGTGGTCCTCTTGCATTGTACAAATTGGCAACCATCACTGTCGTTGATAGAAAGGGTGGCCACTTTTTTCTAAAGGGATGTTGGATGGTGTTGATTTGGACAAGATAATGGTCGTGATTTAGGGCAAGGAGGTAGAAAGGTTTTTTTTTAGGTCGAAAATATGCGAAATTTCGCCACTAAAAAAAACACTACGTTGAATTGCTTCAATATATTTCCATTAATTTTTCCTTTAAGATCTTTTTATGTTATGCTTTCACCTTTGCAATCCCAAGTGCAATAATAATTGTCTACCTCAGCTAGTTATAATGTGTGAAACCTTTTATACATTACATATATTTAAATTCACCTATTTTCTACCCTACATTTACCCACATATGTCAATAGGATTAGTACAGGGTAAATGATAGATTATTTATCCCTAATTTTACCCTCCAGATTTTACCCTCATCTGGATTGATTACTTTGCAAAGCCTGTATAGCCTTTACGGACCCAGATTGATACAAGTTTTGTATGTGGCATTCCCTTGTTGAAAAAAGTTTTGTATTTACCCTTACCCAACTGATATGTGAAGTTAGATACACTGCCTTTGGTGAACCAGCACTCATGTCCATACTATGGTAAAAAAACCAAAATTTACTTAAATTATTTTTTAATATTACAAAAATCCCATGATTAGACTAAATCCCATGCCAGACTCCACTAAGAGGCCTCATTCAAAAAGGTGAAGGTACTCACGTGGGTTCTGTGGTTCACCCTGGCCAGATATACTGGTTATTAGTTAGCACATCTAGAAGGGAAAGTGGAGGGAGGAAGGCGGAAGGCCAGGCCCAGACAGGAGCTGTTCTGTTGAGAACAACCAAAAGACACTTGAAGGCGCAGGTACCTCCAGTCTCGGAAGAGAAATGGTTATTGCAGACACACAGCTGGGCTGCTGGAGAAAAGTTTGCATTGTGTCATACCACAGACTTTCTGGATCTTCCGAATTTTGTTAAGTCCAGTACTGTGGGTACCAGTTATGGCCAGTTATCCTCTGTGTCAGTCTTTGTCTAAGTTGAAGGTTGTGAGAACCACTCTATGCGCGTTTCCACAGTGGACAGAACATAAGCTGACAACGCTGAAAAACGTTGAAAACATACAGTGGGGCGGTTTGAAAGTGGACGAACTCATGAGTACGACGTTTGACAGGAGGTCAATGGTCTTCATCACCAGGGAATATCTTGGCTCCCACTGGAGTCTGGCACAGGTGGGATCCTTTCAACAACGTGATTACTCAATATTCCTTTAATGACAATAATCTGTCACCAATAGCAATGAAACCAAGAGAGAAGAGCAGAAAAGGAAAGTGGGGCGGGCGGGTTATGGAATGAGGAGGTAAGCTGTATGGATATTGGATGAGAGCAACAACCAAGCAACTTGACAACCAGAAGAGGAAGGAGAACAGTGCTTCCGGCATTATGACCAGCAGAACTGTCGTTACTGGTCCGCCTGCATTGTCACTAAAATAATACAGTATGTGTCAAGTTGTTTCAGATATCCCCTACTTCCAACACAATTATTGTGAGACAAACGAGCATGTTGCATCAAAAGTGGTTGTGAGAGGTAGAATCTGCACCTAATATTAGTTATGGCTTAGGGTAGAAAGATAGGGTAGATGTTAAATGCTGTCTAGCGAGCTCTGTTCAAAACATTTTTGCGATTCTGTGATCCTTTTTGTTCTTTTTTCCTGCAATTAAAAAATAAATAAAAATTTCTACATACCCCTAATGAGTTCTATCTGGCGCATTTTCCTGGTTCTGTGGATCTTTATGTTTTGTAAAAAATATTTTTCTTTTGGTTTTACATATTTAATCCCACATTGATTTCAAACGCAACATCTCTCAATAAAGAGCATGAGTACCAACCACTAGCATAAATTTAGGTGTTGAGAAGGAGCAGTCTTATTTTTTAATTTATCCTATTAAGAAACCAATCAATCCCTATGACAGAACCCTGCATGGGTGAACTCTATTGATCACTTTTTGCATCAGGTAGATGCAAAAAGGGGGTGTTTAATAATGTCTTCTGAAAGATAGGCCTATAAGGTCCCTTATTTTTTGAATAAGGATTTATTTTGGACTTATATATAGGTTAGTTAATTATTTTCAGTTAAGCACATATAAATTCAATTAGCTTAAATTCACATGTGACCAAATAGTGGATTCTAGTGAAGTAGATGCCAAATAATATAAAGGTTCATCCATAAAGAGGCCAGCATTTTACACAACTACTAGGTGGTGGAATCTTATAGGCTTAATGAATGATAAATATTTATTAGGCATAGATGAAAGAAGTGGATGATTTGTTCACTCTCCCTTCAAATATTTAATGGTTTGTGACCTGTGACTAGAACATCAGGCTATTCTCATATCTTCATGTTAATATTCTCTTAAAGACTTGTAGGGGAACTTTTTGGTGTAAGGAACTTATGATGCAATGAACCTATGAATTGTTTTGATTATGAAATAGTTCACGAGGAAAATTTATACAAAGTTGGTGAATGATTCTCATAAGGTAAGGTCTTTAAGTGCCATGTGTGGTGCGATTCCCTTTACATGTAGTCCACAAAGTGACCAAGCTTTAAACAAGGTAAGGTCTTAAGTGCCATGTGTGGTGCGATTCCCTTTGTGTGTAGTCCACAAAATGACCAAGCTTTAAACAAGGTAAGGTCTTTAAGTGCCATGTGTGGTGCGATTCCCTTTGCGTGTAGTCCACAAAATGACCAAGCTTTAAACAGGTGGGTGATCCCAGACCAAGCAAGGCATGGAAGTTTCATGATATCTTGTGTTGTGTGTGATGTGTGATATTTTACTTCATTCAATTTACCTTTGTGCTGAGAGATAATTGTTTTTAAGATAACCCTCACAGGTTGAGACTTGAGACCCATCCTAGGCTACAAACAAACACATTCAAAATCACCAATGCACTCGCAAGCTGTTGGCATGAATGTGTTTTCAATGAGGGGATATCTTTTGGTGGGAAATATGAATCCACCTCTCTAAATTTTCATGAACGAAACCCACTGCACACCAGATCACCCCTGCTGCCACTTGTATCAGATCCCCAACCATACCAGATGGAGGCTTTTGCTAGCACTAGGTGTGATTGGCACACTCACCTAAACAAAAAGATATGAATTCAAAAGACCGAGTTGTGTGGATGGCTTCATGAGCCATTGGGTGAAGAAGATTTGTGTCCACTTAAGGTCTGGAGAGCACATTTCAGCTGTATGTTTACTGTCTGCTGGTGTTAAATTAGGGCCACCATATTGTAGGGAACTTTTGAAATGTATGAACTACCAATCAGGCTACTTAAATATTTCATCCTCTGGACAAATAATGCATTCATTTATATTTTGTAGAACTATGCCCTGGTCTCTGAGAACATTAGTAATATAAGTCAAGGGGGGCATAAACATCATAGAATATTTTTAGACGTCCACAGGAAAGGCCCACAAAATGAATCACAGATGCAACAAATTCTTGGCAACTGAAAGTTTCAAATCTGTGTTCTTGCGTATTCAATGTTGACAGGGAGAAAACTAGTTTGTCTCCCAACTCCCAAGATTTGGTCCCATGTCCTTCTCTTAATACTTGAAAGGGCTTCCAGGCTTCCAGACACCATACAGTCATCCTATCTATCTCTTTATGCCGAATCGTCCATCAATGTTAGAATTTTCATAACAACTAAATTAACTTGGAAAACCATGGGGATCAATGTCCTAATCTGATAGCGCTTATGGCACAGACGCAGAAGAAACAGTTTAAGGTCAGAGCAGTACTGCAACAAGTTGAGCATTAACGGCCTGGTCATTGTGAAGAAGAAACACATACACATATAAACTCCTGACTTTAGTCTGACTGGAGAGTCACTGTTTCCATTTCAAAGGTGGACACTTTCTGATGGCTTGCAGATGTTAAATATCCCTCTCATGAGTTGGGACAGGTGATGTTAAATATCCCTCTCATGAGTTGGGACAGGTGTAAATTACTCAAGGGCTTTCTGTCTTCAATTCCTGTGCCCTCTGTGCATAGTTAGAATCAGAACAGGCTGGCTGTGGTGGGAAACATCTAGAATAACTTGGAATTCGACAAGCTGCTGGTAGCCATGATTCCTAGCCCTATGATGTCGGGTCACTTGTGTATATTAAACTAAATCATCTAGTATGGTGAGATTGCTTGGTGAAATCATATTTAGTAGTAGTATTTTAAATTAATTTCTAGTGACGAAAATTACTCAAAATTCAATATCCCCCCCCCACTGGAGGTCTAAAATTTGTGAAATCACCTCCAAGGAATCCCACTCGTCATGGGGTTTTTGACAATACCAGTGGTGCCCCAATTTCCTTAAAATATTTAATTTTGATTCTTCTGAAATTTACATATCCTATTCATAACCTTCAATATATGGAAGAATATATACATCCATCATACTCGTAAGCATGATTATCCTAGTCAAGGATGAATCAAACATTTTGATTCTCTCACTTTCACATTGTATTTGACCTCTGAATTTTAAAAAAAAGTTTCAAACTGTGGACATTTGACTTCAATTTTAATTAAATTTAAAATAACCTATTTTCACCCAAAAAGTTTATATGGTAAGGATATACCCGGACCCTGAACGGATTAAGTTTTTTGAGTATTAATATACCCTTGAGTGATGAATAAATTGAAAAAAAAAAAAAAAACCCTTAATCAGGGATATATCAAAAACAATACACCCACACAACACTGCATACACCTGGGATGTGCACATGGTCGGAATGTCTATCCTATTTGAACAAAGTTAAACACATCTACACATCTGGATCTGACATACTTTGATTGCTCACAGACCACTTTCCATATTTTGTGTCCAGTTGGGGAACTGACAATATATTTAGAGGTGCATGCACTAACTAGATGTTCAGTGACTCCAAGGACTGTATCCATTGTGAGAGCTCTGCATTCAGTCAAAGAGGGCCAATTTGTTTCATTCCATCTCAAGATTGCTTTACAGACTGGTAGTGACCAGTGTTGGCCGGTTCTCAAATTGGAAGAGAAACTGATCTAGTCCTGTTCTGGACCCGTTTCTTCACATTTCGAGACCCCCTGTTCTGAGTTTCTTTTAAAAAAAATTCTTAGGTGGGTTTGGCATCCATTTCTATCTACATACGCATAGCTCAAAACTGATTTTATTTTTGGCTACTAGCATTACACACCACCAATAAAATGTGATCAACTAGGTTTTTTCCTTTGTGTTGAGCATCAAGTTTGGTCACTTTCATCTTTTAGCTTTTGGGGTGACTTGTTGCATTTGTGGCCAGCCTTTGATCTTGCATGAACCGACCTTTTTTGTTGTTCCCATGGTGGGAACATATTGTATGTAGTAATGCAGTTTGAGATGTTTTTGTCTTCAATCTGAGAGACACAAAGTTTCATGTTTTGCATGAGCAAACTTATGTCCTTCCACCATCTTCCCTTCAATCTTCTTGTTGATAGGTTGACATTATATTATCAACCGATAGCCTTTGCACCTTGGTTAATGCAATCAACACCAATCTCACTTTAATAGATTTGATTTTTCAAGTTGTTTTATTTTGTGGGATGGCCATAACAATAGTAGCTCAAGCAAAGGATGGACTTTACCACAACCAACACTCGATATACACATTTCTTTTCCTTGCCATAGAGGTTTTTGGGTGCCTACATTAAAAAACGAACGACTTTCATCATCGATGTGTTGCATGGCATGGTCAACAAAGGGCATCGATGGCCTTCCTTTGGTGGTTTTATTTGTCTTTTATAGGTAAGGAATGTAAGTACATAGCTTTGTAGAGAGCACATGTTGCTTCTATTTTGAAGCGTGTCATTGTTGTAGGTGAACACTCTTTTAGACTTACTACACTTTTAGGTTTCCCTTCCCTTTCCCTTTTTGATATGCTTCTTGCGACTAATGAAGGCTTCGGAACATAATTTGTTCCTTTGCCCTTTGTGACCCATTTGGGTTTTTGCACTTTTGGCTTAGACTTGGGTTCTCTCTTTGTTCTTCATTTCCCCCTTTGCTGGGTGCTTTGTTAATAAAGCTTGCCACGATTTCATCACTACATCCTACTAAACCATATATATATAAGTTGAATACTGAAAGCATGTTCCAAAAATAAGAATTACATGCACAATGCCCATCCTACTCACCCCCAATGATAACATTGTTACAGTAACATTGTAACACATTTTGTTGATGTTATCATTCAAAGTCTTGATTTTTTCAAATTAACATGTCTAACCCTACACACAAAAACAAAAAATAATTTTAAAAAATTGAAATTTGGATAAACTGGTTTTTGAGGCTAGATCTAGGCTTAGTTCTAGTTGGAGGGTGGTTGTTGGTTTCAATTATAGTTTCTAGTTTTGATTTTGGTTTTAAAATAAAATTTTCAAAATTTTGAACTAATAGTCTGGATATTTGATACTTGAATTAAGAATGTGGAACTGGCCAAAAATTAAAACCAATGAATCTTATTAATATCCAAAAGATTTAAAAAGGAATCCAAATGTTCCAAAGTGGCATTGTTTTACAAGTCACCATAATTTCATAATGGGTAGTCAAGAATATAAAACTTGATCACTATTAATTTCTAAAGTTCTACAGTTTTATTACCAAATTTGATTGCCTATTTATTTAGCCTACCTACCTGCTTAACCTACCTACTTATTCAGGTAGGTAGGTAGGTAGGTAGGTTAGGGAAGTAATAATTAAGTAAGGTAGGGTTAGTAGGTTAAAATAGGGTAGATTAACCAAGCCACATATTTCTTTATACTCATTTACATATATATTATTTTATTTACGCTTAGGCTAAGCTAGGTAGTAGGAAGGTAGGCTAACTAGTATGGGTAAATAAGTAGGCTATCTTTGTTTGTGGCAAAAGATGTGAGATAGTCTTGTAATGCTTTCCTTTTTTTAGATTATCCCATATCTTTTGTCAAAAAATTCAATTTTGTAAACTATGTGGGCATAAACATGCTAAATAGGCCACAAAAACATCCTTTGAATGTTTAAAAAATAAGACACATTTTTTGAAAATAACATTTAAACTACATGATCATATGTAATATAGCAAGAAAAAGTTTTTAAAAGCTTAAAATGTTGTGTTTTTTTTTTTTTAAACCTATTTTTATTCACTTTCTTGATTTGAAGTTGTTCTCCCATTTTGCACAAAGTAGACATCATGAACTTTCATTTTTTAAATTCATTGTTATTTCTCATTTTTAAAATGCTTAAAATATGTTTTACCATGTTAGAATCACAAAATGCATTTGTAATTCATATTGAGAGATAAATTTTTAGTGCTTCAAACCTACATAAAGAAAAACTTACTTTTGAAGGGTTTAACATTGTCATAATGAAATATTCAAGTTCCAAGTAATGTGTATCAATATGCATGATGGTTAAAACATTAATAACACATCATTTGAACAATTTAATTTGGAAAAAATATCAGATATCAACTTGCAATAAATAAATAAAATAGTTTGAATTGAAAATATTGGGGATGACCATCTATTATGGTTTATTTAATATGGCAAACACATTTCAAAATTTATAACATAGATAAAACGCCTAAAATTCAAAAATGAAAACTTTACTTTCAACATTTTTTTTTGGAGCAAGGATCACCATTAATTGACATACTTTAACATGCTTATGCCCATATAAATAAATGAAAAAATAGATTACACAAAGTACATGCATTAACAATATTCAAAATGTAGGTACCATTTGGGATGAACCAATTAAAAATGTTTAAATTATAATTTTTATCTAAAATCTTTAAGTTTTGTGATGTCATGATCTTATATCATGTCCTTAACTAAACATTCAAAGCCCCATGCATATTAGCCCAAGTATGAACAAGACCATGATGATGGAAACCAATTGGGGGAAAATAAATTACTTGAAAATTACTCAAAAATCAATGTTTCTTCTATTAGGTGCAATCACAAATCAATGAATCAATTTGTTTACTTTATTTCAAAGGACTATAGTCCTTTTGCCAAAAAAAACAATTCATAGAAAGGAATTTAAATTTAAAAAATGTATTATTATTCTTTTTACTTATTATACTACAAGGAATTTTGTCCATACCAATCCACACATTTGGGACTTGTGTTCAAATCAACCATTTTTTCAACTATTGATGCGATTATCCTTTGTGGCACCATGGTAAAAATGACTTATAGTTGTAAAAACAACTAAAAGTGGTTTGTAGTTGCATATGCAACTATTACTTGTGACTAATGTTAGTTTGGATGAAAGTGATGATGAAAAGTGGATGTAATCATCTATTTTTAATGGTATTTCAAAATATATGAAAATGTAGTTGTTTTTGCGACTTGGGATGTGGTTCATAGGCCATTAGACACCACATGGATCTGATTCAACCTCAATTGAAACTATAAATCCTAATTACAAATGCACATGAAATTAAATGTAACAAAAGTGAGTTGCCAATGAAATTGTTGGATTTCATGGTTTAATTTCTTTCCTTAGCTTTTTTGAATGAACTAACCATTAAATGTGTAGTAGGGTTTGTGAAACTTTAGTGGACCCATGGCAATGGTAAATTTGGACGATTATTTGGAATTTCCAACATTAAATTTTATCATGTTGATATATCATAGTGTTTTTTAATTAGTTAATTAATTAAGTAGGTTATGCAATAGTCTATTTATAAATTAAACTAGATAAGAAGTAATAATTAAGTAAGATATGTAGTAGGAAGTATGTACATGGGTTAAGTAGTAAATAGTAGGGGTGATTAATATGTGATAACATTTTTGTATAAATTAATTACTTAATTAGGTAGATTATGTAATTAATCTAGTTATTAGGCTAGGTAGTAGGGTTAATTCATAATCCATTTATAAACCTTACATGTGACTAAGTTATATATCATATATCTAAATTGTTATTTTTTGGTAAAATTATAGTATATTATAGGGAAAAAAAAACTTTAAAAATCAAATAGAGATTTGAGATGTGAAAAATATATAATATATTTTTACATTTTTAATCATAATTTTACTTTAAATATTAATATATTATAAATGAAAAAATTTTAAAAATTACAGTTCCATAAAATCAATTAATTATATGGCATTAATTAATATTCAAAATTAAAATCAAAATTTAAAATTAATCCTTTACATCAGAAATAATATAATTAATATAAGATATTCTATTAAATTTATATTATATGTGAATAAATTATATATTACACATCTAAATTAAATTCTATTATTAAAATTATGATATGCAAAAGAAAAATTGTATAATGTAATTTTTAGAATCAAATGAAAGTTTAAGATACAAAATATACAATTTTTTTTTGTTGTTATATTATCCACAAAGTGTTTTTCCATTCATAAATCATTTGCTCGAATTAATTTTTTCCAAGGAATGGTCAATGAAACGATATTCAATAACAAAATTCAAATATTTTTCTTTTCAATTTAGTTTACATTTTTGAAAGAAAGACTACCTAGTTGTGTACATTATTGAAAAAAATTTCAAATTAAATTTCAAATCTTGCCATTTGGAAAAATTATCAATAAGATATCAAATATTGAAAATGATGTTTTGTGTAATGTTTTGAATCAAGTAAGGTAAATAGAATGCACATTGCCATATTGTCACAAAAAGTGATGTGGTTTGGTGGTAAAGGAGTTGATCGCCACTTGTGTGGTATAAGGATCAACTCTTACAAGTGACATGGGTTGTAGTCAATAGTGATAATTTGATTGAATATTCCTTACTTACATAACCTATTAGGTAGATTAAGTGGCCTATTCAATAACCTAAACTAAGCTTTTTAGTATAGCGTAGGTAATGACATGTTTCAACAACTTATAAGTTGAAATTAATGAAATTATCAATAATATAATATATATAATAATAATTATTTTATTTTAAAAATATTTTAATATTAAATATTTTTAAAATAATAATTAATGTGACTACATTGTTTAATCGTAAAAGTAGTTGCAAAACTATAGTGCCACATAAGTTAATTTGGATGGATGAACTATTCATGTAAATCACATCTTCATGTGACTGCCATTGTGACTTGGTGCCATGTATTGTGCCATATATTGTCTTTTGTGACTGAAATTTTATGTGACTTGTCTAAGGCAACTAGAGCAAATTATAGTCACATGTGGCATTTACAACTGAAAATTAGTTGAAAAAATTAGTTGTTAATATGGAACTTCCTTGTAGTGTTATAATTTCCCCAATATATCAATTTTTTTTGTTAATCATTTTCAAATAAATATGATTTTCAAAAAATGTAAGTTTTTGCACTTAATTTCTATGTTTCGTTTTGAAAAATGATCACAATTTCAAATCGTGTTAAAACATGTTAACTAAGTTGAGGTTTATTCCTTTGTATTATAAACTACAACTTTGTTTTAAACACCATTTACATTGCATTATATTTACACATCATAAAGGTTTCATGAACATCAAATAGACCCAAATTTTCAACTTTTTTGGAAAAACATAAATTTTTTATAGATTCCTTATATTTTGAGTGTTTTTTTATGTGTGTTTGATAGTCCCCTATTATTACAAAAAAATCAACATCAAAAGGTTTGTATATTATGAAAATTAAATGCCCCATTGTAAAACTAGTAATGTTTCACAAAACACCCACTCAACTTTCAAGGTCCTTTGTTTGAATCAAGACTCAAAATCAAAAGATCCAATGGTTCAATTTAAATTTCTTAACATCCATATTAAACATAAAGCACTACTTGTCATGATTAACATGCTATTAAAGGGGGCACCACACAGGCATTATATACATATATAAATGTAGTTTAAAACATGATTTGACATGGTTTTTGGTTTATTGTTTCATGGTTTACCCACTTTAGGACTAAAAGTTATGAAAATGCCTCCAAGAAATACCATTCGTCAAGGACTTTCCAACAATACCAAGAGCACATTGCAATTTCCCTAAAAACTTAGTTATAATTTTATAGAATTTTCCTTGACAAATTTGGTGAATATTCAATAATTATTGCATTGTAAGTCTACTAAATGATGCAAAATTGACTTCATGTATCTTTAGTCATCAAGGGATTTCCAAAAATACCAAGGACAAAAAGGGTGTGGTTGTGATTTATAGATCTCAACTTGGCAAAAAACACAAAAGAAACAAACCACCTTACCTTAAGGTTAGGTTTGTCATTAAATAATCCTCAAAATAGTGAGAACTTTGCAGACCTTCTACCACTACAAAGTTAATTACTTTAACTATTTTTTTTCATATTCGGGTTGTGACAACCTCTAAGTTAACTATTTTTTTTCATCCTCGGGTTGTGACAACCTCTAAGTTAACTATTTT
>Ga0116231_10000302_pt1 | contig 78038 bp, 59 predicted proteins | sample S1TSphgellanicum_2_FD_89695 | JGI IMG/M metagenome (GOLD analysis project Ga0116231, IMG submission 89695) | Host-associated microbial communities from peat moss isolated from Minnesota, USA - S1T2_Fd - Sphagnum magellanicum MG | ecosystem: Host-associated > Plants > Peat moss > Unclassified... | reverse complement strand
TCAGAGGTGAAACGCAACTGCGGCGACGATAGTCTGGGGGTTGCCCCACGCCAAAATAGCTCGATGCCAGGTTATTTTTATCACACAACAAGCAGCCTTCCCTCACTCTTTATTTTGGGAAGGTTCCTTGTTTTGGAACTCAGGTTTTCTCTCTCTGCTGTATGGGAATTTTAATCACAAATTCTGAACCTTTACCTAGAGTTGAATGACACTCTAAACTACCTTGATGTTTTTCACAAACGATTTGATGACTAATAGATAGTCCTAAACCTGTACCTTTACCTATAGCTTTAGTTGTAAAGAAGGGTTCAAACAAACGCTGTCTAACAATATCTGTCATACCGGCTCCATTATCTATGATGTGGATAGTAATCAAATCATCATTCAGGGATTGGGTTCTAATTGTAATTGTACTAACTTCTTGCTGAATACTAAGAAGCGATCGCTGCTGATGTTCGTCTTGTAAAGCATCAATCGCATTGCTGATAATATTCATAAACACTTGATTAAGTTGTCCAGCGTAACATTCTATTAATGGTAAATTGCCATATTCCTTAATTATCTGGATACTTGGCGCATCAGGTTTAGCTTTAAGTCGATATTGAAGAATCATGAGTGTATTATCAATTCCTTCATGAATATCTACTGCTTTTACCTCTGCTTCATCCAGACGAGAGAAATTGCGGAGCGATCGCACAATTGCTTGAATACGTTCAGCTCCGACTTTCATAGAAGTCAAGAGCTTGGGTAAATCTCCGAGCAAAAAATCTAAATCTATCTGATGGATTTTTTCTGTAACAGCAGGATCGGGGTCGTGATAGTAATATTGATATAATTCCACCAGACTTAATAAATCTTGAATATATTCTCCAGCATGATTTAGGTTCCCAGAGATAAAGTTGACAGGATTATTAATCTCATGGGCGATCCCAGCCACAAGTTGACCCAAACTCGACATTTTTTCATGTTGAATTAGTTGAGATTGAGTTTTCTGGAGTTTTTGTAATGAATTCTCTAGCTCTTGAGACTTTTCCTGTTGTTGGGTGTATAGACGAGCATTTTCAATCGCTATGGCTATTTGAGAGACTAAAATATTCATAACTTCAACTCTCTCAGACGTAAAAACTCCTGTTGTCAAGTTATTTTCTAGATAAATAATTCCTTGTAGCTGAGATTGATAAATAATTGGCGCACAGAGGATGGATTTTGGTTTTACTTTCTGAATGTAACTATCCGCATTAAAAGGTTTTTCTAAAGTAGCATCATTTAAAGATATATGCTGACGAGTTTTAGAGACATAATTAATTACACAATTTGGTAGTTGTTCAGCAATCTCCTTCCCCGATGTATGAATAATTACTTTTTCATCTGTCGCAGTTCCACTGGCTTTGATACAGAGATGATTTGCTTCCACCAACAGCAAAAATCCGGTTTGAGCTGCCATATTTTCCAAAAGAATTTGGATTAATTTACACAATAGATTTTCCAGAATAATTTCACTAGTAATAACTTGTGATATTTTAATAAATGTAGCTAAATCTAAAAAATTTCCTAAACTATTATTGCTAGTTGTAGTTGTCAGCGTATCAGTTAGGTCAACTAAGTCCAAAGATGGCTTATGTGTTTGAGATGCTAACCAAGGATATAGGGATAATAGATTTTTGACTTTGGCAACTCCCCCCCATTGAATATAGCTATAGTAAGCTTTAATGAGATAAATTCTGGCAAATTCTGCTTTTTTCTTACTTAACCAGAAATTTGCTGCTAATTCACTCGCCAAAGCTGCATTTTGGATAAATCCATTTTCTTTAGCAGATGCGATCGCCAAATCATACAAATCTATTGCTGTTAATTCGTCACCTGTAATCCGAGCGATTTCAGCTTTGACTAACAAGTACTTATGTGAGAAATTTTCTGGGCAAAATTCCGCCCATTTTTGCATTCTTTCTTGGTTGGCTTGGAGCTTTTCCCAAAATTGGGCTTGTTGGGGAGTAGAAGCAGTAGGATAAAGAGCTGCTAAACTCAAAGAGTAGTAAAAATTATGTGCATAAATTAAAAACTTCCCACTACTAGCACCTAAATAGGGTTCAGTTTGGACAGCATGGTTATAAGCCAATTCATACTCTCCAAAAATATAGTAGAGCATAGATTGAGCAATATTTACATAGTTAACAGTATTGAAATTCTGGCTAGCTACTAATTGTGGTAGCATAACTTCAATATCGAAGTAATTACCTTTCAATAGAGCAGTTTGAGCAGATAATCCCATCAAATTGTGGATCGCCTGAGTCCAAACATACAGCTGATTAATCGTCTGCTCTTGTTTAAATTCAACAATGTGCTGAATAAACTTGGCAAAGTTTTTTTCTACTTTCTCTAGGGTTTCTCCTCCCAGGATAGAACAAAAATAGGCGTTGACAATACAATAAGCAGCATGTTCTGCGTCGCCACTTTCAGAAAAACTCAAATATCCAGCAATCAGAGGTTGAATACAGCTTTGGACTGGTTGATAGAAATGGGCTGATAGTCCATAATAAAGCGCGAAAACAGCGGTTTTATCCGCTAAACTGTTTTGTCGCTGATGAATGGCGATCGCCAAGTCACCGAATTTTGACCCTAGAGCCACATCATGCAAACTACCATTCAATAAAATACTAAATACAGTAAAAGCATAGGGAGTCAGAGAGGATTCACCATATAAAATGGTCAAATCTACCAAACGGCAGATGATAAATCCCAGCATTTGTGGAACTCCGAAGAAGGCTGGACTAAAGGCGCGACGGAGAATTTTGATAGCGCACCATTTAATCGCATTCTGGATGGATGGTAAATGCTCAAGTTGCTCAAAACCAGTTTGGGAGATCAGTTGTTGGGTATAGCTAAAAGCAAGTAAAAAACTCTCAGTATCAGGATTCGCGGGAAATTCTTCGCCTAATTCCCCTAATATTTGCACTGCTACTTGGACTGCTTCGGGAAATTGTGATTGTGTATGATGGTAGAGAATCTGGAGTTCTGATATTTTGGCTTTGTTTTGAATATCATGAATCTGCGCTAAAGCTATGTCAGTGATCGCCTTTGTCGCTGCAAAATCAGTGTGTAAATAAGCAGCTTCCGCTGCGCCAAGATAAAGTTCCACAGTTAAATTGTAAAAATCTAACCATGAATTCTCAGGTAATAAAGCCATACCTTGAGTAAAGTAATTGTAAGCAGGTTCAAAAGCCGCTGCTTTTAGAGCTTTATTTCCAGCCATTTGGTTTAAATTAGCCAGCTGAATTTTCTCGTCTATTTCGCAAATTAAGTCACTGGCTCGATTTAATTGATTCACCACATCGAAAATATGCTCCAGTAATTCCTCATGAGGAATATTACACAGCAATAATCTGCCAATTTCTAAATGAGTCGCCTGCTTTTGGTTTTCGGGAATCAGCGAGTAAGCTGCTTGTTGTACGCGGTCATGTAAGAAACAGTATTGTAATTGTGATTGATCAAAGCCAAATTTTTGCAGTTCCTCCGGTGCTAAAGATAAAGAAACTTTATAATCATTACTCAAAGGTAAAATCAACCCTTTTTGTAAGGCTGGCCATAAATCACCTACTACCTGCGATGGAGACCTTTTACTAGTAGTGGCAAGTACGTCTAGTCCAAAGCGATCGCCAATACAAGCAGCCAACTTTAACAGTTCCTGAGTTAGAGGTGGTTGCTGACAAATATTACTAGCTACTAATTCCACCACACTTAAATCAGTAATTCCCAAAGACAGAATTTGCTGAATATTCCAATGCCATTTTCCTTGAGCAAAGTTAAAAGTGAGTAATTTTTCTCGCTCTAAAGTCTGCAACATTTGTGTGAGGAAAAAAGGATTACCCCCCGTCTTATACCACAACAGAGCAGCTAGTTCTTTAATATTAGGACTTCCTTCTATCTTGTCCTCCCAATTCAGCGTCTCACAAAGTAATTGGGTAACATGTTCCAGTGATAACCCTGACAACACAATCTGATTAACAATAGTCCCAGAATTTTCTATGGACTCAACCATTTGCATCAAAGGATGTGCTGGATTAACTTCATTATCACGATATGCTCCAATGAATAACAGATGCTTTGTCTGGTTATCAGTCATTAAAGATTGAATTAATTTCAATGTAGCTGAATCCGCCCACTGGAGGTCATCTAAAAAAATGGCTAATGGATGTTGTTTTTGAGCAAAAATGCGGATAAACTCTTTAAAAATGCGGTTAAACCGATTTTGCGATTCTACAGAACCAAGTTTTGGTAATTCGGGTTGCTGACCAATAATTAATTCAACTTCTGGAATTACATCAATAATTACTTGTCCATTTGTACCTAAAGCTGTCAATATTTTTTCACCCCACAACTCCAAAGCGGCTGGTGGTTCAGTGAATAATTGTTGCATCAAAGTACCAAAAGCTTGAATTAGAGCCGCATAGGGAATATTTTGTTTAAATTGGTCAAACTTACCAGAAACAAAATAACCTCTTTGACTAGTAATAGGTTTATTGATTTCATGTACAATTGCCGATTTTCCCATTCCTGAATAACCAGAAACTAATAGCATTTCACTTTCTCTTGAACCATGAGCAGAATCTTCTAAGTCTGATACACGTTGAAATGCTGTTAGTAATAAGTTAATTTCTGTCTCTCTACCGTAGAGTTTTTGAGGAATTAATAATCGGCTGAGTACATCTAAACGACCTAATGTAAAGCCAGTAATTTTATTATTTATAGCGACTTGGCTCAAGCATGTCTCTAAATCAGCTAACAACCCATTTGCAGTTTGATAGCGGTCTTCAGCATTTTTCTCCATCAACTTCTTCACGATTTGGATTACCTCTATAGGTATATCTGGATGCAGTTCATGGATTGCTGGTGGTTGTTTAGCGATATGACAGTACACTAATTCCAGAGGGTCATTACTGGCAAAAGGTAACTTACCAGTGAGCATTTCATAGAAAGTAACACCCAGTGAATAAAAGTCGCTACGATAATCTAAGGAGCGATTCATTCTCCCAGTTTGTTCTGGAGATATATATGTTAAAGTTCCTTCTAAATACTGATAATTATTCAACTGGGGTGTTTCTTGACTGAGGCGAGAAGCAATACTGAAATCAGCAAGTTTAACGATTTCAGTCGTAGGATTAATTATAATATTAGCAGGCTTAATATCTTTATGAATAATCTGGTGATTATGCAATGTTTCTAATGCGCGTGCGAGTTGTACAGCAATTTTCAAGAAGGATATTAATGAGAGTTTTTTAATGCTGAGAAAATGACGTAATGATTGTCCATGAAAATCTTCATATACAAGTGCTATAATATTCTGATATATCTCTAATCGATGTATTTTAAGCACACCTTGTAGAGACAGACCTGCAATAACGTTATACTCATATTTTAGGCGAGCGATTTGCTCTAGATTGGGATATTCTGCTTGGGGAAATTTGAGAATTACATACTGGTTTAGCTTTTGTGACCAAGCTCGATAAATAATCGTATTTTTTCCCGTATGAACGACTTCAATGATCTCATAACCTGGAAGTGATTGAGTTAAAAACATGGCTGATTCCTATTTATTAAATTTATCTTATATTTGTAAATAGCTTATTCTAATTCCTAACTCCTAACTCCCGACTCCTGACTCCTGATTCCTTTTCATGAATATTATGCTTAAGACTAAGCTGATACAATATATCAACTGTTTTATCTATTTGTGCTTTAGTATGAGCAGCACTTAAAATAAACCTGATGCGACCTTCTTTTTGCTTAACTATAGGATGAACAAGAGTAACTGAGAAAATTCCATGAGCAAAAAGGTCTTTATTTAATGCCATCATTTTTGCTTCATCTGGAAAAAAAATAGGAATAATTGGACTCTGACTTGCACCTAAATCAAAACCAAGATTGATAAGTTTTTGCCGCATATACCGATTATTTTCATGTAAAGAAGCAATAATTTGAGGATTCTGCTCTATTTCTTCTAAAGAAGCTAAAATTGTAGCTGCATCAGGTGGAGTTAAACAAGCTTGAAATACATATGTTTTTGCTCGCCATTGTAATAGAGGTATATATTTGGATTTAGTCGCAATAAATCCTCCTATGGATGCTGTTGCTTTAGATAGAGTAGCAGATATAAAATCTACTTGATCCACAATATCTAATTCATGACAATAGCCAGATCCATTCTTCCCATAAATTCCAAATGTATGAGCTTCATCAACATACAAAAAGAATTTATATTGCTGTTTTAATTTGATAATTTCTAGAAGAGGTGCTAAATCACCACTCATTGAATAAGCAGATTCTACAACAACAAATATATTTTCAAAATCCCCAGTAAATTTTTCTAGTTTTCTCTGGAGGTCAAATATATTGTTATGCTTAAATGGTATCCATTTACTGCTGGACATTTTAATTCCATCAATCAGAGAAGCATGACTCTCTCTATCGAAAAGAATCAAATCTTTCTTTCCTGGAAACGCTGACCAAAAACCTAGATTAGTCGTATATCCTGTGGGGAAAAGCATCACGCTTTCTTTCCCAATTAAATTTTTCAGCTTTAATTCGATGGCTTTGTGTAAACTTGACATTCCACCTGAAATAGCAGATGTTCCGCAGCCTGTACCATAAATTTTTACTGCTTCACAAACTTTATTGATGACATTTTTATTTCTATTTAGTCCCAGATAATGGTTAATACACCATAATATACATTCGTTTTTAGCATCGGTTGATTCAGAAACAATATTTCCCACAACATCACTGCCAAATTCAGTGTATCTATCATTAGAATATATGTTGGATTGAACTTGCTCCTGAAGATGATGATATAGTCTATCACTCAAGATTTCTATATCGGTTATCCCTTGATTTTCCAAGCTTTTTAAATAGCTGATTAAAGGTGTCGATCTGCTTATGCTCATATATTCTGAGTCTCAACAAAAAATGTTTTTCGTCAGTATCATGGTTGAGTCGCGAACTGTATTACCGCTTTAGCTAGATGACTTTGAGTAGCAACAGTCCTTTATTAGTAAAGATAAAATACTAGTAAGCAGATCCCTCTCTATATTTAGATAGATTTTTAGATAGATTTTTTGCTATCTTGAGATTATCTAAGTATTTTCCACAGCATTGCCTTACTTTTTAATCTTCTTGAGGTGAATCATTCCACAATGTGGTGATCTCCCTCAAACTCTGATGAGTACCATTGCCTAAGATCAAGTGGTCTAAAAGAGAAATATCTAAGAGCGCTGCTCCTGCTAAAAGTTGTCGGGTCAATTCTATATCTTGCTCGCTCGGTTCCAGACTTCCCGAAGGGTGATTATGGGCGACGATAACTCTGGTTGCTCCCTGGCGAATCACCTCTCGAAATATTTCCCGGGGCGAAGCTAAAGTTTCCGTAGCAGTGCCAATAGTGATTATTCTTGTACCTAACAAACGGTTTTTTATATCTAATAATAGTATAGCAAATCTCTCTTGCATTTGCCACATCAAGTCTTGGCTAAGCGCAGCAGCTGCAGCTTGAGGACTATCCATTAACATACCATCTGACGGACGACACAAGAAAGTCCGTTTGCCCAATTCAATAGCAGCTAAAATAGTTGTAGCTTTAGCCGGACCAACACCAGGAATTTCCATCAGCTGAGCTGGCGTCACTTCCCGAAGCATAATTAATGGGTCGCGCTGATTTTTGCCTAATTCTTGTAATACATATTGACCCAATCCCACGGCTGACAACTTACCTGGACCTTGGCCAGTACCTAAAAGAATCGCAATCAATTCAGAGGTAGCCAAAGTTTTCGGACCATGAGTCATCAGTCTTTCCCGCGGACGTTCACTTGTAGGTAAGTCAGCTATTCTCAAACAATAGGTCATATCAAACAAGGCTGAGAAATTTTCCTAATTTATCCCTTGTTTATCTGGACAATTGCTGCCTAATTGGCAAAACTTTGGCAGAAGTTACTGGTAAATTTGGGTGGCTTTGAGAATATGGTAAGTAATGATTAACTGAGTTAGAGCCAGGGGATAACTTTGCAAGATTTCTCCTGTAGTTCCGGCGACTTTCCCCAACTCAGGATTGACTTCGCGATCGCACATGTTGATTAAATGGGGCATATCCGAACACATAATATGCTCTATCTTAGCTACCTGGTCTAAAGTAGCATGTCCATCAACTTCCAGCACATCCACAGGTTTACCCATATCTCGTCCCAATCCTAAACGAATCGGGGAACTATCGGCGGTAGAGTGGACAATTTCCGTAAAATCGGGATGAGGGATATTAGGACGTAATACCAAACGAACGTTTAAATATCCATTAGTTTCATCCACTTGATTTTGGGGAGGATAGAAACTAACCACAATATCAGACCACTGACGTTGGGGACGAATATAGCGTTCCGAGTCATCTTCGCGTTTAGCCAACTCTGCTAATACCTGTTCTGGCGTATAGCCACGTTTTAGCGTATCTCGCTTGATTTTCCACTTGGCGCGGAGGTCTTCTGGAGGTGCTAGGTAAACTTTGATATCATAGCAATCCCGCGCCGCACGGGTGGAATAACCCAGTAACCCCTCAATAATCACAAATTTATTTGGTTTGATGTACTGGGGTACGCCAAATGTCCCACTGGTATGACTATAAACTGGTTTGAGAATTGGTTGTCCCGTGCGTAGCAGAGACAAATGTTGCTGCATAATATCTAAGTAGTTACAGTCAGGGTGAATTGCTGTAATACCAATTTCCGCCCTTTGTTGGCGGTCATAACGGTGATAATCATCTGTACAAATTACCGTCACATTATCCGGTCCTAACGCCTGAGCAATTCCCTTAGTCAATGTGGTTTTTCCCGCAGCACTGTCACCAACAATCCCTAAAATGATTGATCGGTTCATCATATCCCCCTCTAAACAAATGTTCCACAGAGATAGTTTTAATTCTATGCGTCAATTAGTCGAGTAATTCAACTAGAACCTGTGAACGCAACATCTCTACATAAATGTTAAGATTTAGGTTTAACATCAGAAAAAGAACCATTAGCAAGAGAAAAACCTATGGGAAAACAAACAATTGGATTAGAGCAAAATCTCTATGATTACTTACTAGCAGTTTCTTTGCGCGAAGCGGCTATTTTAACCGAACTCCGTCAGGAAACGGCTAGCTTACCCATGGCTCAGATGCAAATCTCTCCAGAGCAAGGACAGTTTATGGCATTATTGATCAAGTTGCTAGGAGCTAAAAAGACTCTGGAGTTAGGTGTTTTTACTGGTTATAGTTCCTTAGTAGTAGCGCTGTCATTACCTGCTGATGGCAAAATAGTTGCTTGTGATATCAGTGAGGAATTTACTAGCGTGGCGCGTCGGTATTGGGAAAAAGCTGGAGTAGCAGATAAAATAAATTTGCACATTGGTCCGGCGCTGGAAACTTTGGATAAATTGCTAGAAAATGGTGCAGCGGAAACATTCGATTTTGCTTTTATCGATGCTGACAAAGGAAATTATCCGCATTATTATGAGCGATCGCTCCAACTAATCAGACCAGGAGGACTGATAGCTGTAGATAACGTCTTCCAAGCAGGTAGAGTAGCAGATACCGCCATACAAGACAATCAGACTAATAGTATCCGGGCGTTCAATCAAAAGTTACTTGAGGATACACGGGTTACACTAAGTTTAGTCCCTATAGCGGATGGTTTAACCTTAGCGCTAAAGAATTAGTTAAGAGCCTTAGCCAATCTGTTAACACCTTCCTGAATCTGGATTTTATCCAGTTCTGCATAGCCCAAAATAAATTCACCCTGGTGATATGAATTTAGATAAGTAGAATGAGCAGACACCAAGCCCACTCCTAATGTTTCTGCACGCTCAATTATTGTTTCATCATTCAAGTGGGTATGAAACTTCACCATGATATGAATACCCGCCTTCTCACCAAAAATAGTAACCTGTTCACCAAAGTGTGTATTTAATGCTTCTACCAAAACTTGACGCCGTTGCTCATAGAGCGATCGCATTTTACGAATATGGCTTTCCAAATAGCCATCAGCAATAAACTCTGCCAGTACCTTTTGTTCTAAAGTTGGCAATTGTCGATCACTCAACCACTTCACCTGGGCAAAAAGTGACACTAAATCTGGCGGTACAAGCAGATAACCAATTCTCAGCGAAGGGAACAGCACTTTAGAAAAAGTACCAGTATAAATTACACAAGCACCCTGGTCTAATCCTTGAAGAGCAGGAATCGGGCGCTCTCCATAACGATATTCACTATCATAGTCATCTTCTAAAATCAAAGCATTATGTTGTTGCGCCCATCCTAATAACTCCAAACGCCGGGGTAAAGACAGAGTAGAGCCAGTAGGGAACTGATGGGAAGGAGTCACATATACCATGTGAATTCTTTCTCCATCAATGTTTGCCAGTTTTTCGACCATCAAACCAGATGTATCTACAGGTACAGGAAATAAATTTACACCATGACTGAGAAACACCCGACGGGCGCTCAAATATCCAGGGTCTTCTATTACGATGCTATCTCCCGGATCTATCAATAACCGCATGACTAAATCCAAGGCTTGTTGAGTACCATTAGTGATAATGATTTGTTTGCTATCGCACTGTATAGCCCTGGCTCGCGCTAAGTAATGAGCGATCGCCACTCGTAAGGGAAGATATCCTTGAAAATCAGCAGCATAGTCCAACCAATCTAAATCGATCTTACAGTGACGTAATAACAACTTAGACCAAAGTTTTGTAGGGAAATCCTTCAGTGCCGGTCGTCCATAGCGAAAGTTGATGGTAGCATCGATTTCTGTTTGTAATGAAAATAGTGTCCTGGTTAGGCGTTTTCCTTGCTGTGAAAGCTTAATCCGAGAGGTATTATTTTTTGTATCAGTAACTACAGGTATAGAATGCAGCAAGTCATCAGGCAATTGAGCGCAAATATAAGTACCAGAACCAATAATTGTTTGTAAATAGCCTTCACTTAAAAGTTGTTCATAGCTCTGTGTTACCGTAGTTCGAGAAATGCCCAACGATTTGGCTAAAGAACGCGTAGAAGGAATTTTTTGCCCTGGTAGTAACCGCCCAGTCAAAATCGCGCTCCGTAATTCTTCGTAGATTTGTTGATGAAGTGGTTGTGGTAGATAACTATCTAGAGCGATCGCTAAATCCATATTAAGTTCCCAAGTGGACTTATATAAAAGTATAAAATTGGCTCTTGTGAAAGTCCACTTGACTGTATAACTTAGTCATAATACCGACTTATTCAGCAATCACTATGAATTCATTACCAATTGAAACCCAGCCTGACTTATTCACAATTACTGAACGCAATCAAATTAAACGACTACCTCACAAAGCAAAGTATGAACGCGAAGTGATTCACCGAATCTTAGATGAAAGCTTAGTCTGTCATGTCGGATTTGTGGTTAATTCCCAGCCATTTGTAATTCCTACTGCCTACGGCAGGATAGATGAGTGTTTGTACGTACATGGTTCCCCAGCTAGTCGAATGTTGCAAACTCTGAAACAGGGTATAGAAGTTTGTATTACTGTCACATTACTAGATGGATTAGTCTTAGCACGTTCAGCTTTTCGCCATTCGATGAATTTCCGCTCTGTTGTCATCTTTGGAACTGCGACCATTGTGGAAGATGAAGCCGAAAAATTATCAGCATTGAAAGCATTTACCGAACACATCGTTTCTGGTCGTTGGGAGCAGGTACGTCCTCCCACCCGTCAGGAACTTGCCGGAACACTGGTTTTATCACTACCCATAACAGAAGCTTCTGCCAAAGTACGAACAGGACCACCAATCGATATTGAGGAAGATTATGCTTTAGCCGTATGGGCAGGAGAATTGCCCTTACGATTAACAATGACAACACCTATACCCGATCCTCGTTTATCACGGGAAGTTGAATTACCTGCTAACATCCAAAATTATACTAGGAATACAACGCGGTAAGTCTTGTCAAATTCATTTTAATCTAACAGCGGGTTTCATTCCCAATTTCCCAATTCATGACTCACAGTAACGCGTTCATCGAAGACAAAACACTCTCCTGACCACAAACTTTCTTCTGGTGGTATTTCCTCTAGATACTTGAGAATTCCCCCTTTGAGGTGATACACTTGGGCGAAGCCCTGAGCCAACATATAAGCTGAAGCCTTTTCACAACGAATTCCCCCAGTACAGAACAGAGCGACTTTTTTGTGTAATCTTGGGTCAAGATGCTGGTCAACATACGCGGGAAAATCACGAAACGAATCGGTATGAGGATTTTCTGCGCGTTTAAATGTCCCCATCGCCACTTCATAATCATTGCGAGTATCAATGACAGTCACCTCCGGGTCCAAAATCAAATCATTCCATGCTTGAGGACTAATATAAGTTCCAACTTCCACATTGGGGTCAACTTCTGGAACTCCCAAAGTCACAATTTCAGCTTTTAACCGTACCTTCATCCGTTGGAAAGGTGGAATATCAGTGTAAGATTCCTTGTATTCCCAGTTAGTTAATCGAGGGTCAGCTTGGAGAAATTCCACAAGCGCATCTATTGCTGTCCGAGAACCAGCAATGGTGCTATTGATTCCTTCTTGAGCGAGTAGAATTGTGCCTTTAATTCCTTGAGATTGACAAAAAGCGAGTAAAGGCGGTTGCATTTGGGCAAAATCAGGTAAACTAACGAACTTATAGAAAGCAGCTACAACTATCAGATTTTCTGGAGTCATGGGTTTGCCAAAAAAAGCATAATAGGTTATTATCTGGATCAGGTTGAGATTTTAGTAAGTCCAACCAAGACTTTGGGGGGGTTTAGCTCAGTTGGTAGAGCGCCTGCTTTGCAAGCAGGATGTCAGCGGTTCGAGTCCGCTAACCTCCATACATTTTGGCATATATAATATTATTGGGTATTGTAGTATTTTGATATTTTTTCTCAAAGTTGGAGAATCACTTGTCTAAGCTAATTAATTCTACACAACCTCCCCTCAAATTTATTCCCCAACGCCTCAACTACTTAGTCCTAAAAATATTTTCCCAATTCTTACCTTTACTGCTGAGATTCAGAATACGTCCTTGGTTACCAGCAGGTATTGTAAAAATTGAAGCCAAAAACGCTGAAGTCCTAGCACAACTTTATCACCAACTCCAAGCGGGGAAAATCCGCTTTTTAATCGCATTTCGTCATCCAGAGGTGGAAGACCCCATGACTATGCTATATCTGGTATCTCGCATAGTCCCAAATATAGCTCGTGAAAAAGGAATTATGCTCAAACACCCAATTCACAGTCATTTTGTTTACGAACGGGGAATGACACTTTGGGCGGGAAATTGGTTAGGTTGGTTGTTTTCTCGATTTGGTGGTGTACCCATTCGTCGGGGAAAGCGGATAGATAAAAATGCGATTCAAACAGTGCGAGAATTATTCGCCCAAGCAGAAATCCCCATCGCGATCGCCCCAGAAGGTGGGACAAATGGTCATAGTGGAATTGTCAGTCCTTTAGAACCTGGTGTCGCTCAATTAGGATTTTGGTGTGTAGAAGACTTACGTAAAGCCAATCGGGAAGAAACTGTGATTATTATTCCCATAGGAATTAAGTATAGTTATATTCAACCACCTTGGCAAAAAATTGGTTGGCTGTTAGATAAATTAGAAGCTGATAGCGGTTTACCCAAATTTGAGCCAGCGGAAAAATCGAGAGAAGAAATCTACTATCAACGAATTTTGCGTTTGGGAGAATATCTGCTCTCAGAAATGGAAGAATTCTATCGTCGTTTCTATCATCAGGATTTACCAGCAATAGCCATTACTCCTGAAGAGGAGATGAACCAAGTCTTAATTACCAGACTCCAGAGATTAATGGATACAGCTTTAAAAATTGCGGAACAGTACTTTGGTCTTCCAGCGTCAGGAAATTTTATTGATCGTTGTCGTCGATTAGAAGAAGTAGGTTGGAGTTACATCTATCGAGAAGATATCCCAGATAGAAAAGATTTACCCCCATTCTCAAGGGGGTTGGCTGATTGGGTAGCAGTAGAAGCAGATTTGAGAATGAAACATATGCGAATAGCAGAAAGTTTTGTAGCTGTGACTGCTAATTATATTCAAGAAAAACCAACTGTGGAAAGATTCGCTGAAATTACATTGTTAATGTTTGACTTCATGTCACGGATGAAAGACTCTAGCTTCCCGGTAAGACCAAGACTGGGTTTAAAAAAAGCCTTAATTACTGTAGGTGAACCAATTTCCGTAACTCAACGGTGGGAAAATTGTCAGCAAAACCGTCAGGCGGTGCGACAAGGTGTTAACAATTTGACCCAGGAGCTACAAACAGCATTAACAGTACTGATGATGGTGTAAAAAACTGAAATACAAAATTGAGCTTAATCTTCTTCCCATGGTTCAGAACCGAGTAAGTCCACAATCCGATCTCTGAGCAAATATTCATTATTTTCTAGCTCATGTTCAAAATAAATCCACTCACGGCTAGGAATATGTTTAAAAATGGTGAAAATTGGTTCTTGACGATGAACAAGTCCCTTTTGAACCAGTTGTAATGCTTCTTCCCTGATAACTTCAATATCATATTCAATAACCGTATCCATGGTGCGATACCTCGTTTTTTGATCAACGAATTAAAGAGATTAAGACCATAATTTCTTGATCTCTACCTTCAATCTATCAAAAAAACCTTTAAAGATTAATCTTCCACCGGAACAGATATATCTGTCTGAGGATTTTTAGCTGGTCGAGACGCAAGTTTTAACCGAGCTAATTTAGGTGTAGGTAGAACAGGGTAAAAAGGTTTGATCATCGCCGCTATTTTGGGCGGAAGGTATGGAACTGCTTCTGTATTAGTATCGGGAGTACTAATTAGTGCACCAAATAACAGTTCCGCTTGAGCATCAGTCAGTTCTTGTACTAGTTCAGTTTCTGCTAAATTCATCAGGGTATTAGTTAACTCTGTTGTTAGATTATGTGAAGTTCATTCCTAAAGAAATGACTCTAGGGAGATAATTTTCTCCTGATGTCTGAAGATAAAAATATAGCTGGAGATATATAAAAAATCCCCCATCCACAAGGCGGGGGATTTTTTTTAATTACCAACAAAAACTAGAACGTTGGATCAACCAAACTTACCAGCAGTGGAAGCAATCAAGAAAGCAGCGTAGGTCAAGACATAACCAACTGTGAAGTGAGCTAGACCAACCACACGAGCTTGAACAATGGAGAGAGCAACGGGCTTATCTTTCCAGCGAATTAAGTTAGCTAGAGGAGTCCGCTCATGCGCCCAAACAAGAGTTTCAATCAACTCTTGCCAATAACCTCTCCAAGAGATGAGGAACATGAAACCAGTAGCCCAAACTAGGTGTCCGAAGAGGAACATCCAAGACCAAACAGCCAAGTTGTTTACACCGTAAGGATTGTAACCATTAATTAGCTGCGCGGAGTTAGCCCAGAGGTAGTCACGGAACCAACCCATCAAATAGGTGGAGTTCTCGTTGAACTGAGCAACGTTACCTTGCCAAATACCTAGATGTTTCCAATGCCAGTAGAATGTCACCCAACCTACTGTATTCAACGCCCAGAACAGGGCTAGGTAGAAGGAATCCCACGCGGAGATGTCGCAAGTACCACCACGGCCTGGACCATCGCAAGGGAAGGCATAACCGAAGTCTTTCTTATCTGGCATTAACTTGGAACCACGCGCATCCAAAGCACCTTTAACCAAAATCAAGGTGGTGGTATGCAAACCTAAAGCGATCGCATGGTGTACCAAAAAGTCGCCAGGTCCAATGGTTAAGAACAGAGAGTTGGTACCGGAGTTAAGCGCATCTAACCAACCTGGTAACCAAACGTTAGCATAGTTGGGGTAAGCAGTGTAAGCAACGCTGTCAGGGTTAGACAAAAGTACGTTCAAGCCGTACAATGCTTTACCGTGAGCAGCTTGGATAAACTGAGCAAATACTGGCTCAATCAAAATCTGCTTTTCTGGAGTACCGAAAGCTACTACCACGTCGTTATGAACATACAATCCCAAGGTATGGAAACCCAAGAAAAGTGATACCCAACTGAGGTGAGAGATAATCGCTTCTTTGTGTTGCAGAATCCGGTCGAGTACGTTGCCTTTATTGAGTTCGGGGTCGTAGTCACGTACCCAGAAGATCGCCGCGTGAGCGAAAGCTCCTACGATCAAAAAGATGGCGATATATTGGTGGTGTGTGTACAACGCTGCTTGTGTTGTATAATCCTTGGCAATAAATGCGTAGGAAGGCAGTGAGTACATGTGCTGTGCTACCAAAGAGGTAACAGTTCCCAGCGCCGCCAAAGCCAATGACAATTGGAAGTGGAGGGAGTTGTTGATGGTGTCGTAAAGACCTTGGTGAGGTAAGTTGAACTGACCTTCACTCTTAGTCCCAGGAACTAAACCAGATTTGGAATTCAACATCTCTTTGATGTTGTGACCAATACCGAAGTTTGTCCGGTACATGTGACCAGCAACGATGAAGAGCACCGCGATCGCCAAGTGGTGATGAGCAATATCAGTCAACCACAGGGATTCGGTTTGGGGATGGAAACCACCCAAAAATGTCAGGATTGCTGTACCAGCGCCTTGAGATGTGCTGAAAATATGTCCAGCAGTATCAGGATTCTGAGCGTAAACGCCCCAGTTACCAGTAAAGAAAGGTGTTAAACCTGCGGGGTGGGGTGCAACGCTTAAGAAGTTGTCCCAACCGACATGAATCCCCCTGGATTCGGGAATAGCAACGTGAACCAAGTGTCCTGTCCAAGCCAAGGAGCTAACCCCAAATAAACCAGCTAAGTGGTGGTTTAGGCGAGGTTCAGCACTCTTGAACCAAGAAAGGCTAGGACGGAATTTGGGTTGGAGATGTAGCCAGCCAGCAAATAAGAACAGAGCTGACAATAGCAACAGACCAATGGAGCCAGTGTATAGCTCACTGTTGGTGCGCATACCGATGGTGTACCACCAATGGTAAACACCAGAGTAAGCAATATTGACGGGATTGCTAGCACCAGCTTGGGTGAAAGCTTCAATTGCGGGTTGACCGAAGTGAGGGTCCCAAATCGCATGAGCAATGGGACGGATATGTAGAGGGTCTTTGATCCACTGTTCAAAGTTACCTTGCCAGGCTACGTGAAACAGGAGGCTGGACGCCCACAGGAAGATGATTGCCAAGTGACCGAAGTGAGTAGCGAAAATCTTTTGGTAAAGATTTTCCTCTGTTATGCCATCGTGGCTTTCAAAGTCGTTTCCTGTTGCGATCGCATACCAAATCCGACGAGTAGTCGGGTCCTGAGCGAGATCCTGGCTAAATTTAGGAAATTTAGTTGCCATAGGGTTCGATAATTCCTCTGACCTTTAGCCATCAAGTATCAGCATCGAGAATGTTAACGGTTGACTGTTAACTATATAACTATATAACTTGTCAACCGTACACATCATTTAAAGCTACCCTACTGAGAGGATATGCGCATGGAAGAAAGCCCAAGTAGTGGCAATTCCTCCCAGAAGGTAGTGAGCTACACCTACAGCCCGACCTTGAGTAATACTCAAAGCACGAGGTTGAATTGCTGGAGCTACTTTCAATTTGTTATGCGCCCAGACAATAGACTCAATCAATTCTTGCCAGTAGCCACGACCACTGAATAAGAACATTAAGCTAAATGCCCAAACAAAGTGAGCGCCTAAGAAAAGCAATCCGTAAGCAGAAAGCGCACTCCCGTAGGAGTTGATCACTTGAGAAGCTTGCGCCCACAAGAAATCGCGCAACCAGCCATTGATCGTAATCGCGCTTTGAGCAAAGTTATCACCTGTAATGTGACTGACCACACCATCTGCATCTACTGTTCCCCAAACATCCGATTGCATCTTCCAGCTAAAGTGGAAAATTACAATAGATAGGGAGTTGTACATCCAGAATAATCCCAAGAAGATATGGTCCCAACCAGATACCTGGCAAGTACCACCACGACCTGGACCGTCGCAAGGGAAGGCAAAACCTAAGTTTGCTTTGTCTGGAATCAGACGAGAACTGCGAGCAAACAGCACCCCTTTGAGCAGAATCAGGACAGTAACGTGAATTGTGAAGGCGTGGATGTGGTGAATTAGGAAGTCCGCAGTGCCTAAAGGAATACCAGCAGCAGCAACTTTACCGCCTATAGCCAACAATCCACCATTAAATACATAGCTCACAGGTTCTAAAGCATTAGGCGCTGTTGTCCCAGGTGCTAAATGATGTATGTTTTGTATCCACTGAGCAAATACAGGTTGTAACTGGATTGCTGAGTCGGAGAACATATCTTGGGGACGGCCCAACGCACGCATTGTGTCGTTATGAATGTAAAGTCCAAAGCTATGGAAGCCCAGGAAAATAGATACCCAGTTCAAGTGGGAGATAATCGCATCACGGTGACGAATCACACGGTCCAATACGTTGTTTTGGTTCACAACTGGATCGTAATCTCGCACCATGAAAATAGCTGCGTGAGCCGCACCACCGACAATCAGGAAGCCACCAATCCAAATGTGGTGAGTGAACAAGCACAACTGCGTAGCGTAGTCAGTTGCCAAGTATGGATAGGGAGGCATCGCGTACATGTGATGCGCGATAATAATTGTCAGCGAACCCAAGAAGGCTAAGTTAGTAGCCAATTGAGCGTGCCAAGAGGTAGTCAGGTTTTCGTAGAGACCTTTATGACCTTCACCAGTGAATGGTCCTTTATGGTTTTCCAGGATCTCTTTGATGCTGTGACCAATACCCCAGTTGGTACGGTACTGGTGACCAGCGATGATGAACAGTACAGCGATCGCCAAATGGTGATGAGAGATATCTGTCAGCCACAAGCCGCCTGTAACTGGGTTTAAACCACCTTTGAAGGTGAGGAAGTCAGCATACTGACCCCAGTTCAATGTAAAGAAAGGAGCTAAACCATTGGCAAAGCTGGGATACAGACTTGTCAATAATTCCTTATTCAACACAAACTCATGGGGCAAAGGAATGTCCTTAACGGCAACACCTGAGTCCAACAACTTGTTGATTGGCGCGGACACATGGATTAAATGTCCAGCCCATCCCAAAGAACCACAACCTAGTAAAACAGCTAGGTGATGATTCAACATGGACTCCACATTCTGGAACCATTCCAGTTTAGGAGCACGTTTATGGTAATGGAACCAACCAGCGAATAAGAATAGAGCCGCCAATACTAATCCACCAATTGCTGTTACATAAAGCTGGAAAGAATTGGTAATACCCCAACCACGCCATACTTGGAACAAACCAGAGGTGATCTGAATACCGTGGAAACCTCCACCAACGTCAGCATTCAGTATGTCTTGACCCACAATTGGCCAAACTACTTGGGCGCTAGGTTTAACGTTTAACGGGTCACTCAACCAAGCTTCGTAGTTGGAGAATTTTGCGCCGTGGAACAACATTCCGCTCAACCAGATTGCGACTACGGCCAGGTGACCGAAATGCGCGGCGAATATCTTGCGGGAAATGTCTTCTAAATCACTTGTATGTGTATCGAAATCGTGGGCGAGAGCGTGCAGATCCCAAATCCAGGTAGTGGTTTTTGGACCTCTAGCTAAGGTTCTGTCAAAATGTCCTGGTTGTGCCCATTTTTGGAATGAGGTAGGTACCGGATCATTATCAACGATGACTCTTGCCTTTTTTTGCCCTTGCTCCGGAGGACTTATTGTCATTCGACCTCCTTTCTAAATAAGGAATGAGGAATCATAAATAACCACAGAGTAATTTCTTCAAGTCGTTTTCTAGGTTTGTCCATCGCCGACGTTAAAGCTGCTGTGTGGATAGTTGTTTCTGTTGAATTATAGAGTCTGTGCTTGTCTCGCTCGTACTTTCTTGAAGACATTTTAACAATAATTCAAAATACCCGAAATTATCACTCTAATTATTGTCTTTATCACCTTTTACGCTAAAAGCAGTGACCCAAAAGTCAAGGAATTTCGTATTTAATTTACAAAAACTTACAATTCTTAAAAGAAGGGTGTAGGGTGTAGGGTGTAGGGTGTAGGGAAGAAGAAGAGGAGGATTAAGATATGATGTTTAAGTGTGATAAGGCTTTTAAAAGATTTTTAGAGAATTATTTTCCTTTGTTTAGTTGGGTAATAGTATTTATAATAGTAATAGCTTTAAGCGGTTGTGTTGAACAGGCTGTGAGTCAAGATGTAACTATGATTCCACCGCAGCAACCCAATTTAGCTCCCCAGGTTCCTCTATCTACTCATCTATCTATTATAGAAGTTTCTCCTCCTGAGATTATTCAAGAACTCCGCGCTGATTTATCAGTACATCAGCCACAGGTAAAGATTTTAAGTCCACAAGCGGATGAAGTTCTCCCAGAGGATGCGATCGCTGTCAAACTCCAAGTTAGGGACCTGCAAATATTTCAAGACCCTAAATGGAAACTCGGACCGCATCTACATCTAATTTTAGATAACCAACCTTATATATCTGTATACAATTTAGACCAGCCTCTAGTTTTGCCAAACTTATCACCTGGTACACACACATTAAGAGTATTTGCGGTATATCCTTGGGACGAAAGCTTTAAAAATGAAGGTGCTTACGCCCAGACGACATTTCATATTTTGACAAAAACTGATGATAACAACCCCGATCCCCTTTTACCCCTGCTGACTTATAACCTTCCCCAAGACAGCTATGGCGCAGAACCAATTTTAATAGATTATTATTTAACCAATGCTCCTCTACACGCAGTTGCTCTAGATAATCCAGATGATAATTTTAGTAATTGGCGTATACGTACCACTGTTAATGGTGAAAGTTTTATTTCCGACAGATGGCAGTCTATATATCTAAAAGGGTTTAAGTCTGGTAAAAATTGGATCAAGCTGGAATTTCTCGACAACCAGGGAAAGCCAGTTAAAAATGTTTTGGGGACAACGACTAGGTTAATTACCTACAAACCTGATGGTCAAGACACACTAGCTAAAATTATGAGGAAGGAACTTACAGTTGACCAAGTACGCGGTATTGTAGACGAGAAGTACGCTGAAAATGCTCCTGATACTACCAAAGTTCCTGAAGTTCAAATTCCTGAAGTTCAAATTCCTGAAATTAAAGCCCCACCAGTACCAGAACCGCAACCGGAAGAACAGCCGATCCCCAAATTAGAAGTTCCAGAAACGCCAAAAGTGGAATCCACTCCATTTGTCAAACCAACCCCTACTGTAATTCCTGAAGTTGTAATTCCTGAAGTTGAAGAATCGCCAGTAAGTATTACAACCGAACAGCGAACAAAAAAATAATAAGATTCAATTAAGCTAACAAAAAGTAAGTTGAGACTATGTTCCCGTTGAGAGGCTTGACTCTAGCATAGAGAAAATTGCTATGTATGAGGTTAGTCCCCGACATGAAACGCCAAGGTCGATCGCTACTGTTAACCCTTAGCTGGTTATTACTTGTGGTGGGGACAGCAATGTTAATTATCCTCACACAATTAACATTTCCATCTCCAGCACAAGTACCTGATGCGGCTAATAAAGATAAAATTGATAAAATTGATAAAAGTGACAAAAAAGCAGCAATTCCCACCCCACCTAGCCCAGAAGAAATCGCCCGGAGAGAAAAACTGATCGCAGCGGATAAGCTTTACTCACAAGGGAAAATCGCCCAAGCAGAACAGCTATACCGTGAGGTAAAAAAACCCTTTAAGGAAACAGAGACACCGGACGAAATCCCTAAATCAGCCATATCTGACCCAAATCAACTACCTCCTGGGGGTCAAGTCTATTGGCGAGAATCAGCAGCAGGAATCGAAAAAAATCTGCAAACCAGAATTTTAGTACCTTTACAACTTTTAGTTGAAAATTACCCAGAGTTCATTCCGGGTCATCTCCAGTATGCGCAAATGCTGAAAAAATATGACCGTCCAGAAGCAGCATTAAACGTATTAGAAAAAGCATCTGCTCTTTATCCGAATCAAGCAGATTTAATTAAAGCTAAAGTTCTCGCTCTAGAGGAAGCACAAAAATGGATCGAAGCTTCAATAGCAGCGCGTCAATTTGTGGTTCTAAATCCCCAAGACCCGCAAACACCTGAATTGACTAAGTTAGCGGACGCTAATCTCAACCGCTATAAGTCTCATGTTCGAGCCAAAGTTAGGACTAATACTTTTGCTAACATTTTTACAGGTACACTCGGTTATATTCTTACAGGTAATCTATTTGGACCTTTCTCTGCACTAGATTCTAGCGTTATGTTGTTACGAGGTGAAGGGAGTATAGGTGAGTCAGTAGCAAAGAGTGCCAAAAAACATATGGCTTTAGTCTTAGATGAACCAACCTTAGCCTATGTAAATGGAATTGGCCAAAAGATAGCTAAATTATCTGGACGCAATGAATTTAAATATGAGTTCTTCGTGATTCCAGAACCAGAGTTGAATGCTTTTGCGTTACCTGGCGGTAAAATCTTCATCAACGCAGGAGCGATCGCCCAAACTAAATCAGAAGCGGAATTAGCTGGTTTGATTGGACATGAAATCTCTCATGTAGTTTTATCCCATGGATTTCAATTAATTACTCAAGGTAATCTGATCTCCAATGTTACCCAATACCTACCGTTTGGGGGACTTGTGGGACAACTATTCACCTTAAGTTATAGTCGAGATATGGAACGTCAAGCGGATACTCTCGGTACACGCCTAGCGGTTACTTCTGGTTATGCTGCTGATGGTCTGCGTAATTTGATGGTAACTCTCGAAAAACAACAAAAATCCGCACCTCCTGCTTGGTTATCAACTCATCCAGGTGGTAAAGAGCGAGTGACATATTTAGAAGCATTAATTTCCCAGAACCACTATAATCGCTACGCTTATGAAGGGATAGAACATCATGAAGAAATTCAAGCGCGGGTTAAACAGTTACTGAAAAACCGTAAAGGGAAAAATTCTCCCAGGGGAATATTCTAGTTACAGCAGTTGCAACAAAATGGAAAATTTTGCTTCACTTAGGCTAATAGTCTTCTCAAATTTATGCCATCACAAACGCTTAAGTTCCTTGTTTTAACCAGTTTAGGTTTATGTTGTTTTGTGGGAAATTCTCCCGTTCGGGCGGGAAGTGATGATGTTGTAGTTCCCACAACGTCAGGTTCAACATCAGGTTCAACATCAGGTTCATCCACAACAGTTCCACCCACAACCACTCCCAGCGATGGCAAAACTCGGTTTAGTTGTCAATTATATGATGGTAAGTATACAGTTATGTATCAACCGCAGAGTCAGCCAGGAAAATACTTTGCTTGGGCTGCGCCAACTGGTCTGGGAGGTGGTTGGGACCCTCAAAAACGTTGTGATGCGATCGCCAATCGGTTAGAATCCTATCGACCAGATGGCTTACAAGAATTGCAAACAGCAAGAGAAAATAACGAAAATATTATCTGTGTTACTTCTCAATCTAATCCCTCCTGTCGAATTGTGTTGACAGTCCCCCGAGGAAAAGATCCCATTGATATCCGTAATGCAGTTTTCCATAACTTGACTACAGCTGATACTGGAGCATCAACAACAGCAGTTGATACATATGCAAATGGGAATGGAGGAACCTTAGCTGATTTATATAAATTAGGTAGCTCAATATTAGGGGGAAAAACCAATCAAATTAACTCATCCCCAGACGGAATTGATTTAAAACCTTTCCTCGACGCCCAAGATGGAGGAACTGGTAAACAGCTAAATAATGGAGTAGCAATTCACCACCCAAGCAAACAGCAGAAAGGTTTGAAATTAAATCCGCAATTACTCCGATGAGGTTAGTCACGATTAATCACAGCATAGATAGGGAACAGGGAACGGGGAACAGGGAACAGTAAAATCCCCATCATTAAAAGGGGTTTGATACCTAAAATTCAGGTAGGTTTTTCTTGCTGTTCCCTGTTCCCTGTTCCCTGTTCCCTCTTAATACAATATGTGATATTTTGTTGCTAAATATCCTAACTTGTAACTTTCCTGCTGCTAAATAGCGAGAACAAACCAGAACAAATAGTTGTGAATTAATGCCCAATATTTTGGTATAAGTTCATATGGGAGATGCCAAAATTAGTTGCTGTAACCGCATATTACATAATATAACCTATGTAATTTGTAAGTCCAACTAAATAGCTAGTTTAACCACAATCTCTGGGAAAAGTTATCAAATTTGGTTATTCAGAACACAAGTGATATGAATCCAGTGCTGCAATTAGGTGATATTGGGCGACAAGCCGCTGAACGTTTGTATAAACTAGATACTAACGAAATCCTGCCTTTGTTAGCAGAATACCAGTTGCTCCCTATACTGGCTAAAGAGATGATTATTGATACAGCAATTTCATCAATTGTATTTACACCTCAAGAAGAAGAAGTTGCTGTAGAGCAACTATCAAAACAGTATCAAGAGAGACAAGACAAAGGGATAGATATTGCAGTCTGGAAATCAAAGGCTATGCGTCAGTTAAAACTGGAAAAATTCAAAACCATGAACTGGGCTGGGGATCTAGACTCTTATTTTTTCCAGCGCAAATCCCAATTAGACCGCGTTATTTACTCATTAATTAGTAATTCCGATTTGGGAGTTTCCCAAGAAATTTACTTTCGGATTCAAGAAGGTGAACAGTCTTTAGCTCGATTAGCACGGGAATATGCTCAAGGACCCGAAGCAGGAACAGATGGTTTGATAGGTCCTGTAGAACTACAATCCCTACACCCAATTTTAGCGAGAATTTTATCCTTGAGTCAACCAAATCAACTTTTACCACCAACCCAAATCGGAAATTGGTTTGTAATTGTGCGCTTGGAGAAATTAATCCCGGCTCAGTTAGATAAGGCTATGCATCAAAGATTACTTGATGAACGGTTTAATCTCTGGTTACAATCACAGGTAGCTGAACAAAATTGGCAAAAAGAAATAGAAAAAAGAGTAGGTATTACTAAAGAAAAGTAGTTGAGTTAAAACCAATGTTCAGACTACAACTAAACTAATCGAGAAGAATAAATTATGACTTATACTAAAAACAATTTTGCTGAATTTCTCGCTCAAATTCCTGGGTTTTCCCAACTACCAGCCGCAGAAATCGATCAGATATCAAACCAGCAAATACAGGCTTGGCGTTATCACATAGGTCAGAAAATTATTAGTAAAGAAAGACTACCAGAACAGGTATCAATTATTTATGAAGGACAAGTAAGACTATTGGGATATGACCCACACACAAAATTACCAATTACCTTGAAATTGTTGAAACCAGGGGAAGCAATTGGTGAGATTAGCATTATACGCCAGCTTTCCTGCGAGACAGCGATCGCCTCAACAGAAGTAGTTTGTCTGACCTTAACGAGAGCAGAATATTTACGTCTGATTTCCATCAATCAAGAATTTGCACACATCCGCCAAAATCACAGCGATTTAATTGAAATATTTGATATCTTAAGTACACAAGTAGCTGCAAAAAAAGCGCTAGCTGGTTTAAATCTCAAAGAAATCAGTCAACAAGCTTTGTCCAGAGCCGAAATCATTTATCTACCACCAGGAAAAACTCCTGAGCATTTGTTGGACAGAAATTTAACCTGGTTTGTCAGTGGTGGGGGTACAGTAACTAACTTTCCCCCTAATTATTCTTTGCCATTGAGCAACAGCAATGGTGTAATTGAGGTCAAAGGGGTATCCCCTGCACGTCTAGTGGGAATAAATCCTCCAGACCTATCCTGCTTGGATGGAAATCGCAACTTGCAAACCTATATTCAACCTGCTGAGACAGAAATCCAAACCAATGGACAACTAGAAATCCCTTACGCGCCAATTCAAGAAGAAGTTGCGCCATTAGAAAAAGTAGTCCCAAAAATTGATCGCAGGCGAAAATATCCCATCTTTAGTGGTCAGGGAGAATTATTATCTACTCTCGCATGTTTCCAAATGCTGGCGAAGCACTTAGAAGTACCTCTGAGACAAGAGGTGGTGCGTCGTGTACTCAATGAACAAATCAAACGCCAAAAAAATATCTCTTTTCCCGTCTGTGCTTATGTAGGCGAATTGATTGGGCTAAAGTCCCAGTTAGTCGATATTCCCGAAGCTGCTATTACCCGCATCCCTACTCCAGCGATAATTAAATATAAAGGTAGCTTTGCAGTTATCTATGAAACAAACGCCTCGAAAATAGTTTTAGGCGTACCATCCCAAGGAATTGTTTACATCCCACCCGCTCAATTGGTAGCTGAGTTAGATAGTGACCAAACTAATTTACCACTACAAATTAGAGTCTTACTCATCTCCGTTACCAAAGAAACTCCACAAGAACGATTTAGTTTACGCTGGTTCCTTCCCTATGTCTCGCGCTATCGTCGAGTACTCATAGAAGTTTTCATCGCCTCCTTTTTTGTCCAATTAGCTGCTATAGCTAATCCCCTAGTTATTCAGTTAATTATTGACAAAGTAATTGTCCAGAATAGTATCAGCACCTTGAATATCTTAGGGATTCTCCTCTTAGGTGTTGCGATTTTTGAAGCATTATTAACTACATTACGCACTTATCTATTTGTGGATACGACGAATAGAATTGATATGGGTTTGGGGTCACAAATTATCGACCACTTACTCCGACTACCCTTGCGTTATTTTGAACGCCGACCAGTGGGTGAATTGTCTACAAGGGTAAATGAATTAGAAAATATCCGCCAATTTCTCACAGGTACGGCGTTAACAGTCTGTTTGGATGCGATTTTTTCGGTCCTTTACATCATTGTCATGCTGTTCTACAGCTGGCTGCTGACTCTAGTAGCTGTAGCGACAATTCCCCTATTTGTAGCTATAACATTGCTCGCTGCACCAACAGTAAGCAGACAGTTACGCACGAAAGCAGAGCGCAATTCAGCGACTCAATCATATTTAGTCGAAGTCATGTCTGGGATTCAAACAGTCAAAGCCCAAAATATTGAATTGCGAGCGCGTTATTCTTGGCAAGAACGTTATGCAAAGTTCGTCGCAGCTGGATTTAGAACTGTAATTACTTCTACGCTAGCTAACTCAACCAGTAGCTTTCTAAATAAACTGAGTGGTTTATTAGTTTTATGGGTGGGTGCTTATCTAGTCCTCCAAGGTGAATTAAGTTTAGGACAATTAATCGCCTTTCGGATTATTGCTAGTTATGTCACCAGTCCGGTGTTACGACTAGCGCAAATTTGGCAGAATTTCCAAGAAACGGGTTTATCCTTAGAACGGTTGAGCGATATTGTGGATACACCCCAAGAAGGAGAAATCGACCGGAATAACATTCCTCTACCAGAAATTACTGGTGCGGTTAAGTATGAAAATGTTTCCTTCCGCTTTTCCACGAATGGGGCTATGCAGTTGAGTAATGTCAGCCTGGATTTTCCCGCAGGTCAATTTATTGGGATTGTCGGTCAAAGTGGTTCGGGGAAAAGTACAATGATGAAATTACTGCTGAGACTTTATGATACAGAGTCTGGCAGAATTTTGCTGGATGGTTACGACATCGCTAAAGTAGAACTCTATTCCCTACGTCGTCAAATTGGGATAGTTCCCCAAGATACACTCTTGTTTGATGGTTCAGTCCAAGACAACATTTCTTTGACTAATCCTGACGCTACCACCGAAGAAATAATTGCAGCCGCTAGAATTGCCGTCGCACATGAATTTATTATGACTCTTCCCAACGGTTATAATACGAGGGTAGGGGAACGGGGAATGTCTCTTTCTGGTGGACAAAGACAAAGAATTGCGATCGCTCGTTCAGTCTTACAAAAACCAAGATTACTGGTTTTGGACGAAGCCACCAGCGCTGTAGATTATCCTACGGAACGCCAAATATGTATTAATTTAGCCAAAGCTTTCGTTGGGACTACCGTTTTCTTTATTACTCACCGTTTAAGTACTGTTAGCAATGCAGATAGCATTGTGGTAATGGATGGTGGTAGGGTGGTAGAACAAGGTAATCATTCTGAGTTGGTTGCTGCTAAAGGTCATTATTATTACCTTTATCAACAACAAGAAGTAAATTTATAACGGGATGAAAGCATGGATATATCATGCTTTCATCCCCACAGTTCTCAGCTTTTCTCTAAAAATAATCAATCTCCAAACTTATCCAAACTTATCCAAACTTATCCAAACTTAAATTATATTATGACTAAACTTAATGGAAATCAGCTGAATGGGAATAGTCAGAATGAGTCTCTAGCCAGGGTGAGAATATTAACTGATCCCAGAAATAAGAAAAAACTCAAACAACCACCAATAATTAATTTTAACGATGACGATCATCCCGGACAATCCATAGTCTTACGCCAGTCTCCTTTTTGGTCACGAACTATCTTGATTAGCTTGATGACATTAGCTACTGCTGGTATTACTTGGGCGTATTTTGCCAAAATAGAGCAAGTAGTTCCAGCGATCGGACAATTAAAGCCGGAGGGAACAGTTAAAGATATCCAAGCTCCAATCAACGGAGTTGTCAAAGCCGTTTATGTAAAAGATGGAGAAAAAGTACAGCCTGGAGATTTGCTATTAACCTTCGACTCATTTACTACCCTAGCCGAATTGAGTTCTTTAAATAAAATTCGCCTCACCTTAACTCAAGAAAATAATACCTATCGCCGTTTGATAGGAGATAATTCGGATACAAACTCTGATGGGGAATATCTACAAAATAACATCCCACCAGAAAACCTGGCTCTGTTGAAAAGTCGGGAGGCGTTAGTAGCAGAAAATGAATTACTCCGTATTCAATTAAACAATACAACCACCGGGACAGGAGGAACTGACGAACAAAAGCGTTTAGAAGCTGCTAAAAGAGAATTAGATTCCCGGTCAGCAGCCGCAGCTTTAGAAGTTGAAAAAACCAAGAAACAACTAGCTGAAACGCTAGTCAAACGGAAAGATACTCAAGCTAGTTTAGAAATTCAAACACAAGTCTTACATGATTTGCAAATTTTAGCCGTACAGGGTGGAGTTTCGCGACTCCAATATCTGAATCAGAAGCAACAAGTGCAAAATTTGCAAGCGGAAGTAGACCAATTAGTTGAAGAAGAAAAACGGCTGAATTTTGACATCGAAAAAGGTAGACAGGAATTAACCAATACAGTAGCAAATTCCGATAAAACTACTTTAGAAAAAATTGGTGATAACAAAAAACGTATTGCTGACATCGATTCTCAATTTATGAAACTTATTTTGGATAATGAGCAGAAATTGGCAGATGTCAATAGTAAAATATCTCAATCACAGACAAACTTTAAATATCAAGAACTCCGTGCTCCTATAGGGGGAATAATCTTTGATATGCAGGCAAAAAGTCGTGGTTTTGTAGCAAATACTACGCAGAAATTGATGCAGATTGTCCCCCAAGAAAGTCTTACAGCTGAGGTTTTTGTCACCAATAAAGATATTGGTTTTGTGCGCAAAAATATGAAGGTAGATGTGAGAATCGATTCCTTTCCTTTCAGTGAATTTGGTGATATAAAAGGAGAAGTATTTGAAATCGGTTCAGATGCTTTACCTCCAGACCAAGATCATCAATTTTACCGATTTCCTGTCAGAGTCCATTTAGATAAACAGACTCTTTCGGTTCCAGGTAGAGAGATACCGTTACAGTCTGGTATGTCAATTAGCGCTAATATTAAAGTCCGGGAAGAGCGCACAGTCATGAGCCTGTTCACGGAATTATTCACTAAACAAACTGAAAGCTTAAAAGAAGTCCGCTAGTTCCCCGTTCCCTGTTCCCTGTTCCCTGTTCCCTGTTCCCTTTTATAATGAGACTTTGGACACCCAATCAAAAACTCAAAAACGGAAAATTCCTCATCCAAAAGGTTTTGGGTGGTGGCGGCTTTGGTGTTACTTATAGTGCACTGGATACAACGAAAGAAAAAGTAGTTGTGATCAAGACGCTGAATCAATATCAGCAAAGTCAAGAGGATTTTGAGGAACGACAGGAAAAGTTTCTCAATGAAGCGCTGCGATTAGCCCGATGTACTCATCCCCATGTAGTGAAAGTCTTTGAAGTCTTTCAAGAGAGTGGGCTTTGGGGGATGGTGATGGAATATATTGATGGGGATGATTTGTCTGATTATGTTGAGCAAAGGGGCGCTCTCCCTGAAGCTGAGGCTTTATCTTATATAGACCAAATCGGTCAAGCTCTAGAATATGTTCATGAACAGGGTTTTTTACATCGGGATGTGAAACCAAATAATATTCTTTTGCGTCGAGGTACTCAAGAGGTAGTGTTGATCGATTTTGGTTTGGCTAGGGAGTTTATTGGTAAAACTGGGAGCATGACCAATTCCAAAACAGAAGGTTATGCGCCTCCTGAGCAGTACCAGAGACGAGGAGAGTTTGGTCACTATACGGATGTTTATGCTTTAGCTGCGACACTTTTTTGCTTATTGACCAATGAGGTTCCCATACCAGCTAATTTTCGTAAGAAAGGCTTTTCTTTACCCCCACCCCAACAATTTAATCCTCAAATTAGCGATCGCCTGAATGATGCGATTATGACTGGAATGGAGATGGAGTACCACAAACGTCCGCAATCAATAGCGGAATTTCTCCAGCTTTTGGGGTTGCGATCGCCTGATTTTTCCCCACAAATCATCTCTCAACAGGGAATAAACTACGCTCAACTGCGGGATTTGCTGACTGAAGGAAAGTGGAGAGAAGCAGATTTAGAGACAGCAAAAATCATCTTAATTTTGACTCAGAGAGAGCAAGAGGGTTGGTTGGGTTTAGAGCATATCGAGGAAATCCCCTGCGATGACTTACTGATTATTGACCACTTGTGGGTCAAGCATAGTCGTGGTCGGTTTGGCTTTTCTGTCCAGTCTCGGATCTACGAGAGTCTGGGTGGAAATCAAGAATATAACTACGAAATTTGGGATGCTTTTGGCGATCGCTTAGGTTGGCGCAGAGCTAGAGATTGGGTTGACTATAACCATATTACATTTGATATTTCTGCACCAGAAGGACATCTACCCAGGGGAGGAGTTAGCGTAGGTGAATGGGGAGGATTAGTTTTATGGGTTGGACTGACTGGTGTGTTTAATCGGATGAAAATTTGCCAGATTTCATGATGAGCAAAGCGAGGTTCTATAATAGTTACAAGAAGCTCTCTACATTAGAATCAAAAAAACTGAAGATACATAGAGCTATGAACACTGCACTCATTAAACCTTCCCAATTGCTACCTGAAGGGATTTGCATCAAGCGGATCAAAAATCTCACTTTATTTAAATTTACCGATAAACTAGGGGAACGAATGCAAGAACTCCTAGATAAGAACAAATTAGACATCCTTACCCCAGAAGAAAGCAGAGAATTAGAAGCCATAGGAGAACTGGATGACATTTTCAGTTATATCAATGCTGTGATTGCTGCTGAAGAAAATGCCCATTCCTAAATCCTTTTATCAGCAGGTCAGGGAACGCGCTCAGTTTCGCTGCGAATATTGTCATTATCCTGAACTTCTCAGTACAGCTCCCCTTTCTATTGACCATCTGCAACCTCAATCGCTTGGAGGTGCGGATAATTTAGATAATCTGGCTCTTGCCTGTCGGCGTTGCAATGAAAAACGATACAATTTTGTTGTAGGTATTGATCCAGATACAGGAAAAGAAGTTCCCTTATTTAATCCTCGCCAGCAAAATTGGAGTGAACACTTTATTTGGACATCTGATGGACTGTGTATACTTGGTACTACCGCCATAGGGCGAGCAACTTGTAATCGCTTGGACATCAACGATCAACGGAGTGGAGATAAGTTTATTCAGAAGTCTCGACAAAGATGGGTTGAAAGCTGTCTACATCCTCCCCAAGAAGATCCGCAACAATCAGAGTAATCTATTACTAAAGAGCAATATAAGCAGGAAAACCCCAAAATATGAGTAATAAATTGTACAAAGTATTTGAGGAGATTGAATTTAAAGCCAAACTACTGGCTGAATATTGGGATAATTTTCACCAAGAAATCGCGCAACATTTACCCGATACATATCAGCCAGAAATTCAGGACCTTTCAGATAATTTAGAAAAAGCTTTAAATCGATTAATTACAGAGCTACGTCATCCCACTTTGACTCTGGCGACTACAGGAACAACAAGTAGTGGAAAAAGTACTCTGGTTAATCTGCTCTGTGGCGCGGAAATAGTTCCTGTAGCAGTGAGTGAGATGAGTGCTGGAGCAGTGACTATAGAATATAGCTCCGAAAAATCTCTGATTATCCATGAAACTCCAGGAGCCTTATGGGAGTGTGGGGAATGGAAAGGGATTACTGAAGAGAAAATTTATCAGCGTCTCTATCGAGCGATGATCAGTTACATCGAAAATAAAGAAAAACAACCGCATTTAGCTTGTCCACTATCGACCATCTTTTATCCTTTCCGATTGTTAAAGGAATCTCAGATCCAGTTTCCTGAAGGAACAAGAGTTAAAATCCTGGATTTACCTGGTTTAGCTTATGTGGGTGATGAAGGTAATGCGAATGTGATTAAGCAATGTCGAGATGCTTTGTGTCTAGTTACATATAATAGTGCAGAAACAGATTCACAGAAAGTAAAAAGTTTATTACAAGAAGTTGTCCAACAAGTAAAAGATTTAGGCGGTTCTCCAGCACGGATGCTATTTGTCCTGAATCGCATTGATGTTTTTCGAGCCGATAGAAACTGGACAGAAACAGAAAATCGCTTTTGTGAAAAAACTATTAGCAGTATTAAAGATTTATTAACAGACAAATTAAAGGAATATAGCGAAGAAATTGCTAATTTAGAAGTAGTGAAACTGAGCACATGGCCTGCTTTATTATCCCTACAAATTCAGAGTAATGATGAAATTTACAGTCTGGAAGCCTGTAAAAAAGCGGATAACCATTTTAATGGGTTAATTGAAGATATTTTGGAAGATATGCCTCGGAATACACAAAAATGGTCTAAACACGACCGGAATAGAGTCGCCCAAGCGTTATGGGAAAAATCTTACGCAGAAGAATTTCAGCAAAATTTAGTTAAACATATTACACAATATTTTCCGCAATTAGTTATCCCCCAGGTGATCGAACGGTTTAAGTTATCTGCGGGGAATGCGATCGCTGAATGGGCGAGACAAACTACAACAGCAATTCTTAACAGTTCGGAGAAAAACTATCAAAATGAATGCGAGAATATATCATATATTCGATCAGCTTTAGACCGCTTTTTGGAAATCAGTAATACTAATTTAAGAGCACCCTTTGAAAGAATCGATACGAAAATCAAACAAGTTTTAACGGAAGAATCAACAGATGATGATGACCCTGTGTTTTATCTGGAATCAACAATCGCGGAACTCAAAAATATAGAACCTTATAATTTATTAGGGGAAAAATTATATCCATTATATGGCTGGAGAAGGGAACTAGGTCAAGGGATCAATCAAGTATTGGAAGCAGTAGCTAAATCTCTAGAAAGCGGACAAATAGTTTTAGATAGTCCAAATTTTAAAAAGGCTAATGTTTTGAATATCAATTTACTCGCCAGAAACTTAAACCGATTGGTTACTTTAGACTATACAGCTTCCTTTGCTCAAGAGGGTAAAATCATGGAAGCAAAAACAGATGTTGAGAAAAATCAACTCAGACAGATAAATGAAGAGTTAAACGAATTATCTATTCATTTAAATATCGTTATGGAGGATGTATTAAAACAAATTTTTAACCAGGAATTACAGAGAATGCATCAATCGGTGGTAGAACTTTTTAATTGTCATTTATCCTATATTGAAACCGGAGTAAATGATATTGCGCCGAATATAGCAATTAGATTTCCCGAATCAGAACTGAGTAAAGTTGAGAGTCAACCTATGTTTAACTTTAATTTTCAAGCGGGATTTCCTGTAATCGAAGGCTCTTGGTTGGAAGAAATTCAAGTGAAGACGGAGAAAAGAACTTGGTATACATTGTGGATAGCCAAGAAAACTATTTATGAAACCAAATATGAAAGACGTTCTAGTGATAATGCGAGAATTCCTAGTGTAGAAGATTTACTTACGGGCTGGATACTTCAGTCAAAAACAGAAGAATTGCAGATAGTCAATCAAATTGCTCGTTGGTTACTAGAACAAATCGATTATCTGAAAAGAGATATAGACAAAATTCAGCATGATGTAATTGATCGTTATCAAGCTAGATTGGATAAAGCTAACCAGGAAATTACTTCAGACTATGAAAAGCAGATCAGCATTTGGGAACCTATGGAAAAAAAGGCTCAAATCTTAGCAGAACATTTTCATAGTTTAGAAATGTCTTTAAAGGAGATATAGTGGATAATGAAAATCTCCAAGAATTATATAGAAAAGTTTTCCAAAAGCTGAAATTTCATCCTGATATAGCAAACTTGAAAAAAGGTATCTTATATAAAACTATTCAAATACTACTGGGGGAAGAAGGATTAAATTCACAAGCAAAAACCAAAGAAATATGTGATTACTTCTGGATCAAACCCAATTCCAGCATCGATGAAGATAGAAAAACTAGTGAAGAGTTAGTCAGTCAGATAGTCAGTCAGATTTCTATGGGGAGAAAATCCTCTATCAGGTCTACTCGGACAAATCAAGATAAAAATCAAGGAATATATATGGAGTATATTTTTGTCGTAGCAGCTTGTATATTAGTTGGAGTATACGCGAGTAAAAAGTATATTGACCAAGACCCACAGCAAAAACCCAAGTTAATCCCCATCGATGAACCTAAAAAACAGTTACCTGTTCCTGTAGCGCCAATTCCAGCCGATCTATGTCTAATTGTTCCCGCATCTGTAGCTAGTAATTTCAGCCCAGAATCAAAATTAACCCATGTGGATTTAATCCATCTCATCGATAACGCTTCCTATTTTCTTTGTACCCAAGTGGAAACAACTGACTCAAATGAGCAAAACTTAGAAATAACAGCAGAAAATATTCCATCCGATAGTAGACGAGAGGTTTATATGAGAATCAATATTAATGATGGTCGTAATATAATTGAGCAAAAGATCCCTTACTATTTAAAAACGCATTTACCAAATCAGGCGCATTGTATAGTAAAGAAATTGGCTTGTCTGAAGAATCTGTCTGGTTTAGATAAATTTAATCGTGTTTAGGGAGTTGATCGATGGATTGGAATACAGCATCTTCTTATTATGAATCCCGTCTGAGCGAAGCGTTGAATATTCTACGACATGCGCATAACTTAGCTATATTACCTCAAGCGGAAGTTCCCACTCGCTTAAAAGAGGTACTTTTTCAAGAAGCTCCACCAGCGCGTCGTCAATTGGAAAGGTTGAGAAAGCGGGAATTTCGGATTGCGGTTGTGGGATTAGAGAAAGCGGGAAAAAGTACTTTTATTAATGCTTGGTTAGAATGCGATCTACTTCCAGCCAAGGGAGGGAGATGTACTTTTACAACTACACAAATTTATTCGGTGGAAAATGAATCCGAACAAAGGTTGGAAGTCCAAGCTAAAACTGACGCGGAGTTTAGCAAATTACTCCAGGAATTAGAAAAAGCCAATGCTCAAGAAGATATCAATACAATTAGAGCCAATGAATTAACTTTACAACAGGTGAGAATAGAAGGGAGTCGCACTTTCTCATTTACGAGGTTGGAAGATATTCGAGAACCTCTGAAAAAATATGTTGCAGATGCGCGATATGCTCATGCGGTTTTAGAAGCGAGACTTTATACTAATAAGTTGGCTCAGGCTGAAGGTATTGTTTTTTATGATGTTCCTGGTTTGGATTCAGGTTTAGCCAAGCATGTAGATGAAGCCCAAGAAATGCTCTCTGATTGTGATGCGGTGATTTTGGTACAGCGGTTTACTAGTCTGAGAGAGAAGGAGTTGGAAATTATCAAGTTTACAGAACTGGGTGATCAAAATGTGACTGTAGCTGATAAGTTATTTGTATTTTTGAGTCGGATAGATGCGATCGCTTCTCCCCAAGCGCTAAAAACCCATATTGAGGAAGCTGCTCAAGATTGGTTAAACCGAGCTAAATTACCGAGCGATCGCATTGTCTATGGTTCTGCGGGAGCGTATTTGATTTTGAATAATTTAGCTGGAGAACAGACTAAATTAGAAATTGGTGACGCCAATAATATCCAATCGCATTTACAGAGATTAACTGGAATTACAGACGAAGAAAGTCTGAATAAACAAGCTACAGGAATCCCAGAGATTAAAGCAAAGATATTTAATTATATTAATACTGAGCGAGTATTCATTTTACAGAAAAGATGCGATGCTTCAATTAGCAAAATCATCAAAGCTGCGGAAGAAATCTATACTATAGTCAGTAAAAATTATCCAGAAAATCCTGAAGAAGCAAAACTATTTGCGGAAAACAATCAACGGGTATTATTTTCCCAATGGTGGAATCAAAAATGGGTAGCGATCAAAGCTGATTTACAAAATTACTACGATCATTACTTGGTGAATAAGCAAGCGGAAAAATTCACAGCCAACTCCCTACCGCAAACAGAAAAATTCCGTCTCAGATATTTACAAATTATTGAACAGGAAGTTAAAAAACTCAGAGAGGAGACATTCAAAAAAAGAGAGATTATCTTTCGAGCTAATTCCAATCCAGAGTTTGACCGGATGAAAGCCAATTTTATTTGGCGGGAAGAATTGTATAGCGATATTAGCAAGCTGTTATCGGCGATCGCCAGAGAATTGGCTTCAGAATTGAAAGATGAAGCATTGGATTTGGTTCAATATATGACTAGTTTACTATGGGGAAGTAATCAAGTAAAAGCTAGGCTGATTGAAAATTCCGAAGATTATTTTTTATCCAAGTTAGAGAATAGTTTAAGTGTGTTATTTTTACGCTTTGCTCGTCCAGTAGCAGAAGCATTAATTCGGGGACCAGTTAATAGCGATACGCGAAATCAGATTATTAAGAGTCTGGGAGTAGATATTGAAATTCTTGATAACTATTATAGTGGTGAAGAACCTGCTTTTAGAGTCCTGAAAAGATATGTCAAGTATGGTTACGATCTACTTTTTAATACCGAACTGCGTCAACAGGTAATAGGAGTAGTGGAAAGTAAAGAAACACTTCCCGCAAATGTAAATATATATGATGCGTTGAAAGATCCGAAACAGTCGGTGATTTTTGAAGTGGAAAATGATATTAATGCGTTTGAGGAATATTTACGCTTTGCGATTTTTAATGCTGCTGGTTTCGAGTCTTATTGTGTTCAAGAACTCAAGGGTTTAGTGGATAGCTTTAGAGAGAAGCAAGGAACTTGGACGGGGGTAGCTTTAAATGAATGGTTACAGGGAAATCCTTTACTATTAGCTGAAATTCCCGCTCACTTGAAATCACAAGCATCGAATTTAGAAGTAAGTGAAAGATTGCGACAATTATCTATCGCCTTAAATAGGGGTCGAAAGTGAGGCGATCGCTATTAATCCCGATCAACCAAATCCACCTTCAACAGTATGACTAGAACACCCCACGATAACTTTGCTAAAGACTACTTAGAAGAATTGCTTTCTCCTCTAGGTAAAGTAGAAATTAGCCGTGAAGTTACTGACGAAGCCCGCCAAATAGATGTTTTCTTTTCTCCTGATCCTGCTGCGGCTTCCTCTGCTCAATTTATAGCTGGAACTTCCAGACAGCAATGAATTAAAGTCAGTCATGCTGAGACTTATCGCCAATTGGCGCATTATCACCATTCAACAACCAACTCTCACCGAAGAAAACCAGGAGATTGTCATGAATTTATCCACAGCCTATTTAGAATGGGAACAAAAAACTCTTGAGGAAGGTAGACAGGAAGGTAGACAAGAATTAATTATCCGACAACTCAATCGGCGCATTGGTGAAATTCAACCACCATTAATTCAACAAATTCGCACATTACCTATTGAGCAGTTAGAGTTACTAGGTGAAGCTCTCTTAGATTTCTCTACTGTATCTAATCTAGAACAATGGTTAAAAAGTAGCCCGAAGCCTGTAGAGTCATAGCCAGTAATTTTCAGCGATCGCTCCCCAATTTAGGTATTCTTGTAGATAGGGCGATCGCCATAAAAATTAGCGAAGGTAGATAAACTATGGTACAAGCCTTAATTAAGACTAAGCCCGTAACTTTTACAGAATTCATAGAGTGGAAACCAGAAGGGAAGCGCTATGAGCTACATAATGGGGTGATTGTGGAAATGAATCAACCTGTAGGGAAACATGAAGATATAGTCTCTTTTTTGAGTGAGAGAATTACGGTTGAATATCTTCGCTTAAATTTATCCTACAGAATATCCAAGGCTGTTTTGGTCAAACCACCTGAAAGCGAATCAGCTTACTTACCTGATGTTTTAGTGTTAAATCGTCCCCATCTGGTTAACGAACCATTGTGGGAAAAAGCATCAATAGTTACTCAAGGTATATCAATTCCCTTGGTGGTTGAGGTTGTCAGCACTAACTGGCGTGTCGATTACTTGACCAAAGTTAAAGACTATGAAGAAATCGGTATCCCTGAATATTGGATTGTCGATTATTTAGGTAATGGTGGTAGAAGACTTATTGGTAATCCCAAACAACCAACTATTTCTATTTACCAACTTATTGATGGGGAATACCAAGTTAATCAATTCCAGGGGGATGAACAGATAGTATCACCAACTTTTCCAGAGTTGTCTTTAACAGCTAATCAAATTTTTCAAGCGGAATGAAACTCAAATCCCCCCCGCCCAAGGGCGAGGAGGTGAGGACTAGAAATTCATTTCAGCAGCTTGGACTTTTTCCACCTGCTTCTTCTTCAGAACCAACATTACTTGAGCTAACATCACCAGCGAAACAAACGCAACTAACCAGACGATTCTGGAACTATCTTGTAAGACAATTTCTGTATCTTTCTGACCAAATCCACCCACATTGGGATTATTCGTCAAAGGATCTCCAGCTTTCACAGATTGTCCTTCAGCTACAACTAACTCTGGACCAACAGGAACTGTGTCAGTAACAACTTCATTTGTGGCTGTGGTAATGCTAATTAAATTCTTCACATTACCTTCTTCGTCTTCTTCCTGAGCAATCTTACTAACTGTTCCGGTTTGAGAAGCGGTAAATAGATTATTGTTGCTCTTTTCACCTGTAGGATAGATTTGTCCACGTCCCCGATTAGCACCCACATTAACAGAATATTTGCCAAAGTGAATATTCTTATCAGTAGCAGGATTGGGAGCCAGAACGGGGAAGATTACTTCCTGATGCTCTTCACCAGGTAACGGACCCACAAGTACGATATTCTCTTTGTCTTCACTGTAGGGTTGGTAGAAAACATCTTCTCCAATTTCCGCTTTCAGTTCTTTGGAAATCCGTTCCTCCGGCGCAATCTTGAATCCTGGTGGTAATACCAATACAGCGCCTACGTTTAATCCCACCTTAGAACCGTCAGCGCCTACTTGCTGAACGTTAGTATCGTAAGGAATTTTAACTACAGCTTTAAATACAGTGTCGGGTAATACTGATTGGGGAACCTCGATTTCTGTTGGTTTAGCAGCTAAATGACAGTTGGCGCAAACAATTCTTCCTGTCGGTTCGCGGGGCGTCTCTGGATAGGTTTGTTGTGCCCAAAAGGGATAAGCAGCAGCAGATTGAGGCAGAATAAAATCGCTAGCACAGAAAAATGTGAATGTAGCGATCGCCAAAATAAGTGTATTTAACATTACTTTGGCACTGCGAGTTAACCTCGCGATTGTAGAAGCGTTTCTCATCTCTATAAGGGCAATGATTGAGTTAGTCAAATGGATTAAGATGGATTAAGACCACCAAGGTGCTTCATTAGTGCGGAAGTCAGTTTCAGTCCAAGGGGTCAAGAGGATTTTGTCATCTTCTACTTTGGTATGAGCCAGAGCTAAAGACCTTGGGGCTGGACCTCTGACAACTTTACCAGTAGCGTCGTATTGAGACCCATGACAAGGACATTTGAATTTGTTCTCCGCCACATTCCAAGGAACAACACAACCTAAATGAGTACAAATAGCATTAATTCCATAGTCCGCGATCGCCTCTTTGCTCTCGACCACAATGTAAGTGGGGTCGCCTTTGAGTCCTTGAACCAAGGTGCGATCGCCGACGTTATGACTAGCGAGAAATCCACTAGCTGCGACATCATTACCCAATTCATCTTTAGCTGTTGCTCCACCACCTGCTTTACCACTAGCCGTAGGAATGAAGTATTGCACAAAAGGGTATAATACACCTAAAGCAACCCCTGTGACAGTCCCAAAAGTTAGCAGGTTCATAAATTGACGACGCCCCATATCGGGTACATCTACTGATTCAGAAAATTGAGCCATAATCTAAGCGCTCTTCGTCTGTTGTTAGCATTACATTTCTTTATATGTCTATCATACTGGAGTTGCGGAACGTAACTTCATAACTAAACTTAAATTAAAGTCTAAATTAAACTCTAAATTGACATGAGAATTTATGACAGGAAAGGAATTACGTCAAATATTGATAGATAAGTGGGGATGCTCCTATGATGTCCAACTGCGACGATCATCAGGGAAGATATTCCTCCAAATCATGTGGAAGTATGTGGAGCAAGTTTCTTTCCCTCTGAGTGAAACAGAATATCAAGAGCATCTGGACAATATAGCCAGTTATCTTCATGCTTTAGATAGAACATCTCAAGTTAAAACTTTTATCACACAAACTAAAGAACGTCCCCGATTAGGCAAAGCTGTAAGTATTGCCCTGGATTTGGGCGATCGCGCTGCAGAATGGACTTTCTAAACCCCCTACCCCCTACTTTCCTGTCAGTTTGACTAAACCAATCCCCCCAAAATAAAGTCCTAACATCGCACCAGCTAAAAGACTTTGAGTCAACGGGTCGGTTGAAGGTGTAAGAATAGCGCCGAAAACCACTGCTCCCAAAATTACATATCGCCAGCCAGAAAGCATTTTAGCTGAAGATACAATACCTAAATTACCCAGCAATAATTGCACCACAGGAATTTGAAATGCGATTCCGGTGCTGAATAACAAAAGTAATATCAGTTCAAAGTACTTATCAATTGACCACATTTGCTCTACAACATCTGCTCCATAGCTAATAAAGAATTGCAAAGCAGCGGGAACTAAGAGTAAATACCCAAAGACTAAACCACCTACAAACAGAAAACTAGACCCAAAAACTATCGGACCTAATAAACGGCGTTCACGTCTAGTTAATCCCGGAAGCACAAATTGGACAATTTGATAAAGGATAAAAGGACTAGCAAGTACTAAACCGCTATAACCTGCCACTTTGATCGATACGAAAAAATATTCACCGGGAGCTAGTTGCAGAAATTTGACTCCTTTGGCGGGAAATTCTAGTATTTTCACTAAGGGATTTACAAAGACAAAACAACCTGCAATACATACCATTACAGCAATGAGAGAATAAAAAATCCTATGACGTAACTCTTCCAGGTGTTCAAAAAGGGACATTTCGACCTCGTTTGGTAACTCATCCAGGGAGTTAATTTCTGAGTTATCATATTGATCTGGGTCAAAATTGACAGATTCAATCTGGTCAATATCTTGTGAAGTCGTCATAATGAGTGCAAGTTTGAGGCTATATTCCTTAACTATTTTATCTAGTTCGGTTCTAGGAAACAGGGTTTGACTGACATAGAAAGGAGAGAAATTCTCTCAAGCGTGTGCAACTAAGTTCTGTCTGTTGGGAAAGCAGTTATAAACCTAAGTGTGATATGAATAAGCAAATTTGCATAAGCTTAGTGGTTCTGCCTGTTTGTCTGCATAACCCTACGTCTAAGATGACAAGTAATGGTTTATTGCTATCTACGCGATTGATCTTGCCATTATCTACCACTCATGTACATTTCTCGCCAAAAGTCATTTTCGCCAGAGATGACCAAACAGAAGATTGTCTGCGCACAGGAGGATGTAAAAATTGATAACCAGCGATCGCCACATTATTACCAGCCTTTTTTCTTGCTGTTCCCTGTTCCCCGTTCCCCGTTCCCTCACATTCAAAAGATAATCTAAACAAAATTCCGAATTAGATATTTGCTGGTATGAATTAATAAGTATATACAGCAGTTCTAATTTGATTAATTATGCTCCTAGACTTAGAAAGATTCTATCAGGCGAGTAATCCAGGTAGACCCCTAGTGTTGGAAAATGCGGCTGACCGCTTGTATTATATCGATTTCTCCTCTGTCCGGGGAGGGAAAATTATTGAGGCGCTACAACGGACAATCACGAGAATTTCACCCAATACTCCAACTTGTCAGTTATTCACAGGACATCTAGGTTGTGGTAAATCTACGGAGTTATTACGGCTCAAAGCTGAATTAGAAGCAGAACAGTTTCATGTAATCTATTTTGAATCCACCAGAGTTCTGGAAATGGCGGATATAGATGTGACTGATATTCTCTTGGCGATCGCTGGTCAGGTGAGTGAAAATCTAGAAGCGATGAAAATGAGTCTGAAACCTGCTTATTTCACCAAGTTATTTCATGAGGTGACAGATTTTTTGCAAACCCCAATAAATGTAGGTGTAGAAGCTGAATTATCGGTAGGAATTGCCAAAATTACCGCCAAAACTAAAGAAAGTCCCCAGTTACGTCGGCGTTTAAGAGATTATTTGGAACCACGTACAGAAAATATTCTCCAATCGATCAATCAAGAACTCCTAGACCGAGCAAATACAGAACTCAAAGCAAAGGGAAAAAAAGGACTTGTAGTTATAGTCGATAACTTAGACCGGGTGGCGATTCGTCCTTTACCTTCCGGGCGATCGCTCCCAGAATATTTATTCATTGACAGGGGTGAACAATTAAGAAAGCTGAATTGTCATATTGTGTATACTATTCCTCTGGCGTTGACCTTCTCCAACGATAGCGCGGAACTCCAACAACGATTAGGTGGTGGAGTTGCGCCCAAAGTTCTCCCCATGATTCCTGTGCGATCGCGCTCTGGAGAAATTTTCACCGCAGGTCTAGATTTACTGCGCCAGATGGTGTTAGCGCGAGCATTTCCTGAAATTTCGCCTGGCGATCGCTTAAACTTAGTTACAGAGGTGTTTGATAACCTAGAAACTCTAGATCGCTTATGCTTAATTAGTGGTGGTCATGTCCGCGATTTATTGGGATTGCTATTCGACTGTTTGCGAGAACAAGACCCTCCATTCAATCGAGAATGTGTAGACTTGGTGATTCAACGACAGCGGGATTATCGTTCCAACGCTATTGACCCACAAGAATGGGATTTAATCTTGCAAGTAGTGCAAGACCAAAGAGTCAGAGGTGATATAGAATACTATACTTTATTGCGTAGTTTGTTTGTGCTTGAGTATCGCGATCGTGAGGGAGTTTGGTTTGGTATCAATCCAGTATTAGCTGAAACAGATAAATTTAAATCATGGTTGAAGGACAAGGAAATCCAACAATAGATGTAATCGAAGCTAATCGGCGCTCTCTCAACAGTTTAGAGAGGGCTATATCGCTATCTGGTGGACAATTTTCCTTGGTTTTAGCTTGTTGTAATTATGGTACTTTGCGGGAATTAATCCTCCAACAACTCAGACAACAACTCAGAGTCAGGGGTTGGGACGCTGGACAAATTCAAATAATCAACTTACCCAGCAATGTTGTCACTCTCTACACGACGATTCATTTACAGGAAACGGTGAATCCTGCAGCTCTAATGGTTGTGGGTTTAGACACTGTGGATCAAATTGATGACCTGCTCAGTTCAATAAATCAAATCCGGGATGAATTTCGCAAACGGCACTCATTTCCGATGATTGTCTGGGTGAATGACCGAGTTCTGCAAAAAATGCTGCGGTTAGCTCCAGATTTTGCTAGTTGGGCGGCGACACCAATTAGATTTGAAATGACTTCTAGGAGTTTGTTAGAATTTTTGCAACAGCAAACTGATGCGCTATTTGCGAGAGTTTTATCTACCAACAATTATCAAAATAATCAAATCCAAGAAAGCTATTCTAGCGTCCAGGAAATTTGGGTGCGGAGTGATGAACTTCGCTATGCAATTAAAGAGTTAGAAGATCGAGGTATTAGCTTAGAAACAGAGTTAAATGCTAGTTTACAATTTGTCTTTGGTCTAGATGATTATATTTGCGATCAAATCAATCTAGCTTTAACCCATTTTCAGGAAAGCTTACGCATTTATCAACAACAAACAGAGTCAAATGAGGCAGAGCTAGGAAGTCAAGAATATGATATTTTTCCGACTGCTTCTGTGCAATTTCCCACTGCTAATTTTCTTAAACAAGGAGTTTTACAACTTTATATCGGATTATGTTATTGTCGTTTGGCTGAACAGAACCAAACTACTAGTAAAAGCCATTGGGAAGTTGCTAAAACTTACTTTCAGCAATGTTTACAGACTTTTAAAATAGCTAGACGTGTAGATTTAGTTGCTGAATTTATTGGACAACTTACAGAGGTGTTACTCTGTTTACAAGATTGGTCCCAATTGCAAATTGTGGCGCAAGACGCTTTAGAATTGCATCAAAATTATGGTAATAAAATTCAACTAGCTGGTGATTATGGTTATTTAGCACAGGTAGCAATTCAGGAGTCGCGCTGGATGCAGGCTGGTATTTTATCTCACATAGCATTGCTCCAACTCAGGGAAGCGCAAAAACAAGGCGAATCTTCCGATTCTCTTTTTCCTCTGTTATTAGGACAAGTTTATTATTTAACGCTGGTAAAATCCCAGCAGATGTTAGGTAAGCAAACAATAGCAGCAGAATATCTGCAAAAGGCGACCAGAAAATTACATGAAGCTTTAGCCAATAGTCAACATCAATATAATGCTCATGGTTATATTCGCCTATTACGCACTTTGCGATCGCTCTATTTCGCCGCCAGATGTTATCGCGAAGCCTACATCATCAGACAAAAACGCCGTTCGGTAGAACAGCAATATGGACTCCGCGCATTCATTGGTGCTGGACGCTTACAACCCCAGAGACAAGCAACAAATCGCGTCTTAATTTCAACCACTGGAAGTAATAGTGTAGCTCTAGAAATCACAGCTTCTGGGAGAGAAAATGATATCAATCAGCTAATTGCGCGGATTAGCCGAGCAGACCAAAAATTGACCGTGATTCATGGTCCTTCTGGGGTAGGAAAGAGTTCTACTGTCACAGCTGGATTAGTACCAGCTTTACAAAATCGGGCGATTGGAGACCAAATCGCTATTCCTGTAGTCTTACAAATTTATACAGATTGGATGCGGGAATTAGGCAAGTCGTTAACAGAAGCGATATCTATACATCATCCAGTGAGTATTTCTGACACAGATACACCCAATACATTGGCGGAAATTTGGCATCAATTACAGGAGAATGCGCATAATGACCTGATTACAGTTTTGATTTTTGACCAATTTGAAGAATTTTTCTTTGGTTATACTAACCTCAAGCAGAAGCAAGAATTTGATCGATTTATTAGTGATTGTTTAAATATCTCTTTTGTGAAAATCATTTTATCTTTACGTGAAGACTATTTACATAGATTATTAGAATTTAAACATCTTTCATCTTTAGAAGCAATTAACAACAATATTCTCGATAAAAATATTCGCTATCCGTTAAATAACTTTTCTCCAGAATACGCCAAAATCATTATTAATAAACTAACTGCTCGCTCAGAAGTACATCTAGAACCAGATTTAATCGATGCTTTGGTCGCAGACTTATCAGCAGAATTAGGTGAAGTTCGTCCCATTGAATTGCAATTAGTAGGCGCACAATTACAAGATGAGCGGATTACTACCCTAGCTCAATATGAACCATATCGACCAAATAAGCTAATTGAGCGCTATATTAAAGAATTAATTAAAGATTGTGGTTCAGAGAATGAACATACTGCTTTAATTATTTTATATTTATTAACTAATGAAAGTAACAACCGCCCATTTAAGACTCGCGCAGAATTAGCATCAGAATTAGCAGAGTTAGCTGGCGATAGCGAATTAGACTTGGTTTTAGATATTTTAGTCTTGTCTGGTTTAGTTGTCTTATTTCCTGGTGTTCCTGAGCGCTATCAGTTAATTCATGATTATTTAGTAGAATTAATTCGGTACCTACAACAACAGGAATCAAGTTTACAGATCCAATTAGACCAACTCCGGGACAAAGTAAAAAATAGTCAGAAGGAAATTGAACGTCTTCAGAATGAACTCAAACAAAACAATTATCCAGACCCCACATTAGATATTATCCCGCAAACAGGAGGAGATATAGTTACAGAACTCCGAGATTTACGCAAACAGGAAGAATTGAGCCGACAAGAAATTGAACATTTACGCGCAGAATTAATAGAGGAACAATTAACGGCTCAATTAATAGCAAGTCGGGAACAACAAAGATTAAGCGAAGCTAAGTTTAACAAAGTCGTCAAAGTCGGTTTTGGTGCCCTCTTTGGTTTAGCCATTTTGGCTATATTAGTCTTGGGAGCTATGCTAAGACGCGATCAAAATCGCGAAGTTCAAGCTATTAGCCTCTATAGTTCGTCTCTGTTCGCTTCTCAAAAAGGTATTGACGCTTTAAAGGAGGGTTTAAAAGCAGGAAATGAGTTAACTAACTTCTTATTCTCCTCTTTGGTAGATACTCAAACTAGAGAACAAGCGCTTACAGTCTTATATCAAGCTGTGTATGGAATTAAAGAAATCAATCGTTTAGAAGGACACACATCAGGAGTTAATAGCATAGCATTTAGTCCAGATAAATCTTTATTGGTTTCCGGTAGCGCAGATACAAACATCAAGATATGGCGTCCCAATGGTAGCTTGGTGAGAACTTTAACAGGACATAAAGATGTCGTTAATTGCGTCAGTTTTAGTCCTGATAGTCAAATGATTGCTTCTGCTAGTCAAGATAAAACTATCAAGTTGTGGAGTCGAGATGGTAAATTAATCCGAACTTTATTGGGTCATACATCTTTTGTCAATAGTGTCAAGTTCAGTCCAGATGGTAATTTAATTGCTTCTGCGGGTACTGATAAAACTATTAAACTCTGGAATCGTTACGGGAAGTTAGTCAAAACTTTATTTGGACATCAAGATGCTGTTTTGGATGTAGCTTGGTCACCCGATAATCGCATGATTGCTTCCGCCAGCGCTGATAATACAATTAAATTGTGGAGTCGAGATGGTAAATTACTCCAAACTTTAATTGGTCATGATGATGCAGTAAGGAGTGTAGCTTGGACTCCTAATTCTCAGACTCTTGCTTCTGCGAGTTTAGATAAAACTATTAAAATTTGGAATCGTCAGGGTATGCTCCTGAGAACTTTATCAGGACATAATGAGGGTGTAATTAGCGTAGCTTTTAGTCCTGATGGTGAAACTTTAGCTTCTGCTAGTGTAGATAATACAATTCGCCTCTGGAGTATTGATGGTGCGTTATTAGAAACTCTCAGCGGACATGGTAATTGGGTAAATAGTGTTACTTTTAGTCCTGATAGTCGCATTCTAGCTTCCGCTAGTCGGGATAAAACAATTAAATTTTGGCGTTGGGATGATGTCAGGTTACAAAGTCAGAAAAATCAAAATGATTGGGTAACAAGTGTTAGTTTTAGTCCAGATGATAAATTCTTAGTAGCAGGAAATAGAGACAAAACAGTCAAAATCTGGAGTCCAGAAGGTAAACTCCAGAAAGTATTAACAGGACATAAAGACCAAGTTTGGGGTGTAGCGTGGTCGCCAGATGGTCGGACGATCGCCTCAGGGAGCGCAGATAAAACAGTCAAGTTGTGGAGTCGAGATGGTCAGCTAATCAATACGTTAAAAGGTCATGAAGCTACTGTGTTAGCGGTAGCTTGGTCGCCTAATTCCCAGATATTGGCTTCTGCGAGTAAAGATAAAACTATAAAACTCTGGAATCGAGATGGTAAATTACTAAAAACGCTTTTGGGACATAGTGATGCGGTGAATTGGGTGAGTTTCAGTCCCGATGGTAAACTATTAGCATCAGCGAGCGATGATAGTTTGGTCAAGGTTTGGGATATTAGAGGTAAGTTTCTCTATGATTTAGCAGGTCATACTCAGCGAGTCAATGGCGTAGCTTGGTCGCCAGATAGTCAAATACTGGTTTCTGTGAGTAATGATAGTATAGTAAATATTTGGCATCGCGACGGGAGTTTACAGACAACTATCCCAGGTGATGGAGATAGTTTTAACAGTATTAGTTTTAGCCATAGTGGTAGAATTTTTGCTGTCAGCACAGAAGATCAGATCCAGTTTTTCAATTTGGAGGGAGACTTGACCATAGCATTGAAAGGCGATCGCGACCAGTTAACCAGTATTGTTTTCGATCATAATGGCAAATTACTAGCTGCGGGGAGCAGTAATGGGATTGTGTTCCGTAAACGTTCTGATGTGGAACAACCGGAAAGTTTAGTTCACAATGGTTGTGCTATATTAACTGACTATCTTCAATATAATCCCAATGTGACAGAGAGCGATCGCGCTGTCTGTTCCGGAAAGTAGGATATGCTCAATACCATCACCTTTTATTATCTTTAAGCAACACCATATTTAGTATAAGGACGTTTGTATGGGGGGTGTAATCCTAAAACAATATCTGAAGCTGGAACGCCTTTTTCCACTAGCTCTTGAGCAAGATCCGCTTCTGTCATATTGTGCTGAATCCAAATTTTATTATCTTTAATGTCTAAATGGATGTAGCAAGCATAAATGCGATTAAACTCTTGCCAACCAATATCTAGAATTTGATAGTGATCATGTTCTGTATCAAAAATGAGTTGACATTCAATATTTGACTCATTTGGGGTAGCATGGGCGATAAGTAATTCGCGCACAATTTGGCGATATTTGGCTAGTTTTTCCATGGAATTATCTCCTCTGTATCCAACTTACAGCAAATAAAGTTAAATATGGCGATCGCGCTCCGTGTAGACTTTCCCCAAGTATTATATTGAGATCCGCTTTTCCATGGCCAGTCATTTTTGTTTCTTGTCAGAGAAAGTAAGTGGGTGACGAGGGAATCGAACCCGCAACCAATTGATTAAGAGTCAACTGCTCTACCGTTGAGCTAGTCACCCGCACATTACGTCAAATATAGCAGCTTCTTCCCGCTTTTGCAATTCCCCAGTTTGAAGAATTTATAAAGTCAAGTTTAAGGTAATATCAAAATGATCGGGAGAAACTGGTTTTCTCAACTCTATTGATTGTTCCACCATACCGTTTCTACTTAGTTAGAAATAATTCTCTGTCTAACCAATTCACATAGTTGTTGAAAATCTTCAGGTTGTTGATCCAAATCCTTTGCTAAGAGGTCTTTGACAAAGGCAATTTTAGCTCTTTTACCTTGTAATATTGTCCCGCTTTCATCTTTTACCCTAAAGCATCTACTAATAAGCGTAGGTAAAAGCTCCTTACCTCTCATTAGATTTATCCAATTACCACATCCAATTACTAAATCCTCACTTTCTCCACGAAATGACCGAAGTATTTGGTCTAGTTCTCTTTCCAGATTACTGGAATCAGTGTGTTGGGCAAAATCTTGTTGGTATTGGGAAAATTCACCCATAGAAATTAATTGTTGAAGAGCATCATTTCTGGTTGTAAATTCACTTACTCTATCAAATATTTGAATCCAGTTACTTTTAAATTTTTCTCGACAACCAACTATTACATAATTAGCCGCTTCCAAGAAAACTCGCTGACGTGCAATATCTAAAAGATGATTCTGTATTTGTTCGGCTCCACAATAAATATAGGAACTTTGCATCAAATAATCTATAGAAAGAAAATAGTTTTCAATTTCTCTTTTTCTCCAAATTAATAAATTCTTTTTTGCTTGATCTGGAAAATTAGCCCATGTATTTTCAATCTCTTGCTCGGAGCAATGATCTCGATCAATAATGAAATAGTATTCTGGGTGATGGGGATGAAGAGCTTCTGCTACACTTCGGATATGGAAAGATGCACCTAAAGGCTTTACATTAATATCAATCTGATTATTTCTAAAAAGTGCATCTATAATGATTTTATCTATTGAATTATCATCACTACCTTATACAAAGATAACATGTCTAGCTCTTTGTCTAATTTCTTCTGACCGAGGATTGGTATTAGCGCTAATGGACATTTGATACATCTCCACTTGAGGATAGTAGAATACGTCTATCAGAATCTACCGATGCAAAAATGTCCTCAGAATGAGTTGCTATGATATATTGATTCTTTGGCGCAAGCTGATATAATTGGCGGATAAACGGACGATGCCATTCTGGATTAAGATGTAGTTCTGGTTCGTCAATAAGAACTATTCCTGGAGAATGAGCCGTATATTTCCAAATTAGAAAAAGGGTTGATATTATTTCTTTTTGTCCAGAACTTAATCCATCAAAAGGAAAAGATGCTTGTCCATTTGTGGGTGTAACTCTAAACTCAATTTTATTATCGGTTAATGGACGTAATTTTTGAATTGTTCCTGAAGTATATTGCTTCATCAATTTATTTAATGTTTCTAAATCATTCTCGGATTCTGTATCGTCTAAATTTTCAAATAATCCACCTCGGCTCATTAATGAACGTAAAATTTGCAGTTTAAACGTACTTGTAGGAGATTTTACTCTCATTTCATATTTATTTTGTTTATAAGATTTGTCTTCGATCATCATACCAAGCTCTGGATTCCCTTCTTCAATCTTTCTATAGCTGTGAAAATAGATTAAATGAGGTAATATAGTCGGGTCTTGGCTTAGTCCCACTAGCGAATAGAAAAATTTTTCAAAAACATCACGATTATAAGGTATTTTAAACTTAGGATTGTTTGCAAGTTCTTCAAAAATTACATTGCTATTTATAGCACATGTTCCATTACGAGAGATGGTTAAAGTTGAAAGATATTCCTGATTATTCACAACAAACTTACCCTCAATATTTGCTGTTTCTTCACTAGATCTAATTAATAGATCAAGAATATCAATAGGAATATTTTCGAGAATACCTCTCTCAAAATATAAAGTATGTTGACATGCTGCAAAAAATAGCAATACACAACATTCTAAGACTGATGTTTTTCCAATCCCATTGCGACTACCCATAACTATGATATCTAGATTACCTTTAAATTCTGGGGCTGGAAAACTAAGTTCAATTTCATCCAATCCCTTAAAATTTGTGATTTTTAATTCTCTAATTTTAATAGATTTAGATTGGTTATCAGGTAGATAATGCATATTAAGTATTCTTCCTTTATATATAATTACATTAGCACAAACTTTTTCTCCCTGTGTACTAAATGATATAATGTATTTTAGCGCTCAGAGGATTTTTGTGAGTAATGATGACCATTAAAGATGTAGAGCAAGTTCAAACTGCTTTTAACGAAGCAGGTTTAGATTATCGAATCGAATTAGAAAATGGCAAAATTTCCATAGTGGGACCTTCTGATATTGTATCTAGCGAAATTAGTAGCCGACTTATTGCTTTTCTCTTCGCTTGGGTAAGTCCACGTCGTTGGGGAAGAGTCTTTGATTCCGCTGGTGGTTTCATCTTACCCGATCGCAACCTCAAAGCACCAGATGTATCTTTTGTTTTGGCTTCACGCTTACGGGAAACTCCGCGTTATTTTGGAGAACTTGTCCCTGATTTGGTCGTAGAAATTAAATCTCAGAGTGATAAAATTAGCCCTCTAGTTAACAAAATTGTTAATTTCATCGAATTAGGCGCAACAATTGGTATCCTGATTGACCCCGATCAAGAAACAGTCACAGTCTATCGCTCTCAAGGTACACCAACAGTTTTAGGGAATGGTGATATTCTTACTTTACCAGAACTTTTCCCTGACTGGGAATTACCCATTCGGGAATTATGGCCTCCCATATTTACTGAAGAAGAATTTTTCCCTTAAATCGGTAATTTAATCATAATTATCAGCCGCTTATCCCCACTTAATCCATAAATTGAACCACCATTACGCTTAACCATACCTTTCACCAAAGCCATTTCTAATCCACTATCGCTAGATTTCCCAGGAGCATTTTTCCCCAGTCGGTAAAACGGTTGAAAAATTTGCGCCAGTTCATGAGCAGAAACTTCTAGTCCAGAACTACTGAATTCTAACTCCAATGTGTCTATATTTTGAGCGATCGCTACTGTAATTGATTCGCCAGCAGGAGTATATTTACAAACCTGATTAAGTAATTCGCAGATTATCCGCTCTAAATCGGTGATATCTATGTCTATAGACGGAAGACTTGCAGGAATATTCAGATATAGTTGTTGTTGCTGGAGACTAGTGATATCTCGAAAAGATTCCAGAATCGGACGCAACCAACTTGATAATTCAATGGGGATCAATGTTGGGGAAGCTGGTTCAATTTGTAAATACGCCAGAGTCCGTAAATCGTTGATTAATTTGCTTTCTCTACCACATTCGTGCTGGAGAATTTGTAATAACTGGGGAACTAGTCCTATATCTAGAATTCCTTCTGGTGTAAATAGTCCTTCCAAGGTTTGCGCAGCTAGACTAATGCTGGTCATGGGTGTCCTGAGTTCCTGAGAAAGAGTTTTGAGAAATTCGTTTTTCAGACGTTCCCGATTTTCTAATTCCTGTACATGGTCTTGGTTTTTTTGATAAAGCTGCGATTGACGCATGGCGATCGCACATTCATTAGCTACTTGTTGTACCAAGGATATTTCTAAATCTGTGAATAAAATTTCTGACGGTTTGATCAGCCAAATATTGCCCAAAACTCCTTGCGCATCAAAAATAGGACAAGCCAATTGAGTAAAAATTTCCAACTGCGGATTCCATCTCAAATTATTCTGTGGGACAATTTCTACAGAATGGAAATTTTGTTTTTGGAGTAATAGCTGATAAATCTGGGGAAAATCGCTAATTTGTCGAACTGATCCCTGAAAAATTGGGGAATCAATTGTATATTCACACAGAATCGTTACAGCAGAATGATCTATATTATAGACTTCAATTTGACATCTTTCTAATTGCAATAATTGTGTGAGTTCTAGAGTAGCAGTTTGTAATACTGGATTAATCTCTAAATTATCGCGGATTTGCTCAGTAATCCGGCGCACAATGGCATCAAAATTTCTCACCTGTGCTAATTGAGCCGTATAATGTTGCTTCTGAATCTCTAACTGAGCTTGGAGATTTGTGACTTGTTGATGTAATTGGGCTTGATGAATAGCAACACCAATTTGCATAGATATTTGTTTGAGAAAGTCGATTTCTCCTTGTTGCCATTGGTGTGTTTTTTGACAGTGTTGAGAAATTAATAGTCCCCACAAATTTTGCTGTAATAAAATAGGTACTACTAAATTTGCTTTTACCTCTATAGATACAAGAAAATTCCTTTGCTGATTGTCTAACTCCGCAGTATAAACATCTTCGATAACATGTACAAACCCATTTTTATAATGCTCATAATGTTCTGTATCAAAGCTGAAAAAATTTATTTTCTTTCCTCCCAATGATGGAACTGTGCTAATATGTGATTCCGCAATTATCAACCCAGTTTTTTTTTGTTGAAATGAGTAAACTAACAGGCGATCGCAATCTAATAACAGGCGGATTTCTTGAACTATCTCTGGCAGAATCTTGGTTAAATTTTGATAATTCAGGATAATCTGATGGGTAATCTTTTCTAATAAACGCTCGCGGTTCACTTGTAACCCCCCAGCTTGTTCTACCAATTTTGAGGGAGTGATATTGCTACTGGAGCCAATTAATCGGTAAATCCTTGAGTTCTCATCTCTGAGTGGCGTTAGAGTAGTGCTCCACCAAGTTGTAATCCCCTGAAAATGTAAACATTGTTCATAGGAAATTGTTTTACCAGAGCGGATGCAATCAGTATAGCGTTGACGTACTTGCTTCGCATCCTCAGGAGAGAGTATATCTTCCGGTTTTTTACCGCATAGTTCTTCTGAGCGAATACCGATAAATTTTTCATGAGTAGGATTGAGCGCTAGATAGCAAAAATCTCCATTTTCTAGAACATCTACAATAAATATAGATGTCTGCAAAGAATTATCAATAGTGAGAAGAAGTTGCTCGCTATGGCTTTCGTTCTCTAGTTTTTTCTCCAGATTGATCTTGGAAAAAAGTTGTTCAGATGTAGTTACGGTTAAATCAGAAATGGATGGGACTGGATTTATCTTCATTTTAGAGTCTCTTTTTTTTGGGATGACTGACTCTACTAGGCGGTTTGTCAGGGACGCTTTCTGAAGCATGTTGCTGAAGCAGAGAAAGTACACTGAAATCGCCTAATACTGTTCTTAGATAACCAACGACTACGTTGAATTCTGTTTTCTCTCTTGAAAAATGACAACATAGTCTCTAGCTTTTTGAGTTAAATTCTATTAAGTCTTTCTCATAATTATCTTGTATTCATAGTTACACTATGGTCAAAGATGCCATCAAGTTATTCAGGGAACTAAGCTTGAATATTTGTCTTAACTGTAGATGATATAGCCTAGAGAATTTGACAACAGTTACTTAAAACTATCTTGTCAATAAAGTTTTACTATTATGCCATATACTGATATGAAACCTAGCAATGATTTTCATAATTGTTATAATTCTTTACAAAAGAGGGGCTAATTATTTTCACATTCTGGTTAAGTATGCTTAAGGTATGTAATTTAGGTTGAATTTAGGTTGAATCTTAAAACCTGGGTATACCCACAAACTGTGGAGACGAAGGCTTGGCTGCTTCTCCACAAGTACGTGGTGTAGGAAAGATTTTACCAGGATTTGCTAATCCTTGGGGATTAAATACTTCTCTTACCCATTGCATTGTTTCCAAATCAGTCTGACTAAACATATCTGGCATGTAGCATTTTTTATCTGCCCCAATACCATGCTCTCCAGAAATACTCCCACCAACTTTGACACAGAGCTTGAGAATTTCCCCGCCCAATTCTTCCACTGCTGCTAAAGCGCCAGGAATGGAATTATCAAATAAAATCAGCGGATGAAGATTACCATCACCAGCATGAAATACATTAGCGATTTGATAACCATAGGCTTGACTTAATGTCTCTATTTCCTGTAGCACATAAGGTAATTGAGTTCTAGGAATTACGCCATCCTGGACATAATAATCTGGACTCATATGTCCAGCAGCAGCAAAAGCAGCTTTACGTCCCTTCCATAACTTGAGCCTGGAATCTTCGTCATTAGCAGTTGTGATATTCCGCGCCCCATTCTGTTGACAAATTTCTTGGACTCGTTGTTTATTCACTGTTACTTCAACATGATTACCATCTATCTCCACCAGTAAAATCGCTGCTGCATCACGAGGATAACAATTAGTAGCTACAACATCTTCCACTGCATTAATACTGATGTTATCCATCATTTCCATCCCGCCAGGAATAATCCCCGCGCTGATGATATCGGAAACAGTCGCTGCGGCTGCTTCCACACTAGAAAAATCTGCTAAAAGTACACAAATGGATGCTGCGCTTTTGAGAATACGCAGAGTGATTTCTGTCGCTATTCCTAAAGTACCTTCGGAACCGACAAATATACCTGTTAAATCATAACCAGGCATTTCGGGGATTTTTCCTCCCACATCGACAATAGAACCATCCGCTACCACCAGTTTCAAACCTAAAACATGATTTGTAGTCACCCCATATTTTAAACAATGTACTCCACCCGAATTTTCAGCGATATTCCCACCAATGGAACAGATAATTTGACTCGACGGATCAGGAGCATAATAAAAACCTGCTCCACTCACAGCTTGTGTTACCCAACTATTAATTACGCCTGGTTGAACTACAGCTAAATGATTTTCTAAATCAATACTAAGAATTTTCCGCATTAATGAAGTAACAATTAAAACTGAATTTTCCACAGGTAAGGCACCGCCTGACAAGCCAGTACCAGAACCTCTAGCAATAAAAGGAATAGAGTATTGATGACAAAGCTGGATAATTTCGGCGACTTGTGCTGTAGTTCTAGGTAAAATAGCTACTGCTGGGCGTTGACGATAGCTAGTCAATCCATCGCATTCGTAGGTAATCAGTTCTTCATGGCGTTGGACTACGCCTTTTTCACCAACAACCGCGACGAATTTTTTAATAATCGATTTCCAATCAATTTGTGTTTTAACTTGAGTCATCTGGGGGCGCTGTGTGGGGTTTTTCTAGTATATCGATTCATGGATAAACTCAATCACTCTTTGCCAAACTTGTGCGTATAAATCAGGACTATCAGCATCAAACCACTCTATTTGCTGGATAGCTCTAAACCAAGTACGTTGTCTTTTGGCAAATTGGCGAGTATGTAATTTTATCAGTTCTTTAGCTGAATCTAAGGAAATTTCTCCGGTTAAATATTGTTTGACTTCTTGATATCCCAAGGTATTCAGCAACAGAAGTTCTCTACCATATTTTTGGCTAAGGTATTCTACCTCAGCGACTAAACCATGCTGAACCATCTGCTCAGTTCGGTGATGAATGCGATCGCTCAATTTCTCCCCCTGAGAATCTAAGCCGATTTGGAGAATGGGATATGCGGGGGGATTTTCCCCTTGCTGTTGTGAGATGGGAATCCCCGTAACATAATAGACTTCCAGAGCACGCAGGGTGCGAAAATTATCATGGGGATGGATTTTCTGGGCGGACATAGGGTCAACTTGCTGGAGCATGAGATAAAGTTGGGTTTGCCCTAAAGACGCCAACTGAGACCGTAATTCTGGCTGTGGTGCGACCCTGGGGATTTTCATCCCCTGAACAATAGAACGTATATATAAACCTGTACCCCCGACCAGGAAGAGGGTATCCCCCCTGCTCTCTATCAGCCCTTGGGCTTGGACTTGGTAATCTGCTACTGTAATTGTCTCAGTTGGAGGGCTGATATCGATGAGATAGTGCGGAACTAACTTTTGTGCCGTTATAGTTGGTTTAGCGGTACCAATATCGAACTCACAATACACCTGACGAGAATCAGCGCTGAGGATGACTGAACCACTCCGTTGCGCTAAGTGTAAAGCCAAACTAGATTTACCCGTTGCTGTTGCGCCACAAATTACGATTAATTTAGTCACTGGTTTAGTCACTGGGAATAGCAAGTAAGCAGGTTATTTATCTTACGCGGAGACTTTAATAGATTGGTATCCTTATACAAACTTCTCTGTAAATCGTTCTACAGGCGTCAATAAGGCTTTTGTGTTATAATTTTGGGGTGATTTTGACTTTCGACCAGCTTTTAGCGTTTTAACCCCAAGCATCAGGAGAAATTTCATGACGATCAGTTACGGTGCTGATGAAATTCAAGTTTTGGAAGGTCTGGAAGCCGTCCGCAAGCGGCCAGGGATGTACATTGGTTCCACAGGTCCAAGGGGACTCCATCATTTAGTCTACGAAGTTGTGGACAACTCTGTCGATGAGGCGTTAGCGGGTTACTGTACCCATGTGGAAGTCTCTCTCAACCTGGACGGTTCCGTAACTGTTACGGACGATGGGCGGGGTATTCCCACGGGAATTCATGCCAAAACCGGGAAGTCAGCTTTAGAAACTGTACTAACTGTATTACACGCTGGAGGTAAATTTGGCGGTGGTGGTTATAAAGTTTCTGGAGGTTTACATGGTGTGGGCTTATCTGTCGTTAATGCTCTATCCTCTGTGTTAGAAGTAACAGTCTGGCGAGAAAATAAGGTACATGTCCAGCGATATGAAAAAGGCGCTCCAGTTACCGATTTACAAATCCTGGCTGAAAGAGTAGAAAAAACAGGAACTTCCGTTACTTTCACCCCCGATGAACAAATCTTTACGACGGGGATTGAATTCGATTTCATCACTTTATCCAGCCGTCTGCGTGAATTGGCTTATTTAAATGCAGGTGTGAGAATTGCTTTTACTGATTATCGCTTAGAAGTAATGAAGAGCGATACGCCTAAGATAGAAACCTATGAATATAAGGGCGGGATTAAAGAGTATATTGCTTACATGAACAGGGAAAAGCAGCCCCTACATGAAGAAATTATCTATGTCCAAGGAGAACGCAACAATGTCCAAGTAGAAGTTTCTTTACAGTGGTGTACTGATGCTTATACAGATAATGTTTTAGGCTTTGCGAATAATATTCGGACTGTAGACGGTGGTACACATTTAGAAGGTTTAAAAGCAGTTTTAACCCGGACTTTAAATGCGATCGCCCGTAAGCGGAACAAAATTAAAGAGAATGAACCCAATTTGAGTGGTGAACATGTCAGAGAAGGTTTAACAGCCGTGATTTCCGTCAAAGTCCCCGACCCAGAATTTGAGGGACAGACTAAAACCAAATTGGGAAATACAGAAGTCAGAGGGATAGTGGACTCTTTAGTGGGAGAAGTATTGACAGAGTATCTGGAATTTCATCCCAGTATCGCCGATTCTATATTAGATAAAGCTATTCAAGCTTTTAAGGCTGCTGAAGCAGCGCGTCACGCCAGAGAATTAGTCAGGCGCAAGTCTGTGCTGGAATCTTCGCCTTTACCTGGTAAATTGGCAGATTGTAGTTCCCGTGACCCTAGCGAATCGGAAATATTTATCGTCGAAGGGGATTCAGCAGGTGGTAGTGCTAAACAAGGACGAAACAGACGCACACAGGCGATTTTACCCTTGCGCGGTAAGATTCTGAATATTGAAAAAACCGATGATGCGAAAATCTATAAAAACACAGAAGTTCAATCTTTAATTACAGCTTTGGGTTTGGGTGTAAAAGGGGAAGAGTTTGATTCTACCCAATTGCGCTACCATCGCATTGTCGTGATGACTGATGCTGACGTTGATGGAGCGCATATCCGCACCCTTTTATTAACGTTCTTTTATCGTTATCAGCGAGCATTGATTGAACAAGGTTTTATTTATATTGCCTGTCCGCCACTATATAAAGTGGAAAGAGGCAGAAATTATGAATATTGCTACAGCGAGCGTGAATTACAACAGTGTCTAGCGAAGTTTCCCGCCAATGCTAATTATACAATCCAACGGTTTAAAGGTTTGGGGGAAATGATGCCAGAACAACTCTGGACAACAACAATGAATCCAGATAGTCGGACTCTCAAGCAAGTGGAAATTCAAGATGCGGCTGAGGCGGACCGGATTTTTACAATTTTGATGGGCGATCGAGTTGCGCCTCGCCGGGAGTTCATCGAAACCTATGGGTCTAAGCTAAACCTTGTAGATTTAGATATCTAGAATGCTGTCAGAAAAGTTTGTCAAGTTTCTTAGGTCTGAAATCTTAGCATTGCGCTAATGTTGTGAATAAGGTCAAAGGCGGTGAACTATAAATTCATCTCTCCTGCGGCTAATTCTTGACCAATTTAACATCCTATTCGGGATTATTGGCTAGTATATATAGGGTTCGACCCCTAAAAAACAAAACTACCACTGTTGGATTACCCATGGTTAACCATTTGTGCTTTTTGAACTAAATGATTTATAAAGGAAATGTATACAGGGGGCATTTGACGGTTAATCGTTGATGGTTAACAGTTGACGGTTAACAGTTTTAATGTCTTTTTGATCGAAGCGACAACAGCTGTTGGGTGAAGGAATCCGGAATAAATGCACAAAAGTAGTGCAATTTCTGTGAAACAGGCTACAATCGAAACAGTCTTTACAGGTAAATTTGCTAGCTGTTATATTTTGTGTCTGTAATGCTGATTCCTGAGTTAATACTTGTCTTGATTTGAGACAAAACGGTTCTCAGTACTAAGCGACAGCACTAACTATAGCCAGCCAGCACGAGTGAGCAAAAAGCCTGCGGGCGATAATTGCCACAGAGCGGAAATTATCCCGAAAACTAGATATTTCTGGTTTTCGACTGCTGATCGGCTCGGTTTAACGAGCAATGAACACATTTTTTGAGTAATTGATTTTTGCAAGGAGCATGAGGAACGCGGCATGAACCAGGCTAACAACGTACTCGATAGCATTTATCAGCCTGACCTAGAAATGATAAATCAGCCTGAAATCGAGGAAGAACTCCTATTAATTGACGATGAAGAGGATTTATTGCTTCCCGATGACGGTGAAATTGATGAATTTTTAGAGCCTCAGTCTGATGAGGACGACGCAAAGTCTGGAAAAGCCGCTAAATCGCGTCGTCGGACACAAAGCAAGAAGAAGCACTATACCGAAGATTCGATTCGCCTTTACTTGCAAGAAATTGGTCGAATTCGTCTTTTGCGAGCAGATGAAGAAATTGAATTGGCACGGAAAATTGCCGATTTGCTGGAATTGGAGCGCGTGCGGGAAAGGTTATTTGAACGCTTGGAGCGGGAGCCAAAAGATAGTGAGTGGGCTGCTGAGGTACAGTTAGCTTTACCTACTTTTCGTTATCGTCTACATGTGGGACGGAGAGCGAAAGATAAAATGGTACAGTCGAATTTACGGCTTGTGGTGTCGATCGCCAAAAAATATATGAATCGGGGCTTATCTTTTCAAGATTTAATTCAAGAAGGTAGTCTAGGTTTGATTCGAGCTGCAGAAAAATTTGACCATGAGAAAGGCTATAAGTTTTCTACATATGCTACATGGTGGATTCGTCAGGCGATTACTAGAGCGATCGCCGATCAATCTCGGACAATTCGGCTTCCAGTCCACCTTTATGAGACTATTTCCCGGATCAAAAAAACTACTAAGTTGCTATCTCAAGAAATGGGTCGTAAACCTACAGAGGAAGAAATTGCGACTCGGATGGAAATGACGATTGAGAAGTTACGCTTTATCGCCAAGTCAGCCCAATTACCAATTTCGCTAGAAACGCCTATTGGCAAAGAGGAAGATTCCCGCTTGGGAGATTTTATTGAATCTGATGGAGAAACACCAGAAGACCAAGTTTCCAAAAATCTGCTGCGTGAAGACTTAGAAAAAGTGCTGGATAGTCTCAGTCCTCGGGAACGAGATGTTTTACGCTTGCGCTATGGCTTAGATGATGGTCGGATGAAAACTCTGGAGGAAATTGGTCAGATTTTTAATGTCACCCGCGAGCGAATTCGCCAAATCGAAGCTAAGGCGCTGCGCAAACTACGACATCCCAATCGGAATAGCGTTTTGAAAGAATATATCCGCTAATTCGTCCAGCAAATCTGGGTGAAGATTTAGTCTAGTTCAAAAATAAAAACCTGGATGTTAACTTCAATATCCAGGTTTTTTTATTTGTGCTTGTTTAGATGATTAAAAACTTTGACTAGAAATTTTCCCCCTGACTGGTTCACATTAACTTTATTGATCGTCTATTAGTTGTGATTTAGAGGATTCCCCAGAAATGAAGGAAACCTTGACCAGAAAATAACTCAATCAATGTGACAGATAAAAAACCCAGCATTGCTAAACGTCCATTCCAAATTTCTGCTTGTGGTGTAAAACCCCAACGCCAAGCATTCCGGTCTTCTACAGTGGAAACTGCGGTGGTTTTAGTTACGTTAGTCATGTTTAGAACTCCCAACTGGATTTACGAAGTTTTATTACTGCATGTAAATTAATATAACAAAAAAAAATGCCAATGGCAGACTATTTGCTTAATTCAGTAAAGATTTTTTTGGGGTAATAATTTAACCAACAATTCCTCTGTAGGTATTTAATTGGGAATTACCCAGAATAAAAGGTGTTTTATCGGCAAACTTTCGCTAAATTAAGATCAAGTAAACTTCAGGAAATATCTCATGTCAGCACAACTTTTACTGGTAGATGATGAGCCAGGATTGCGAGAAGCTGTGAAAGACTATTTACAAGAAAGTGGCTTCAGCGTTAAAGTTGCCAGTAATGCGCGTGATGGCTGGGAATGGATGCAGCAAAATATACCTGATTTAGTCATCTCAGATGTGATGATGCCCCAAGTAGATGGCTATCAATTCCTCAAGCAGCTGCGAGTAGACCCCCGGTTTCAAACGCTTCCAGTTGTCTTTTTAACGGCTAAAGGGATGACGGGCGATCGCATCCAAGGCTATCAAGCAGGTGTTGATGCTTATTTACCCAAACCTTTTGACCCTGATGAATTAGTGGCGATTGTGAGCAACTTATTAGAACGGCGAGCGATTAAACCACAACCCACCAGTGAAGATAGTGAAACCCCAGATATTGCGGAATTGGCGCATCAGATTGCCCAGATAAAGGCCCTGTTGACGCAAAGGACTGCTATTTCCCAATCGCCTGCTCCCTTCAAAATCGATTTGACCCCCAGAGAACAGAGCGTTTTAAATTTAGTAGCGGAAGGGTTAATGAACAAAGAGATTGCACGTCGCTTAGAAACTAGTGTCCGCAACGTGGAAAAGTATGTTAGCCGCTTATTTAGTAAAACAGGAACCAACAGTCGCACAGAATTAGTCCGCTTTGCTTTGGAACATGGTTTGGCGAATTAGGAAGCAGGAAGTAGGGATGAGGTATTTTCTGGTTTGACCCAATAGAGTTTTGTCAAGATGAAACTACATGAGAGTTTAGCCAGTTAATAAAAATTTAAGTTGGATTTGATTTCCTGCTACTATCTCGCCATATTGTTTGATGCGTTGTGTCCTTGCTAAATAAAATCGGCAAAATGTACCATGGTTGGGGTTAGCGCTAATTGAGCATTCACTCAAATTTTGCTACCACAGAATAGATATGCTACTATGGAAAACTCCACTTGATCGCTAGGGGTTGTTATCAGTGAAGTTCCTTAAGCGCATCAGTTGGCGTCGCATTTGGGGTGAGGCTTTGAACTCAGACATCTCTTGCGCTTTCACCGATGCTTGGAGCATTTCTAAAAAATCATCAGACCCTTCGGTTAAAGCGTCTAATAGTACCTGTAGAAGTTGTTCGCGGTCGCTCAAGAGACTCTTTTCCTCAATCAAACGAAATTTTAGGTGAATTTCGCATTCGTAGACACCCACCTCGATATTGTTGACTTGGCAGGATAATGCTTTGGAGTTCATAGTTTTGAAGATTCCTTTACTTGGTTGTCGTGCGGGTGAGGAGCTCGATCATCTAGAAGAATTCTTGATATTTATTTTGCATCCAATATATTTGAACTACGAATTTTCCCTTACTCCGTCAAATTTTACGCCATTTCTCCTCCCTGTTGATGCTTTCAACTAGACTATTTAGCTTTTACTGTTTATCTGGTCTGTGTCAGTTATGGCATATATTAAGCCATAAACTATTATTCAGTTTTTAAGATTCTATACAGTAAAGTTTCTGTAAGAACTTACCAGACCTTTTTAAAGGTTTTTACATCAATTTTATCTAAACGTCAATAACTGCCTAAATTTTACTTAATTTTCACGATGGTACGTAAGTGCAACAATTGTGATTTTTAAAGTTAACACTCTCAGACTCTACGCCAAAGTTACTGAAATTGAAGTTAGGCATTAATCTGAATATGTCAGCTTTTTGAAGAGTAAATTGGGCAAAAATTGGGCGATAAACGGATATATGTTTTGAATATGTTTTGAATAAGTTTTGAATAATTATATACCTACTAAATTAAAGTCTCCCGATCTGTAATCAGAGAAACAGAATAGCAAGTTTTAAAATCTACAAACAATACTGAGAGATGGAGAAATGGAGAAATTTCCCAATTAGTATCCCAGAGCCATAAAACGAAAAGGTCTCATGAAGTTAAAATGATTGCAGTGTAGTCAATACCTTGATTGCTTTAATTATGGATAATCTCACGCTACTCAAGTCCACAACTCGCCATATTCGCATTTTTGCGGCAGAATTAGACCACGATGATTTGGTTCCCAGTAATCATGTCTTGACACTAGATATTGACCCAGACAACGAGTTTAACTGGAATGAGGACTCTCTGCAAAAAGTGTATCGCAAGTTTGATGAACTAGTTGAAGCATCTAGTGGTGCAGACCTAACAGATTATAATCTGCGCCGGATGGGGTCAGACTTAGAGCACTATTTGCGATCGCTCCTGCAACTCGGCGAAATTAGCTATAATCTTGCCAGTCGTGTCACTAATTACAGCATGGGGCTACCCAGAGTTGCTGTGGAATGAGAAAAGAGGCAGAGGGCAGTCTCCCCCTGCCTTTCTCCCCCTTTACCCCCCTGCCAAAACCTGCTGACCGGTGCGACAAATATGGAAAATGAAGCGGCAACCCTCTACTGCCCAAATGAATATTGTCAGGCGGCTAACCCCCTGACCCACAAGTTTTGCCAGCGATGTTCCACACCCTTGCCTAAGCGGTATCTTTGGGCTGTGGGAGATGCTCTGAGTCTGGGTAGTGTTGGTCAAATACTTGCCGATCGCTATCTAGTTATTGGTAAAACAGTTGTCTTAGATATCAAACCTGGCTTATTACCCCAAACATCTGAGCTAGATGGACTGCCCATCCTCAGAGCTTATTTGAAACTGATCCCCTATCGTCTACATGTTCCCCAAATATATGGCGTACTCTCTTTAGGTGGTAAACAGTCGCGTCGAGAGATATTGCTTTTAGAAAAAGTACCGCTACTGATGGATGCAAAAATTTTTCATCTGAAGGTTTGTAGCAGTTTGGCATCGGTTTGGCATGAAGCGACATCAATGCGTCAAATCCATTATCTATGGCAGATAGCTAATTTATGGCAACCTTTACTAGTAGAAGGAGTAGCATCTAGCTTACTAGATCCTAATCTATTACGTGTAGAAGGTCCACTGGTTCGTTTACTAGAACTACGCTCTGATGGAGATAGTTTGCCTACCTTGTCGCATCTGGGTACTGTATGGGAACAATCCCTAGTGAAACCTCAGCCAGCTGTAAGTGAATTTATTCAGCAAATTATTAATTCACTGACACAAAATGAAATCAGCTCAGCTGACCAACTGATTAAAATATTAGACCAAGGGTTATCTGAATTATGGCAAGCTGCGGGGAGTGAATTGCATCCCCAGTCCGTAATTAAAATTATTACTCAAACTGATACAGGACCAACCCGTCAACGTAATGAAGATGCTTGCTATCCTCCCAATAATGTGATGATTAGCAAACCACCGCAACAAAATGCTTTAGCTATTGTCTGTGATGGCATTGGTGGACATGAAGGAGGGAATGTCGCATCCAATTTAGCGATCGAAACTATTCACCAACAGGCAAAAGACCTGACATCTATTCCCCCGGAGAATATAGAGCCATCAATCCTGCTGAATGATTTAGAAGCAGCTATAGCTAATGTGAATGACAAAATTAGTCAAAGAAACGATAGCGAACACCGTCAAGGACGCCAGAGGATGGGGACGACTCTAGTAATGGCTCTACCCATTGCTCACGAAATATATATTGCTCATGTGGGCGACAGTCGTGCATACTGGATCACCCGTTATGGTTGTTATCAAGTTACATTAGACGATGATATTGCTTCTCGTGAAGTCCGACTAGGTTATGCTGTTTATCGAGATGCTTTGCAGCAGACAGGTTCTGGTTCTCTGGTACAAGCTTTGGGCATGAGTAAAAGTACTTCACTGCATCCCACAGCCCAACGCTTCATTGTTGATGAAGATGCGGTTTTTCTGTTAACCTCTGATGGTTTGAGTGATTTTGACCGTGTGGAAGATTATTGGGAGACGGAAATACTCCCGATTCTGACTGAAGATGCCAATATACAAAGTGTGTCACAGCGACTGATCGAGATTGCTAATACTAAAAATGGACATGATAATGTCACTATTGCGCTGATTCATTATCAGGTTAAATATTCTGAACCAGATTTAACTTTGACAGCAAATCTGACGCCACCCAATCATCGCAGAACTGTAAATTTGACGCCAAAGCCAACCGAAACCTATTTAAAGGTATCTGAGCAAAAAACCGCAGTAATTCCCGAAACTTTGTCTGAGCGCAAAGTCAAATTACCACTCAGCTTTCTGGCTCCTCTGATTATAGCTTTAGTAGCTGGTTCCCTGGGTTATTGGGTGATGCAATGGCGGTCGGTATTGACCAGTAAACCAGAGCCAAGTCCAGCGCATAGCAGTCAACCAACCAACCAAAATCAAACCCCATCTCCAGCCAAAGGAACCCCTGAGAGTCAATCAACCGAGTCAAAAAATCGCTAGAATAGAGTTTGTATCCGGTGTAAACCCCAGCCAGTTCATTCGCCAATACTTTCTTATTTTCCACTAATCCATGCCATCTCTGAACCTGGCGATCGCTCGTCTAGCAAATACTGGTACTAATAACTTCGCCATTTGGGTAGTTAAAGCTCCCTATCCTAGTGGTTATGTTCTGCGTGACTGTGTTTTTTCTGCGGAACTTAATCAAGTCTGGCAAGAATGGCAACGTATGTTTGCTGGACATAGTCGCTTAGATATCCCTGCTAGCTCAAACAATATTACCTCGCTCACATTACCCACATTACCCTTAAATCTGTCTTATCCTGCGGTGGTAGAACCGCATCACCATACGAGTCCTTACAGTATTCGTTTAATGCAATCCTTGGGGATGAACTTATGGCGATGGATCTTCGATACTCCCATTTTGGGTAGTTTGGAGCGCAGTCGCGGGATTGCTATGGGTCAGCATAAGCAATTACGCTTACAACTGGAAATTCGCGACCCAGACTTGATTGCTCTACCTTGGGAAATTATGCAAAGGGAGCCAGGTCAATCGGCCATCTCTCTTTCCCCAGACATATCCTTTAGCCGGACAACAAGCGAGGTAGAACCGCTCCCGCTGTTAAAGTCAGACCAGTCCTTAAATATTCTCTTGGTATTAGGACAAGACGAAAACCTGCAATTGAACCAAGAGGCTCAACTGCTAGAAAAGACTTTGGTGGAAAGTAGTCAAGTTAAGAGAAGCTCAGTATATGCACCTTGTATGGTGAAAACCCTCTTACAACCGACTTCACAAGAATTAATTCAAGAATTAGAAACTCAAGCTTATAACCTATTTTTCTACGCTGGACATGGTTTACCCGCTCCAGATGGGGGTTTATTATTCTTAGGTCCAGATAGAACCATAAATGGGATAGAATTAGCCCAAGTATTAACTGGGAATGGGATAAAATTAGGGGTATTCAACGCCTGTTGGGGAGCACAACCGGCAGCAGTTAACCACCAAGCTATACCTGCTAGTAGTTTGGCAGAGGTGCTGATTCGTCATGGTGTGCCAGCAGTTTTAGGGATGAGGGACGAAATCGCTGACCAAGAAAGTCATACTTTCATTCAAGCCTTCGCCGCAGCACTGCGATTACGCCAGCCAATCGACCAAGCAGTCGCCACAGCTAGACAGGAATTGTTAGCTCTATATAAATTTAACCAGCCAATTTGGACATTACCAGTTCTTTATCTACATCCAGATTTTGATGGCGTACTGATTAAAAGCTTTGATGAGGGGATTACAGAACTACCAGATACGGCTATTTCTGATATTTGTGAAATAGCTGCTCCTACACCTACAGCTTCTTTGCGTTCCCTTTCCTCTAGCGGTGAAATTTGGACATTACGTTCTGGTGTAACTCGGATTGGACGCACAAGAGATAATGATATTATTATTCCGGAGTTATCAGTTTCTAAGCGTCACGCCGAAATTTTATGTCGGAATACTCTCAGCGACGATACACCTATTAGAACTTATTATTTACAGGACCTTTCTACTTATGGCACAACTTGGCGTTTAGGACCAAATGGTTGGCAGCAAATTCTGCGGGAGGAAGTGCTCCTCCAGTCGGGGATGCAGCTAAAGTTTGGTAGTGCTAAGGGTGAAGTTTGGGAATTTAGAATTGAGGGTCAATAAACTGAATCAGGGTGAAATGACATCCTTTGCGGAAATCAATAGTTTCCAGTTGTAGCAGTCCATACAGTTAATTATCTAATGCGTGAGGTTTAAATATGGTCAATGAAATTGACTCGAATGATAAATGCCATTTTTTACCATCCATAGGCGATTTAGAATTATTAGAAGTCTTATTAGCACCTGAAGATCCTGCTTATCCCTGGAATCCGGCTGATGATACAGAAGATTATTATCTCCGGTTAGAGCAGGAGATTGTGCCGCAAAATTTCTGGACTAGTGAGGAATTAACTCAAGGAGAAGCTACTTTTTCCCGTCATTTAGACATGATATGGGCACAAATCCCCAATTACCACCCCGAAACACCAGAAAAACAACTGGTGGATTATCTGTATCCAGCCCTAGAACAGGCTTTTGCTAAATTCGTTCCTTCCGCCTGGCTAAATACGATCGCCCAAAAAGCTACCGCAGTTTTTACCCTGGAACAATCATCAAGCGAAAAGCTGTTGGAATGTATGCAAGCTTTACTCCCTAACTGGAATATAGAAGACCTGTTAGTTGTCACCCGCCCCCTAGCATTGAATATGCGTAATGTCAAACCGCAGGATTTGACCTTATCGATAATTCACCGCCTAGAGCAGCAAGAATGGACAAGCTTAACAGAAATAGAGCAAGCAAAAAATATTGGCTTAATCGCTGATTTTGCTCTCAAACAATTGGATAATTTTCCCAATTCCCAATCATAAAACCAAACTGCAACTAGATATAACTCAACTTATTGGCTAATGCTATCTAACTTGAGATGTATTTATCTAACTACTTATGTCCAATGAACCGAGTAGCGAAATTTTGCGATCGCGTCGGAGAAAGGGCGCGGGCTTTCAGAATTGCTGCCATCAAAAACGCATAAGATAAGACACCAACAACGACTAATAATAAAGCATTAATTGAACCTGTGGCGTTCCATAAAGCATGGAGAGCCGCCGCGCTTAAATATCCTACAGAAAGAATTTGCCAACCCATTAACGGTTTAAGCACAGCCAATCCAATAAAATAACCTAAATATCCGCTGTAAGCCATATGTCCAGCGACAGAGCCTAAAATTCGTGGAATTAGTAGTTGCAAAGCGACCTGTTGTCCCATGATCACCCCCGAATCACGGGCAACATTTTCTGTAATTACTGGTACATACTGACCAAGGGTTTCTAGTAGGGTAAACCCAACAGCAGAGGCTGTACCCAAGAGAATTCCATCTAAAGGTTCCCAAACACCTATCCGTTCCCGCCAAGGTGATGGTAATGAGTTACCGATGAAATAAGCGCCTAATACTGGTAATGCTTTGAGCAATTCTTCCATTAATCCCGCACCGAAGAACATGCGCACCAGCAATTCTGTAAAAGTGATCGATTGTTGAGGTAAAGGTAAACTACCCGGGAGAATTTTGCGAAAAATTAAGATTAAAAAATCTAATAGGGGACTATGCAAGATCAGCATCGTCGATAACGCCATCGCTGCTAGTACCCACCAAGGTTTAGGTTTACCACAGAGTTGGTAAACGAAGTAGTAAGCTGCAAAGGCAATATAAGTCGCAACAATTACTTGATTTGCTTCGCTACCTACCGTACAAAACATTAAGACAACAAATACTACTGTCAATATTCCTGGGACAAGATAAGCTTTTTTTGTTAAGTCCTTACCTGTAGAAATAATGGGAAATAGCTGTGTGAAACTGACTGAATCTTGCTTTAGTTGGTGCTGGCTTCCCAAGGGAATTGATGTTGCTCGGTTCGACATGACTGTAGCGACAGGGGTAAATTCATACTCAAAGATGAATTGTGGTCCATCAGTACCAAAGGAAATGCGATCGCCTGCATGTAATTCCTGAGATTCTTTTAAGCGCGACCCATTTAAAAAAGTGCCATTAGCACTATTTAAATCACAGATTAACCAACCGCCGACGACATGCCTACTATCGGGAGATAGAGAAAGAGGACGAATTACCGCATGACGACGAGACACCATGCGATAAATCATAGCATCCAAGACAATTTGACAATTAGGGTCGCGTCCAATCACCATTTCTTGATTAGAAAGCAGCGGATAGCGAGATTGAGTTCCAGAAGCTGCTCCATTACTAGACACTAGCCGCAGAAAAGCATTATGTCTTGTGTTTTTGCCTGTCATCGAGTTAGTAATTATCTCTAAACTAATGCTGAACTAATGCTGAACTAATGCTGAAAGTATTATGGTAGTAGATTAAACCTGAGTTATATTAAGTATAGCTACATGGCTAATACCGTCAAAAAAATTATGGTAATTGGTCAAAAGTTAGTATTTTTCACCACAGTTAATTTTCCCGATTCATACATATTAATTTCTCTCCCCAGATAATAGACATCTCTATAATAGATTAAACTCCGCCATAGCTCTAGAAAAATTTTTATTTTCATGTCCTGAGCGACAAAGCTTGAGCAGAGCAAATCTCTGTAAGGGAGTAAGATATATCCACTGTTTTATTTCTAAAGTTACACCTATTTCTTGTGATTTTTCCTGAAGTATTGGGGGAATGGTGGAAGGATCTAACCAAGGGGGATGAGGTTCAACAGGTAATTTTATTGGTGGGTTACCTGTGAGTTCTAAAATCAATTGGCACAGATAATCATGATATGACTGAACTTCTGTTTCTGTTGTCAAGGGTAATGCAACTAAAGTTTCCCGCATAGAGTTCGTCATTTGATGCCAGTCAGATAGTCTGAGTTTGATCCCGCAGCTATCTAACTTATAACGTACATCCATAGGTATACAGCGCAAGGAATCGACAAAATCTGCTTCAAATTCAAAGAAGGTTGCCATATAGCGATTTACTTGATAATTAACTACAAACCTACAGCTTACTTCTGAATATTACTATGAATTATCAGATAACTAATGGAAAGGGAAAGAATAGCGATTCCCAATCCAATAATTTCCATACCTTCATTTCCTTTTAATTCTAAGATAATAAATTTCCGCGCCACAGCAATTAAGGACGTAACAATCACTAATTCCACTTGTAAAACGTGCTTTTTGAGGTAACCAGTTACATTTTCCAGAATTTCTAGAGCAATCAAAGTATTTAAAAATAATCCGAAGGCTTCAAATATTTTATGGCTGAAATCTCCCCGATTCAATACAAATAATTCTTGTAAGATAAATTTGCTTAAATCGAATATTGTCATGAAAATTACAACTACCATGAGAAGAGATAATATTTTGGAAACTAGCACTTCCAAATTTTCGATCAATTTGAGGAATTTCTCCTCACTGGTAGCGACTAGAAAGCGTCTTAAAAGTTTCCTCATGGATCATATTATATAAAATATACATACGAATAATTCTATCACTGGGAGGAATCAGGATAGTTTAGTTATGTGAAAAAACGTGAGTCGGAAAAAACAATACCGGGGGTTATAATTGCTACGCCAAGATTACTTTCCTCAGACCAAGTATCCAGCTCTCGGAAAATCTTCCCACAAGTTTGTTGATGTCTACAATGGGGGGAACGGGTCACGAATAACTCTCCATCGATAATTTCGTAAACTATCCAGTCGTTTTGGGGTAGTACTTCTAGGTCATAAACTGTCCAGCGGACTCCTTCAACAGTTGAACTCATAACAGATTTGTCTAACTGATGCTTTTTGGGTTTATATATTGCAAAATAGCATAAGTATTACAGAATTTCATGAGGGATAATGAGCATGACAACTTCTTCATATTCAGTTTTGAAGCCTTATCTTGCTGAAGATATGTATGGAGATTTAGACAAGGAAAGCATTCTCACTCTGCCCATATCCACTGTTACCCCAGCTATAGAAGCTAATAGTTATTACTTTGGACATCCTGAATGGGGAATGAAATACTTTGAAGGTTGTCATCGAGACCAATTTTTTAAGTCTCGATGGCGGGCTGCGATCGGTAATTGGGATGATAAAATTGTTGTAGACATCGGTTGTGGACCAGGAAATCTGTACGCTTCACTTGGAGGATCTCCGAAATTACTCATTGGGATAGATGTTAGTCTTGGAGCCTTAGATATGGCCAAATCTCTTGGTTATATGCCTATTTTGGCAGATGCTCACAATCTAGCTTTTACTGATAGCTTTGCCGACTTTGTAGTACTTAATGCAACCTTACATCACTGTGAAAATATGGAAGTGGTCTTGGCAAAAGCAGCCAGCTTAGTTAAGATAGGTGGGAAGCTGATTACAGACCATGATCCTCAGCTGAGTGCATGGAATTACAAGGGATTGGCTATGTTTTTATGGAATATGCGTTTACCTTTATACAGGTTGATCAAACGTGGAGGTCATGCTTCACTTGCAGAGCAAAGTTGGGGATTAGCAACTGAAGTTCATCACAAGCCAGGAGATGGAGTAACACCAGAACTTTTTTGCAAAACTCTCGAGCCTCTTGGCTTTACAGTCAAACTCTATCCTCATAATCATACTGTTGGTTCTGAATGTTTGGCGGGTAATTATGGTAAGGCTAATAAAAAATACCGTTTTGCTCAATTATTGTCTGGAATCAATCCCAATTCACCTGAAGGCGCTCTATCACTAATGTGCATAGCTACACGCAGTTCGTAGAAACGTCGTGATTTTATTAATATAGTTTAGTTATGTGAAAAAATCTGAGATGTCGAGCTGTATTTGGTAAATTTAGGGGAAATTAATTGTAATTGTACAGCACAAGCTTTTAATTCTGGCTGGGATGAATCAGGACAAGCTTCGGGATGTGTTAGCATATTAACCTCAGCATTTTCAGCCCATAACGCACCCCAATGCATGGGAACAAATACAGTTCCCGGGGCGATGGCCTGGGTAACTTTCGCCCGAAACTTCGCTTCACCCCGGCGCGATCGCACTTCCACCCATGCGTAATCACCAATATGGAGCAACGCAGCGTCGTGGGGGTGAATTTCGAGCAGAGGTTCGGGATGCATTTGGCGGATTTTCTCAATTCTTCCAGTACGAGTTAGTGTATGCCAATGTCCATACAATCTCCCATTAGTCAAGATAAATGGATAATTAGGGTCTGGAGGTTCGGCTAATCCGCGAGAATGGTAAGCACAAAAATGAGCCAGACCGTCAGGAGTAGGAAATCGTAAATCAGTATAGAGCCGTTTTCCCAAACTTATCCCCTGACCACCAGAGGGAAAAGGCCATTGAATAGGTCCATCTAAAATTAATTTGGCGTGACTAATTCCTGTCATATCACAAGGGCGATCGCTAGTGAGTTGAACAAACTCAGCATAAACTTCCGCCGCATTAGCAAAAGCGAACTCTGGCACAAAACCCAACCTACGTCCAATTTCAGCAAAAATTTGCCAATCAGCTTTAGCTTCCCCTGGTGGTTGGCGAAAAGCTGGACATAACGTAACTACCCGCTCAGAATTAGTCATCACACCAGTTTTCTCACTCCATTGAGCAGCTGGTAATAAGACATGAGCATAAGCAGAAGTTTCTGTAGGATAATAAGCATCCTGATAGATTGTGAAAGGAGATTTCCACAGAGCTTGTTTAGTTCTTTGTAAATCTGGCATACTTACCGCTGGGTTAGTCGCTGCAATCCACAGAAGTTCCACACTACCATCTTCCAACCCAGCGATCATCTCCCAAACGGACAAACCAGGATGAGGTGAAATTTGTCCCGGCTTCAATCCCCAAAAAGTCTCAACCTCAGCTCGATGTGCAGCGTTTCTCACTGAGCGATAACCTGGTAACAAATGTGCCAAACCCCCAGCTTCCCTTCCTCCCATAGCATTTGGTTGACCTGTGAGTGAAAAAGGTCCAGCTCCCGGTTTACCAATCTGTCCAGTCATTAAATGTAGATTAATGATTGTTCTCACCTTGGCTGTACCTTCTGATGACTGATTCACACCCATTGACCAGAGAGATAAAACCCGTTCAGATTGACTCCAATAACGAGCTGCTGTTTCTAAGTCAGTCAGACTAATTCCACATTTTTCTGCGACTAATTCAGGAGAATAGTACCTAATTACCTCAGCATAGGCGGAAAAATTCTTTGTACAATCATCGATAAACATCAAGTCAATAGAGTTCCAGCGCATTAATAAAAAAGCTATCCCATTTAACAAGTCAATATCTGTCCCAGGACGGATGGCTAAATGTAAATCTGCTGCTTCTGCGGTAGGTGTGCGTCGGGGATCAACAACAATCATTTTGACGTGGCGATTTTTTTTGTGGTATTTCGCCAAGCGGTTAAAAACGATGGGATGAGATTCTGCTGTATTGGTCCCGATCAAAAATGCACAATCGGTTAATTCTAAATCATCATAACAACAAGGAGGTCCATCAGCGCCAAAACTTTGAATGTATCCAGCTACAGCACTAGACATACATAAACGAGAATTAGCATCAAAATTGTTAGTTCCCAAACAGCCTTTCATCAACTTCTGAGCTATATAATAATCCTCAGTTTGAAACTGACCTGAGCCATACATACATAAAGCTTCTACAGATTGAGTAGATCGGATTGTTTGTATGCGGTTTGTAATTACATCAAAAGCTTCATCCCAACTAACACGATGGAACTCTTGATCTAAAGATTCTCTGAGCATGGGGAAATGTAATCGGTTTTGATTTAAAGACTCTGTAATAGTCGCACCTTTCACACAAATCATTCCTTGACTAGAAGGGTGGGTTTTATCTCCTCGTACCCCCCAAATGGGATTTCCTAGATTATCTCGATTAATTGTTTTACCTTGTTGGGCTGGTGGTGAAACTTCTAATCCACAGCCTACACCACAATAAGGACAGAGGGTTTTTGTGAATTCAGACATAATTATAGGAGTCACGAGTTAGGAGTTGGCTAATACATTGTTACAGATACCCAAAGTTTTAATTTGTTCTGGTAATAAATCCAATTCTTTGCCAATAGTTGTAGCGAAGGGAGCAAAATTCAACCAGTTGTATCAGCTAAACCATCGCGGTTTCTCGTAAATATGCGCCAAAGTGCTGAATTAATAATTCTCTTAATATGGGCTGTAAATCTTCACAGGCGATACCTTTAATTACACAGGTTCCTAAATGAGTATCTTGACCAACTTTTCCACCCATATAAATATCTACTCCTTCTAAGGTCTGACCATTTTTGCGAATTTTGGTGCCCATTAAACCAATATCTGCGATTTGGGGTTGTCCACAGGAGTTAGGACAACCTGTCCAGTGAATTCTTACAGGACGGGTGATGACTAATTCATTTTCCAAAGCTTTAATCATTACTAAAGCCCGATTTTTGGTTTCGATTAAAGCAAAGTTGCAAAACTGCGCTCCCGTACAAGAAACAAGCGATCGCATCAGCAAACTGGGTTTAATCGCAAATTTCTGGAGTATGGGTTCTGTACAAAAAGTCGCCAAGCAGGAATCCTGAACATAGGGAATAATTACATTTTGTGCTAATGTAAAGCGAATTTCACCATTTCCATAGACCTCTGCTAAGCGAGCAATTTCCTCCATATCTCCAGAATATAAACGTCCTACGGGAATGTTTAGACCGACATAGTTTAATCCTGCCTGTTTTTGCGGGTGAATCCCGATATAGTCACGGTGTTCCCAGTTGATTTCATCTTTGAGAGCAGCGGGAGAGAATTTTTTACCCCAGTGTTTTTCTACTTGTGCGCGAAATTTGTCTAAACCCCATTCATCAATTAACCACATCAATCTGGCTTTTTGTCTATTAGCGCGTAATCCATGGTCGCGGAAAATTTCCACAATAGCTCTACATAAAGAGACAACTTCTGCTGGCGCAACCCAGACATTCAAAGGAATCGCTGCTTGACAACGTTTAGCAGAGAATAAACCACCGACCAGGACATTAAATCCCAAAACTCCCCCCAAAAAAGCTGGAACAAAAGCTAAATCATTGATTTCCGCATGAACTGAATTATCTCTTCCTCCAGCGATCGCAATATTAAACTTCCGAGGAAGGTTGCTAAATTCCGAATTTCCTTGTCCGTGATTAGTCAGCATATCTTGGATTTGCTGCACTAAACCTCGTGTATCGTATAGCTGATCAGCATCTAGTCCCGCTACAGCATCCCCTGTAATATTGCGGACATTATCCATCCCCGACTGGATGGAAGTTAAACCAACGGAGTCCATTTTCTGAAAAATATCTGGTAAGTCTTCTATTTTAATTCCTCGTAATTGGATGTTCTGTCTTGTGGTAATATCAGCACTACCATTATCACCATAACGCTGGACTATTGCCGCTAAAACATACATTTGAACACTTGTAAGGATGCCATTAGGTAAACGCATCCGCAGCATAAACTCACCGGGTGTAATTGGGCGAAAAAATACTCCTAGCCATTTGAGTCTGTAGTCTCGGTCTGTTTCGTTTATTGCTTCCCATCCCAATTGGGCTAATTTTTCTATTTCGTCTTTAAGCGTAAGTCCGTCTTTTTCGGCTTTGAGTTTCTCGAATTTATTCAGATTAGTTATAGCTACTGTGTTTTCCATATGATTCAGTATTCATAACATGTAAAGTTATAGCAGTACTTTTCTTAAATTCGTATAAAAAGTTACAGAATTTTTGTAAAAATTCACAAAACGCATTGATTGGATGTAATTTATCCATTAAGGTAGGGCTGATAGTTGGATTCTAGGATATTTTGAAATATTAGTAAACTCAAAGAAAGGAAAATTAGCTATGAAACGTCGTGATTTGATCAATTGGGTGGGTTTAGCAGGATTATCTAGTTCTCTCCCCATAGTGATCGCCGCTTGTTCTCCCGAAAAGGATAAAACAGGACAAAACACATCCTCGAATACATCCTCAGAATGGCAAAAAGTCGCTACCACAGCTGAATTAGACAAAAAAGGGGAATTGCTGCTGGAAAAATCACCTGTAGGTCCGTTGCTCTTAGTAAGTAAGTCTCAGACGCAGGATAAATTGATTGCTGTAGATCCTACCTGTACTCACAAAGGTTGTCTAGTAGAATGGGAGAAAGGGGTGAAAAAATTCGGTTGTCCCTGTCATGGTGCGCAATTTGGCGTAGATGGGACAGCCCAAAAAGCGCCAGCTAAAGGCCCTCTGAAAACTTATCTGACTAAAATTGCCGGAGAGGAGATTTTGGTTAAGTCTAATTAGAGACTAAGCTTCAGGTAAATTATCTCTAGTTTCTCAAAACAGGCAAATATGCATACTGTAATTACGCCCGAAACAATTGAGTTACCACCTGGAACAATCGTCAGGATGCTGGGATCTTGGCAAGATTATCAATTACTCAGTCAGCAACTTGGCGATCGCTGTTCACCTCGGATTAAATACCGACCTGGAGAAATATTGCTCATGGCTCCGCTACCAGAACATGGTAGAGATACTAGCTTGTTAGCCTTAGTAATCACAACTCTACTTGACCATTTAAACTACACATACGATTCATATACACCCATCACCATGAGTTTACCTGAAGTCAGTGGTATTGAACCTGACTTTTGTTTTTATATTGAAAACTGGAGAACAGTAGTAGGTAAAAAGAGAATAGATTGGCAATCTGACCCACCACCTGATTTGGCGATCGAAGTAGATGTTACTAGTTATACAAGTGTTAATGACTATCTTGCTTATAAAGTACCAGAGGTTTGGCTATTAAAGCATAAGCAGCTATTGGTTTATAGGTTACAAAATGAAGCCTACATAATTACGGAAAGTATTTACTTTCCTCAGGTTTCCGAAATCGTACAGCAATGTCTCCAAATTACAAATGAACAAACCACAAGTGAAGCAATTAAGTGGTTAAAGAGCTTTTTGCGGAACAGCTATCCTGCTCAATAGTGAAATCACAGGCGATCGCCCCAATAATCCCCATAATTTAGATATTTACCCCTAGCCAAAGAACTCTTATTTAGGTTACTTTATAAAGATAATTACGGGATTTTTATATGCTATCCCTATTATTACTGAATTACAGATTATCTCGACATCTACAAAACAAAGTAAATACTCTTAGGAACAAGCAGGTATTATTAGCTTCTTCAGTATTATTACTAGGAGCAATTTTTTCTCAACCATCGTGGGCGCAATCGATTAAATCTGCTGCTGATGGAACTAATACCATTATCAAACAAGATGGTAACCAATTCAATATTACTGGCGGGAGATTATCTGGCGATCGCACCAATCTCTTCCAAAGCTTTAGCCAATTTAGCTTAAACCAGAACCAAATCGCCAATTTTCTCTCCCAACCGAATATTAAAAATATTCTGGGGCGCGTCGTT
>Ga0116231_10000301_pt1 | contig 78213 bp, 66 predicted proteins | sample S1TSphgellanicum_2_FD_89695 | JGI IMG/M metagenome (GOLD analysis project Ga0116231, IMG submission 89695) | Host-associated microbial communities from peat moss isolated from Minnesota, USA - S1T2_Fd - Sphagnum magellanicum MG | ecosystem: Host-associated > Plants > Peat moss > Unclassified... | reverse complement strand
TGAACGTAATAAACGTAAGTCATCAAATTTCTCTCAAATAAACCAATAAAAGCATGAAAGTTAAACAATATTTTTTCATAAAGTTGATTCCTAATCAATATAGTGATAGTGCATAACTGCATGTTTTATTTAATAAAAAAAATAAGTATAATATATAGAGTTAGTTATTAAACTTAATAATATATAACAAATAATAAATTAAAAAAATAGCATCCATAGCTGAACGGTTAAAGCACCCAACTCATAATTGGAGAATTCGCAGGTTCAACTCCTGTTGGATGCATTAAAAAATATAAAAAATAAAAAATTTCAACTTATTTAAAAATTTCTAAATTTATAAACTTTTTAAAATCAATAAAAATCTATATAAAAATAATAAACTTTGCTACAATTGAAATTGATTAAATACTAACAAATAAAAATAAAGAGTTTGAATAAAAAATTTTTAGAAAAAAATATTTCTAAAAATAAAGAAATAGAAAAGGAGTTAAGGAACTAATGGATGAAGTAAAATACCCAGTACTTACAGAAAAAACAATTCGTTTATTAGAAAAAAATCAATATACTTTTAATGTTGATCAAAAATCTACCAAAACAGAAATAAAAAAATGGATTGAAAGTTTTTTTAATGTTAGAGTAAAAGCGATGAATAGTCATATACCTCCAAGAAAAAAAAAAAGAATAGGTCCAATAATAGGACATTCGGTTCGCTATAAACGAATGATTATTACACTTCAGCCCGGTTATTCTATTCCATTGTTTTCAAACAAATAACTTTTTTTAAATTTTATCTAACTTAATTATGACCATCCGTTTATATAAAGCCTATACTCCAGGCACACGAAATCGTTCTGTATTAGGATTTGAAGAGATAATTAAATATAATCCCCAAAAAAAATTAACTTTTCGACAACATAATAAGCAAGGTCGTAATAATAGAGGAATTATTACTAGTCGATATAGAGGAGGAGGTCACAAACGTTTATATCGTCAAATTGATTTTCGACGAAATAAAAAAAATATATCTGGAAAGATTATAACTATAGAATATGATCCTAATCGTAATGCAAATATATGTCTTATACAATATGAAGATGGGGAAAAAAGATATATTTTACACCCTCGAGGATTAAAAATTGGGGATACAATTATTTCTAATATTGAAGCTCCTATATTAGTAGGAAATGCCTTACCTTTGAGTGCGGTTTGAATTATTAATTTACGTAATTGGATAAAACCAATTAGATTCACAGCAAAAATCTATAAATCTATCACTAATTCAGTAATAATAAATTCTGACAAACCTTACAAGGAAACTAGAAAGGAACAATAGCTTGTGATAAAGTTTATTATATCAATAATACGATTTAAACTTTAAAGATATTATAATATGGAGAAAACTTTGATTTGTTTTAAGTATAAAATAAAATATAGGCGCTTCTTGTTTTTTAAATATCTTTACTAATAAACAAGTTAATCACATTCAAATTGATGGTCAAAGGCAATTTTGAAGCTATAAAGTGATTTTTATTATATAAAAAATATGCCTCCTAAGTTATTAGAAACAAAGAAATGTTAACGTAAATTTATAAAGTCATTCATTCTGAAGCTATACTATAAAAAAGAAGCCAGATGCAAAAAAAATTAGGATGTAAATAATAATAAAATTAATAGTTATAGATAATCAAATAACTACATAAAATAGTATACATCTAGAAAGCTGTATGCCTTGAGAGAGGCTTGTACAGTTTGGGAAGAGATTTTTTTTAATCAATTAAAAAAAAAATCTACTTCAACCAATATGCCTTTAGGCACTGCTATACATAATATAGAAATAACACCTGGGAGAGGCGGACAATTAGTTAGAACTGCGGGTGCTGTAGCTAAACTTATTGCAAAAGAAAATAATCTAGCTACTTTAAGATTACCTTCTGGAGAAGTTCGCTTAATATCTCAAAATTGTTTAGCTACAGTTGGTCAAATAGGTAATGTTGATGCTAATAATCGAACTATAGGTAAAGCTGGATCTAAAAGATGGCTAGGAAAACGTCCTAGAGTAAGGGGAGTTGTTATGAATCCTATAGATCATCCTCATGGAGGTGGTGAAGGTCGAGCTCCTATTGGACGAAAAAAACCATTAACTCCTTGGGGTCGTACTGCACTTGGAGAAAGAACAAGAAAAAATAATAAATATAGTAATCCTTTTATTTTGCGTCGCCGTAAAAGTTAATAAAAAAAAATTTAGAAAAAAATAAAAACAAAAGGTAATTAGTAATGACACGTTCACTAAAAAAAGGTCCTTTTGTAGCTGACCATTTATTAAAAAAAATTGAAAGTCTTAATATAAAAAAAGAAAGAAAAATAGTAGTAACTTGGTCTCGTGCGTCTACTATTGTACCAACAATGATTGGTCATACTATAGCTGTTCATAATGGACAAGAACATTTACCTATTTATATTACAGATCGTATGATAGGTCACAAATTAGGAGAATTTGCACCTACTCGAACTTTTCGAGGGCATGCAAAAAGTGATAAAAAATCTCGTCGTTAATTAGGAGGTAACGTTTGATGAAATCCAATAGTTCGAAATTAGAAGCCCGAGCTTTGGCCAAACATATACGTATGTCGGCTCATAAAGCACGAAGGGTTATTGATCAAATTCGTGGTCGTTCGTATGAACAAGCACTTATGATATTAGAGTTTATGCCATATCGAGCATGTTATCCTATATTACAGCTAATTTCTTCAGCAGCAGCAAATGCAGGTCATAATCTAAAAATAAATAAAACTAATTTATTTATAAGTGAAGCTAAAGTAGATGAAGGTACTGTTTTAAAAAGATTTCAACCTAGAGCTCAAGGACGCGGATATCCTATACATAAACCTACCTGTCACATAACAATTACATTAAAAAAAAAAAATTAAATAAGAAAAAAAAAAAGAAATTACGCTAATATTATTGAAAAAAGGAAAAAATGCATGGGACAAAAAATTAATCCACTTGGTTTTCGACTTGGTGTAACCCAAAATCATCATTCTTATTGGTTTGCACAACCAAAAAATTATTCTAAGCTTCTTCAAGAAGATCAAAAAATGCGCAATTGTATCAAAAATTATGTACACCAACATATAAGAAGTTCTTCAAATTATGGAGGAATTGCACGTATTGAAATAAAAAGAAAAACAGATTTAATTCAAGTTGAAATACATACAGGATTTCCTGCTTTATTAGTAGAAAGTCGTGGTCGTGGAATTGAACAATTAAAAACAAATGTACAGAATATTTTAAGTCCCAGAGATCGAAAATTTCGTATGAGCTTAACAGAAGTGACAAAACCATATGGAGAACCTAATATTCTTGCAGAATATATTGCTTTACAATTAGAAAGTAGAGTTGCTTTTAGAAGAACCATGAAGAAAGCAATTGAATTAGCAAAAAAAACGAAAATAAAAGGTATTAAAATACAAATTGCAGGACGTCTAAATGGAGCAGAAATTGCTCGTGTAGAATGGGCTAGAGAAGGAAGAGTTCCTTTACAAACTCTTCGAGCTAAAATTGATTATTGTTATTATCCAGCTCAAACTATTTATGGAGTATTAGGAATAAAAATTTGGATATTTCAAAATGAAAAATAATTAATATTTTTTATTTTATAAAAGACTGATATCCTTTTTATTTTTTATTATTTTAAAGTTCTACATATAATCTTATTAACATTTAAAAAAAAAGTTGCTATGCTTAGTGTGCGACTCGTTTAGATCGATGCTTTTAAGTCATAATAAAAGACTAAAAAAACACGATGTCTAGTTTATACTAGAAACCAACTCAATACTTTATATTGAAAATGATTCAATAAATGAATTAATAAATCATAGTTATATACATTTAAAAACTTTTTTCATAAAGAAATTAATTATGAAGCAAAAAAGTATCTTATAGTAAAAAAATCATTCTATATTATTAAATCGTATGGTTAAAACTAACCTTTTAAAAAACAGTGTAATACAGCATAAAATCGAAATTGAATTTACCCACAATAATTAAAAATTTAAGAGTTTTACATCAAAAATACTAAGAAATTTGACTATATAACAACAAAAGTAAAACTCCACTGTAGAAAAGGAACCTAAACGCTTATTTTAAAGTTATGAGAACGATGTAATCTATAATTAAATAAAATTAATAAAAAATTTTATTAAATTATACGAGAGGATGGCGAAATAAACCAGAATTTTAAATTTTATAATATAAGTTCAGTGAGTTAATATTCGCCCGTGAAATTTTTATTATAAAATTTTGTCAAAAAATTAAATTATTAATAAAACTATTTCTTTTTTTTATTGTAATTCTAATTTTTATTGTAATTCTAAATAATAAAATATAGATAATAATAAAATATAGGTCTTATTATATTTATTGTAAATTTAATTAGAAAAAAAACTTTAATATAAAGTTTTTTTTCTATATTTATTATTTTAAATAGAAATTTTTATTCACGAGGAGCCGGATGAAGGAAAACTTTCACGTCCGATTTTGTAGTAGAGATTAAATAAAAAAAAATCGACTATGACCCGAAAAGAACAAAATTTCGTAAACAACATAGAGGAAGAATGAAGGGAATAGCTACTCGAGGTAATTCTATTTGTTTTGGTAAGTTTGCTCTTCAGGCACTGGAACCAGCTTGGATTACGTCTAGACAAATAGAAGCAGGACGACGCGCAATTACTCGTTATGCCCGTCGAGGTGGGAAACTATGGATACGTATATTTCCAGATAAACCTATTACTATGCGACCCGCAGAAACACGTATGGGTTCAGGAAAAGGATCGCCAGAATATTGGGTATCTGTAGTTAAACCAGGAAGAATACTCTATGAAATAAGTGGAGTACCAGAAACTATTGCTAAAGCAGCTATGAAAATTGCAGCATATAAAATGCCTATACATACTCAATTTATTACTTATATACCCGTACAAAAAATAAATAAAGAAAATTCTATATAACAATTTTTATTTATTTAACTAAATAAAAAATCATATAAATAACCAAAATTAGTAATATTTTATTTGTTAACTTGACCCCCCTAAACTTTTTCCTTTTCTTATAGGGGGGGTTCATTTCTCAAAAAAAAAAAATGATTCAACCTCAAACTTATTTAAATGTCGCAGACAATAGTGGAGCTCGAAAATTAATGTGTATTCAAATATTAGGAGCTAGCAATCGTAAATACGCGTATATCGGTGATATAATTATTGCCGTAGTTAAAGAAGCAGTACCAAATATGCCTTTAAAAAAATCGGAAATAGTAAGAGCAGTAGTTGTTCGTACGTGTAAAGAACTTAAACGTAAAAATGGAACTATTATACAATTTGATGACAATGCTGCTGTTGTTATTAATCAAGAAGGAAATCCTAAAGGGACTCGTGTTTTTGGTCCAGTCGCTCGAGAACTACGAGAATCTAATTTCACTAAAATAGTTTCGCTAGCTCCTGAAGTCTTATAAAAAAAAACATTCAAATTTTATAGACAAAATTATATCTTGTTTTTAGAATTTAATAAATTCAACTAAAAATAAAGATATCCTTTAAGTAAATAATAAATTTAATTTTTAATAACTTTAAAATTAAAAAAATTTTATTAATATCTATATTCTTTAATTATTTTTATTCCAAAATTTTTCTATTTCAATTTTAACAAAAATAATTAAAAAAATTAAATTTATTTTTTACTCTAAAAACTTTTTAACAAGTTTAAAAAAACTTATTTATATTAATAGTAAAAAGGAGTTTTCATGGGTAACGATACCATTGCTAATATGATTACATCTATACGAAATGCAAATTTAAGAAAAACAAAAACAGTTCAAGTGCCAGCTACTAATATTAGTAAAAACATTGGAAAAATTCTTTTACAAGAGGGTTTTATAGATAATTTTAGAGAGCATCAAGAAAATAAAAACTATTTTTTAATTTTTACTTTAAAATATCAAGGAAAAAAAAAAAAACCTTACATAACAACTTTACGACGTATTAGTAAACCAGGTTTAAGAATGTATTCTGGTCATAAAGAAATTCCTAAAGTTTTAGGTGGAATGGGAATTATTATTCTTTCAACATCTCAAGGAATCATGACAGATCGGGAAGCACGAGAAAAGCAAATTGGAGGAGAAATTTTATGTTATGTGTGGTAATTTATTTACATTTTGTTTAAACCATCTTATATAGGAAATCTTTGTAAATAAAAAAGCTAGCTAGTACTATATTTATAAACGTTAGTTAAATTAGAAAGGAGATTTTCCCTTTAATGAAGAAACAGAATTTAATTGATATGGAAGGTATAGTTACTGAATCACTTCCTAACGCAATGTTTCGAGTTGAATTAGATAATGGATGTGAAGTCCTAACTCATATTTCAGGAAAAATAAGACGTAATTATATAAGAATACTACCAGGAGATAGAGTTAAAGTCGAATTAAGTCCTTATGATTTAACTAAAGGACGCATAACTTATCGACTTCGTGCCAAATCTCCAAATAGTTAATTTACTTTTTGGAATCAGAAATATTAAAAATAGAAAATAAAAAAATTTAATATAAAATTTTTAAATCTTTTCATTTTTGTAGTATTGGTCATATTAAAAAAAAGGAGTATAAAAAATGAAAGTTCGTGCTTCTGTTCGTAAAATATGTGAAAGTTGTCGACTAATTCGGAGAAGGAGACGAATTATGGTAGTTTGTTCTAATCCAAAACATAAACAAAGACAAGGATAAACTTTTAAGTCTTCATTAAAAATATAAATTAATTTAATTAACATAAAAAAAAAATTCTATTTTATATATATAAATATATATAATTTTTCTAAATTAAATACATAATAATTATGGCAAAATTAATAAAAAAAATTAGTTTACGTAAAGGTAAACGTAGAATACCTAAAGGAGTTATTCATATTCAAGCAAGCTTTAACAATACAATTGTCACCGTTACAGATATACGTGGACAAACTGTTTCTTGGTCTTCTGCTGGTGCTTGTGGTTTTAAAGGTACAAAAAAAAGTACCCCGTTTGCAGCTCAAACGGCAGCAGAAAATGCTATTCGTTTACTAATTGACCAAGGCATGAAACAAGCAGAAGTTATGATAAGCGGTCCGGGTCCAGGACGAGATACGGCATTACGCGCAATTCGTAGAAGTGGTGTTATATTAAATTTTGTACGTGATGTAACTCCTATGCCACATAATGGGTGTAGACCCCCTAAAAAAAGACGTGTATAAAAATAGAATATACTGTAAAGAGATCTTAATATGATTCAAAATGAAATATCAGTCTCCGCTCAAGCACTACAGTGGAGGTGTGTTGAATCTAAAGTAGATAGTGAACGTCTTCATTATAGTAGATTTGCTATATCTCCATTTAGATGTGGTCAAGCTAATACAGTAGGAATTGCTATGCGTCGAGCATTACTCGGAGAAATTGAAGGAACATGCATCACATGTGCAATATTTAAAAAAGTAACACATGAATATTCCACAATAGTAGGCATTCAAGAGTCAGTACACGATATTCTAATAAATTTAAAAGAAATTGTACTTAAAAGTAATTCTTCTGAAACTCAAAAAGCATTTATATCTATTCTTGGACCAAAAAAAATAACAGCTCAAGATATCATATTACCTCCTTCTGTTAAAATAATTGATACAACACAGTATATAGCCACTATTACTAAACCAATTCATTTAGATATTGAATTAGAAATTGAGAAAGATTGTGGATATCGTATACAAGATTCTGTAAAATCTATTGATGGTTATTTTCCTATAGATGCTATATTTATGCCAATTCGAAATGCTAATTATAGTGTTCATTCCTTTGAAAACAATAATAAAATACAAGAAATACTTTTTATTGAAATTTGGACTAATGGAAGTATTACACCTAAAGAAGCACTTTATGAGGCTTCTCGTAGTTTAATTGATTTATTTATTCCTTTTTTACATACAGAAAAAAAAGAAACAATAGATGGATTAAAAACTGAATATAAACTAAATGATATATCTGATTTTTCTTCTTTTTCTCCAGTAACCGACAAACTAACAAAAGAAATTACATTTAAACATATTTTTATTGATCAATTGGAATTACCTGCTAGAGCTTATAATTGTCTTAAACGAGTTAATGTACACACAATTTCAGATTTATTGAATTATAGTCAAGATGATTTAATGAAAATAAAAAATTTTGGAAAAAAATCTGTAGAACAAGTTTTAGAAGCTTTAGAAAAACAATTTTCTATAAATTTACCTAAAAATAAACTTTATTTCCATTAATTTAAATACAAGAATTTAACTATATTTTAATTCTTTTATTTTCGAAATATATTTTATAATATCTAGGAAGTATTTACTTTAAAATAAATACTTACCTAGATATTAACTAACTAAATTTTTAATTTCTCATTAATTTTAGAAAAGTCCTAAAGTTAAAGATTTATCAATAGGTAAAGCAGCTCCTATACCTAGCCAAAGAGCTACTGCAGTACCAATTAGGAAAACTGTTGTAGCTACTGGACGACGAAAAGGGTTTTGAAATTTATTAACATTTTCTAAAAAAGGTACTGTTAATAACCCTGCAGGTACTGCGGCCATTAAAAGAACACCTAATAATTTATTCGGAACTGTACGAAGTATTTGAAATACAGGAAAAAAATACCATTCAGGCAATATTTCTAAAGGAGTTGCAAAAGGATTTGCTGGTTCACCAATCATTGAAGGTTCTAAAACAGCTAATCCTACAGTACAAGCAATAGTACCTAAAATAACAACTGGGAATATATATAAAAGGTCATTGGGCCAAGCAGGTTCTCCATAATAATTATGTCCCATACCTTTAGCTAATTTAGCTCGTAATACAGGATCACTTAAATCAGGTTTTTTTGTTATTAGGATAGGTTATTAAGTATTCCCCCCAAAAGAATCGGACATGAATTTTTTTTTCATCCGACTCAAACAATTACTATATAATTAAAAAATAATTTAATAATTTTTTTACAAAAAATTAGTTTTTATTTTAATTAAAAGCTCATAATCCAAGTAAGTTTATTAAATTTTATTAAAATTACTATACTTTTGGATAGTCTTGTTTTTTAATAAGGTATCTTTTTAAAATAATCTAAAAAGTTTAAACTTATTAAATATTAATTTGTTAATATATTAGCTTTTTTTTCATTAGATCTTTCTTTCACTCCGGTGATTTTTTTATAACAAAAGCTCAAAAGAAATGGATGTGACTTTTTATCATCTAATTCAGATATATCTTTTTATTTACCAGATTTCACGAAGCCTTTTTATGATTTGATCATAGAAAAAATTTGTTTTTATCCAAGTTTTTATTTTTCTATTTTTATAATAGAATAAATTGGAATACAAACACATTTTTTTTATAATAAATGTGACAGATTTATTAAAACATCTATATAGCCGAAGAATTAATTCAAATCACACACTCCCATAATCTGTTTTCTCTTAGAAATTATAAATATATTTAAAATTAAAGTTTTTTTTTTTTATAAATAAAAAAAAAAAGCTTCAAAATAAAGACAATCCATAGAATATTTTTATACTGTTAAAAACTTAAAAATAATTAAAAAATTTATGGCAATAAATTTATCTAATAGTAATTACTATAATATTATTAATATTATTTTAATAATCTATAAGGGACCTGAAATACCTTGTTTACGAATCATTAGAAAATGCATTAACATAAAAACTGCAGTAAGCAAAGGTAATACAAAAGTATGTAAACTGTAAAAGCGTGTTAACGTAGATTGACCCACGCTCACACTTCCACGTAATAATTCTACTAAAGGAGATCCTATAATAGGAATAGCTTCAGGTACACCAGTTACAATTTTGACTGCCCAATAACCAATTTGATCCCAAGGTAAAGAATATCCAGTTACACCAAAAGAAACTGTTAATACAGCTAGAATAACACCAGTAACCCAAGTTAACTCACGAGGTTTTTTAAAACCTCCTGTAAGATAAACACGAAATACATGCAAAATCATCATTAAAACCATCATACTTGCTGACCATCGGTGAACTGATCGAATTAACCAACCAAAATTAACTTCAGTCATTATATATTGAACAGATGCAAAAGCTTCTGTCACAGTTGGACGATAATAAAATGTCATAGCAAATCCAGTTGCTACTTGTACTAAGAAACAAGTTAAAGTAATACCCCCTAAACAATAAAAAATATTGACATGAGGTGGTACATATTTACTCGTAATATCATCTGCAATCGCTTGAATTTCAAGACGCTCTTCAAACCAATCATATACTCTATTGAGATAGATAAACCTTTATGTATTTTCTTCTCGAAAAACCGTAAATGATAATTTTTTTTCATACGGCTTAAACACAAAAAATATATTAAATCTATACATTTTATAGTGTTTTAATTTCAAGTTAGCGTTAATTGCTTTTCTGAATAATCTATTACTTTATAATTTATTATATAATTACTAATATCAATAATTTATAAAGATTTTCTTGTTTGAATTTTAATAAAAATAATTAAACTTTAGATTTTTACTATATTCCAATAATTAAAAAAAAAAAGTACAATAGGTAAATACTTTTTAAATTTTATTAAATTTGAAAAAAAAAATGAAATTGGTATCGAAATTTAAATAGTAAATTTATATAAATTAATCATGGTTTAAATTAAAAATATTTTTATCTTTTCTTATGCTTTAAATATTATTTTTTAATAATATTTAATAAGATAAAATAATCTTTTTTTAAGATTAACAAATTATTTTGTATTTTAAAATATAATATATTTAAACAAGTCGCACACCCATAATCCACAAATCCTTTAATTAATTATTACACGATTAAACTACCTAATTTTTAATGGTTCAATAAAAAAAGAATTATTCTTTTTTTATTGAACCGACGAAAGTTATTACCAACTTACAGGAACTCCATCTAATAATACAGAAGAATTATAAAGTTCAAGAATAATTACTAGAAAAACTGCAAACAATGATATTACAACACCCATTAATGGAGTTGTTCCCCATCCAGGAGCTACTTTACCATATTCTGAGTTAAGTGGTTTTAATATATCACCTATACCAGTTCGTTTTCCTTTAGTTTTAGGAGTATCATCAATAATTTGTGTAGCCATATAAATAAAATGTTATTAGATTAGTTGGTAGTTGAGATTTGTTAACTTTGTGTACTATTATATTAATTAAAAACAAACCATTATTTTGGAATTACTTAAAAATGGAAACTGCAACTTTAGTCGCTATATTTATATCTTGTTTACTTATAAGTTTTACTGGTTATGCTCTTTATACAGCTTTTGGACAACCCTCTAAAGAACTTAGAGATCCTTTTGAAGAACATGAAGACTAAATTCATTAATAAAGGCCTTCCCTTTTTTTAGGGAAGGTCCATAATTTTTTATTTTTAATAAAAAATATAAAAAAAATTATTTTTTTCCTTTAGTTTCAATTTTGGGTGGTTCTCGAAAAAAAATAGCAAAAAAAATTATTCCTAAAGTACCTACCAATAGAAATGTATAAACCAATGCTTCCATATATTTGATTGTAAGTGAGAAGTATGGAGATAGCTTTCGTACTAATTAAAAAATAGATTCATTTAAGGAGTCTATGATTATATATATGAAATTTAAAAGAATATATGTATACATATATTTATTCTTTTTATTAGGAAATAAAAAATTTATTACAAAAATTTTAAACTATTTGTCTTTTAGTAGTAGAATCTCCTAATTTTTGAAATGCTCCAAATTCAAGTTGAGCGTCTAAATCTGGATCAATACCAGCAAAAACATCTCTAAATAAAGTTCTAGCACCATGCCAAATATGTCCAAAGAAGAAAAGAAGAGCAAAAGTAGCATGACCGAAAGTAAACCAACCTCTTGGACTACTACGGAAAACACCATCCGACTTTAAAGTAGCACGATCAAATTCAAAAATTTCACCTAATTGAGCACGTCTAGCATATTTTTTTACTGTAGCTGGATCACTAAAACTTACTCCATCAAGCTCACCACCATAAAATTCAACAGTTACACCTACTTGTTCAACACTATATTTTGATTCCGCTCTTCTAAATGGAACATCAGCTCTAACAATTCCTTCTTCATCTACTAAAACTACTGGAAAAGTTTCAAAGAAAGTAGGCATACGACGAACAAAAAGTTCATGTCCTTCTTTATCTTTAAAAACAGCATGACCTAGCCAACCAACAGCTATTCCATCTCCATTATCCATAGCACCTGCTCTAAATAATCCACCTTTAGCTGGATTATTACCAATGTAATCATAAAAAGCTAATTTTTCAGGAATTTTAGACCAAGCTTCTGATAAATTAAGATTTTCAATCTTACTAGAACGAATTCTTCTATCAATTTCTTGTTGAAAAAACCCTTGATCCCATTGATAACGAGTAGGGCCAAATAATTCGATCGGAGTTGCAGCGGAACCATACCACATAGTTCCAGCAACAACAAAAGCAGCAAAAAATACCGCAGCAATACTACTAGATAAAACAGTTTCAACATTTCCCATACGTAACCCTTTATATAGTCGTTGAGGAGGGCGAACACTAAGATGAAATAAACCTGCTAATATACCTAAAATACCCGCGGCAATATGATGAGAAGCTATTCCTCCTGGAACGAAAGGATCAAAACCCTCAGCGCCCCAAGCTGGAGCAACAGGTTGTACTTTTCCAGTTAATCCATAAGGATCAGATACCCATATACCAGGACCAAATAAGCCTGTTACATGAAACGCTCCAAATCCAAAACAAAGAACTCCTGATAGAAATAAATGAATTCCAAAAATTTTTGGTAAATCTAAAGAAGGTTTTCCTGTACGCTCATCACGAAATAATTCTAAATCCCAATAAACCCAATGCCATATCGCTGCTAAAAACAATAAACCTGATAACACAATATGTACTGCAGCTACGCCTTCGTAACTCCAAAGACCTGCATTAGTTACCGTTTCTCCGGTAATACTCCAGCCTCCCCATGATTTTGTTATTCCCAAACGAGTCATAAAAGGTATAACAAACATACCTTGTCTCCACATAGGATCAAGAACAGGATCAGAGGGATCAAAAACCGCTAATTCATATAACGCCATAGAACCAGCCCAACCAGAAACTAAAGCTGTATGCATTAAATGTACAGCAATTAAACGACCAGGATCATTTAATACAACAGTATGAACACGATACCAAGGCAAACCCATGGAAATACCCCTTTCTCAAAGAGAAGTAGAAACTATGTAACTTTTTCGCATTAATTAATAAATATACTATAAGATAATATTTCTTTTATTCTAAAAGCTTTTATTTTCAAGTAAAAATATCAAAAATTAAGACAATTAATAAAGACAAGCAGAAATAGTTTAGCATTTATATATTTCCGATAACAATGCCGAGATTGGTCCCATTTAATATTCAATATATTTTATACTTTTTATAGATAAAGTATCTCTGATATAATACTATTAATATGATATAATAATATTATTAAAAAATACAATCTAATTATTTATTAGCTTGTTATGTTCTCCCTTTGTTATAAAAGTGCTTTTATTTACTCTAATAAAAAAAATGCCCATTGGTGTTCCAAAAGTGCCTTTTAGGCTCCCTGGAGAAGAAGATGCTGTTTGGATTGACGTATAGTGCGCTTTATTAAATAGTTTTGATTATATGGAAACTCCCCATCATCTTTTCCGATTTAGATGCTTTAATCTCATTTAAAGTTAATAGAACTATTCCTACTTTAAAAGCATGAGATTTTAACAAATAAAATTGGTTAAATATAAAAAATTTATTAATCTTAAATTTCTATGGTTAGTCCAAACAAATAAAGTTTTCAGGCTTCGCTAAAAATCTAAACTAAATTTTTATATTTAATCAAAAGTAATAGAAAAATATTTTTAATATAAAAGATAAAAGAATATCGTTATATTTACTTATTCTATATGTGTAAGTAAAAATCGGATATTTTTTTCCGAAGTAGAGCATAAACCTAAAGATATAATTAAAAACTTATTTGTAAATAAAAAAAATTACTGTTATGTCATAAACTGTTATGTTATAAAAAGAATATTAAATTAAGAAAATATATTAATTAATAATAAATCGTTCAATAAATAAAATAAAAAACTTGAACTAAAAGTAGTTAAAAAAAAATTATAAAAAAATAGAAAATTTTAAATTTATTAAAAAATAAGAAGATTTAACTTCTTTACAACTACTCGAGCCGTATGCTTTTAAAAATGCTTGTACGGTTTTTAAGAAAGAAAATAATCTATTCCACTCAACCGACTTTATCGAGAAAGGTTACTTTTTTTAGGTCAACATGTAGACGATGAAATTGCAAATCAACTCATTGGTATTATGATGTACTTAAATGGAGAAGATGAAAGTAAAGATATGTATTTGTATATTAACTCTCCTGGTGGAGCAGTTTTAGCAGGAATATCTGTTTATGATGCTATGCAATTTGTAGTTCCCGATGTACATACAATTTGTATGGGATTAGCTGCTTCAATGGGATCTTTTATTTTAACTGGCGGAGAAATTACTAAACGTATTGCGCTACCCCACGCTTTGCGCCAATGATTGTTTTTTTATTAATTTCAATATGTCTAAACCAAATGAAGGGTGAAAATAGCCTGACATAAAGGCTTGATATAAATACTATAATAAAAATTTTTAATATCAAGATAATTAAATACTGTTTTTTATCAATTTATTTTAGCGTCATAAATTTTTATTTTTTTCATTTTTTTGTATCTGATAAAAAATATATAGATAAAAAATAGAATTTTAGCTAAAGTTTAAATTTAGCTATATTTTTTAGAAAAAAAACTTTGGCATTACTTAATGAAAGATTTTTAAAGTAACAGAACCATAAAAGTATTAAAAAAAATGGTATATAAATTTTAAAATAAATATGAAAATAATTAATAAAAATTTTAGATTATTTTTATAATATATATTTTATTTATTTATTTTAAAGCTGTATGCATAAAAAAATGCTTGTACAGTTTATAGAAAAGTTTAATATAAAAACTTATTATAAATTAGGGTAATGATTCATCAACCTGCTAGTTCTTATTATGATGGTCAAGCAGGAGAATGTATTATGGAAGCAGAAGAAGTATTAAAACTTCGCGATTGTATTACTCGAGTTTATGTACAAAGAACAGGTAAACCTTTATGGATTATCTCTGAAGATATGGAAAGAGATGTTTTTATGTCAGCACAAGAAGCAAAAGTTTATGGAATTGTTGATCTTGTAGCTATCGAAAATACAAAAAATTTTTAATAGAATAATGTAAGTTAAAAAATTTTAATAAAATTTTAGGGTTAAGATTGATCTAAACCAATAAATTTTGCATATAATTTTAAATGCCTACTATTCAACAATTAATTAGAAATCGAAGACAACCAATAGAAAATAGAACAAAATCTCCTGCTCTTCAAGGATGTCCTCAGCGAAGAGGAGTTTGTACTAGAGTGTATGTGCGACTTGTTTAAATTAAAAAACTTTAATTATAAAATAGGATTCAGTATAGCATAAGAACTTTTTTATTATAGTCAATTTTTAATTTATCATTTATTTATAAAGTAATTGAAATTTATGGTTTTTATTGGTGCAAATCCAATTACCTTGATGTGGGTCAAAAAGCAATTTTTCAATAATATTTATTTAATTATGAATTTATTAAGCGAAAAAAATTATATATATATGATTTAATACAAATAATTAAAAATAGTTATATTATTGCAAGAACGGGGTTATAAGGCTAGCTGCTCAGCAAACTATTAAAATAAAATATCGTTTCTAGATAAATAAATTTTTTATTTTAATAAAACTTTTATAGTATTTAATAAAAAAAGAAAGCTAAATTTTAGAAATTATACAAATTACTAATAACATCTCATAATTTAAAAAGCTCCGGTATATAAAAAGGGCCTCACCGTTGAAGAAAAAGCCATAGAAACAATGGAATCCATAATTTTTCTTATTATAAGGTCCTATTCCTTTATTATTAAGAAGGTTTTTTAGCCTAAAAAAATAATGGTTAGGAAGGTTAAATTAGCAAAAGCCATTGGAATTTCTATTTTCTACATTAGAAAAATTAGTAATATTTTATTACTACTAAAAAAAATAATAATAAATTTATATATACTTATAATCTTTTATGATTATAAAAAAATAGTAATAAGTAAAATAATATATATATTTTTTTTAGTTATCAAAGCTTTATTATTTTATAATAAATATAATAAAGTTAATATTTTTATTTTTTTTTATCAAAATTATTTATTTGATTCTATAAAAAAAACACAAAAATAAAAAAAAAATATTAGATTTTAAATAAAATTTTATTTTTGAAAAATAAAATTTTTTTTTATTTCTTAATTAAAATCAATTAGTAATTTATGAGAGTAGACATCAATGACTAGAGTTAAACGTGGATATGTAGCTCGAAAACGCCGAAAAAATATTTTTACACTTACATCAGGATTTCAAGGAGCTCATTCTAAACTATTCCGAACTGCTAATCAGCAAGGAATGCGAGCTTTAGCATCTTCTTATCGTGATAGAAATAAACGAAAAAGAGATCTTCGTCGTTTATGGATTACTCGAATAAATGCAGCAGCTCGAACTAATGGAATTTCTTATAATAAATTAATTCAGAAATTATATCAAAATAAAGTATGTTTAAATCGAAAAATGCTTGCACAAATAGCTTTATTAGATAATAATTGTTTTTCTACAATACTAAAAGAAATTAGTTAATAAGAAACAAAAAATAATTAAATTATCTGACTTCCCTGGAGTAAATTTACTCCAGGGAAGTCAGATAATTTAATTGAAAATATATCTAGATATAATCTTTTTATTAAAAATAAAATTAAATTTTAAATTAATTTTCGTTATTAAGAAAAGGTAATAAAGCTAAAACTCTTGCTCGTTTAATAGCAATAGTCATTAAACGCTGTTGTTTTGAAGTTAATCTATTCATTCGTCTAGATAAAATCTTTCCTTGTTCGCTAATAAATCTACGCAGTAAATTTATATTTTTAAAATCAATAGTTTCGCCTGATCTGATTGGTGGCAAACGTCTACGGGAAGCTCGCTTAGATTTGTTTACAGCTTGTTTCATAAAACTTTAAAATACTATTTATTTTTTTATTTCTTTGTGAATAGTATGCTTATTACAATAAGAACAAAATTTTTTTAATTCTAATCGAATAGGTGTATTACGACGATTTTTTTGAGTAGTATATCTGGAAACACCTAATTTTTTTTTCTCATTTCGAATGCAATTAATACATTCTAAAGTAATTGTTACTCTTATATCTTTATTCTTAGCCATAATATTATTTCTAATATGAAATTTATAAAATTTGTAAAAAATAAAAATTTGTTATTATAATTTATAAATGTAAATTTTTATTTTTTTATATAGAATATTTTTTTATTTTACTTCTTTAGAACAAATAAGAATATATATAAAGTTTAGAAAAATAAAAAATTTTATATATATACTTTTTTAAAAAAATGGAAGAATTAAAGCATCTGGAAAAAAACGATTAATTTCTATCAATAGACCAGCTAAAAAACCAAACCATAACGTAGCTAAAACAGGGGCTGTAGAAAGATATGTTTTTACATCTTGCATTGGAAAATCTCCTTTCTTTATATAGAGTTATATAAATTTACTAAATTAATAATTTTTTTGCATCTTTTACAAAAGATTATATAACAAAATGATAAAAGATATTTTTAATAAATTAATTAATTTTCTAATCTATATTTTTATCATTTTATTAAATCTATTTTATCTTAAATAATCATTTTTTATTTATATTAAAAAATAATATTATTTTTTTATATTATATTTTTTATCTATACATGTTAAATTTTAAATCAAACAAGTAATATTTAAAAAAATAAAGAATAGAATAAAAATGTGTAGGCAAAAAACAACAAATAAGATACAATTGTAATGAATAAAAAAATAATAATGGGAGGGATGTAGCGCAGTTTGGTAGCGCGTTTGTTTTGGGTACAAAATGTCGCAGGTTCGAATCCTGTCATCCCTACCCCAAAAATTGTATTAAAATAATTGATTAATTTTAAAAAGTTTAAATTTTGTTTTAAGAAATAAATAACTAGTAAGAACTTTTTAATATTTAAAAACAAATTAAAAAAGCGCTCTTAGTTCAGCTCGGTAGAACGCAGGTCTCCAAAACCTGATGTCGTAGGTTCAAATCCTACAGGGCGTGATTATTTCCTATTTTTATAAAAAAATAATAATAAAAATTATTTTAAAATAAATTAAAAAATACTCAATAAATTTAGACCTCCCTACTCTTTTTTAGGGAGAGGTCTATAAATAAATTAAATAAAGTTTTACTTTTTATATATTTAATTAAAGATCTAATTGATCACCACGTCGATATTGCAAATAAGCGGTTACAAATAATCCAGCTAAAGTTATTGGAATTAATCCTAATACAATTCCAGAAAGCAACGCTTCAACCATTTTTTTTTATTAAACTAATATTTAAGTTAGAAACTAACTAAATTTATTATTAATCTCAGTAATCTTTTTGAGTTGAGAAATACAATGAAAAATTTAGGACCTTAAAAGTTAGAATATATATATTTTTTAAATAAGTTGTATTTTATTTAAACCAATAAAAAGAACTAGAGCTAAAATTAGAGCAGCGAATAAAAATACAAAATAACTTAATATAGTAAGCATAAAAAAGAATCCTAATAGCAATATAACAAATTTAGTATACACCCTTAGAAAACAATTACCCAAATTCTTTATTTAAGAAATTTATTAATTGGAATTATTTTAAATATAATAATATTAGCTTTTTCAATATAATTTTCCTCAAAATGGAAAAAAGCCTTTTTTTTTTAATAACTCTAAATTTAATGAATTTTATCATAATATGATTTCAGCATAAAATTATGAAATTAATAATAATTTTAAATTTAATATAATTTTAAACTGATTAAATTTGATAATATTTCAGTTTTATTAATATTTTTTATTTGAAATTAAAAAAATACTATTATAAAAATTTATTCAAATAAATAAATTCCTTAATTTATAGCAATTCATCGAAAATTTTTCTATTTTATATTAATAACACTAATTGTAATACCATTTTTTTTTTTTTATAATCATTTTTTATACTGTAATTATAATATAGTATTAAAAAATCAAAAAAATTAAAGTTTTAACGTATACTTTATATATATTTTTTCAATTCGTCTTGCTGCGTTGAAAGAACCCTAGATATACTAATCTAGTATGCTTCAAAGATACCTTTGGTATAACATTGATAATCTAATAAGGCTTAAAAAAAAAAAGATTTTTTTATAGTATCATGTAATTTCAATCTTTTATGGAATTTTTTTCCTTGGCCTCTACAAATATATATATGGAGCTAAGTATGTCTGGAAATACGGGAGAGCGCCCTTTTGCTGACATTATTACCAGTATTCGATACTGGGTAATCCATAGCATTACTATACCTTCGTTGTTTATTGCAGGTTGGTTATTTGTTAGTACAGGTTTGGCCTACGATGTGTTTGGAAGTCCTCGGCCAAATGAATATTTTACAGAAAGTCGACAAGAAGTTCCTTTAATTACTGGTCGTTTCAATTCATTGGAACAAGTTGATGAATTTACTAGATCCTTTTAGGAGGTATAAATGACTATAGATAGAACTTATCCAATTTTTACAGTTCGATGGTTAGCTGTTCACGGACTAGCTGTACCTACAGTTTTCTTTTTAGGATCAATATCAGCAATGCAATTTATCCAGCGATAAAATTAAATGATAAACTTTATTTAGAATGTAAAGCTATGACACAACCAAACCCAAACAAACAAAGTGTAGAATTAAATCGTACTAGCCTCTATTGGGGTCTGTTACTTATTTTTGTACTAGCTGTTTTATTTTCTAATTATTTTTTTAATTAATTACAGCAAAATATTCCTTGCCTTATTTGGAACAAATTCAAAAATATAATATTTGTGACTGTTTATGTTCTAAGTCCCAACTACCTAATAAAATTGAAAAGGAGTGTAAGATAAATGGCAAATACCACCGGAAGAATTCCTTTATGGTTAATAGGTACTGTAGCTGGTATTCTTGTAATTGGCTTAGTAGGTATCTTTTTTTATGGCTCATACTCTGGACTAGGATCTTCTTTATAATTCAAAATCTAAAAAACCGATAAAATTTTCTATAAAAAAAAAAAAAATTAAATACTAATATTATTGAATTTTTTTTATAAATATTTTTATTCAATTTTAGATGAATAAAATTGAAAAAACATTATGAAATTTTAATTTTTAAAATTTCATAATGTTTTTTCAATTTATTAAAAAAAATTTGTTAAATTATAAACTATTAAAATTTTTTTAATAAAAATAATAATATTACGAATAATAAATAATAAAAGTATTACTTGTTTTTATAACCTGAAAAATTTAAATATGAATTTAAAAAAAAAGACATTTGTTTTTCGAAACGAGCCATTTTAAAAAGCTTAATAGAGAAATCCAATAAATTTTCACAATAAGCAATATAAGCCATTTTTACATATAATCGATTAATTTTCCATCTTTTATAAAATAAAATAAATTTAAAAAAAAAATAAAAAAAACTAAATTTTGTTAAATTTTTAATGTTATTAAAAAAAGACATACTATTTTTTTCTTTAACTCGAAAATTTTTTTGAATTTTTTTTCTAAAGTTACTTAAAAAAAATAATGATATTTCTGATATTTTTTTAAACCTCTTGTACTTTATATTTTGAAAATTCTTTTTTTTACAGAAATAAATTTGAGTAGTAATATATTTTTTATAACACAAATTTTCTTTTAATTGAAAATAAAATTTTAAATTTGGACCAAATTTATTATTTGAGTAATTATAAAAATATATATAGTATATATGAAAAAAAAAAATCCATTTAGCAAGATGACAAATATTTATTAATGTTCCTTGAGTCATTTTATTAAAATTACTTAAATTCGATGTATATCCCCAATGATCCAAAATTTCTTTTAATAAAGGAAAAACATAATAATACTCAAAAGTTTCAATTTCTAAAGAAATTATTATCATATTGTATAAACATATAAAATTTAAATTTAATCTCATTATAATAATTATCAATTACAAACAAAAATTCTTTTAATCAAACGCTTTTATTCTTTTTTTCTTTAATTTTAATAAATTCTAAAACTAAAAATTCATTTCAGCTAATTGAACTTTTTCAAATTGTTTCTTTTTAAGTACTAAAAATATTTGTGCTAATATAACTGATGCAAGGAATAATAAAAGACCTTGAACACGTAAAGGATCTTGAAGTACTACTTCTGCATCTCCTTGACCAAAACCACCTACATTAGGATTATTTGTTAAAGGCTGATCTACTTTAATTAATTCACCTTCTGAAACAATAAGTTCTGGTCCGGGGGGTACAATATCAACAACTTGACGACCGTCTGATGTATTATCAATAGTTATTTCATATCCACCTTTTTCTTTACGTAGAATTTTACTTATTTGACCTGTAGTTGAAGCATTATAAACAGTATTATTGCTTTTACTTCCGTCGGGATAAATTTGGCCTCTTCCTCGATTAGCACCTACATATATAGGATATTTCAAAAAATTTGCTTCTTTATTAACAAGAGGATCTGGTGAAAGAATAGGGAATATAATCTCACTATATTTTTTACCAGGAACAGGACCTATCACAAGAATATTTTTTTTATCAGAATTATAAGGTTGAAAATAAAGATTACCTATTTTTTCTTTCATTTCAGGAGGAATACGATCAGAAGGCGCTAATTCAAATCCTTTTGGTAAAATAAGAACAGCTCCTACATTTAAAGCTCCTTTTTTACCATTAGCAAGAACTTGTTTTATTTGCATATCATAAGGAATTTTAACAACAGCTTCAAAAACTGTATTTGGTAAAATAGACTGCGGTACTTCAATGTCTACAGGCTTTTTAGCTAAGTGACAATTAGCACAAACAATACGACCAGTTGCTTCTCGAGGGTTTTCATAACCCTGTTGTGCAAAAATTGGATATGCTTCGGAAATAGATGGCCAAGCTATTGTTTTCATTATAATCAGGATCGAAATTGATCGAAGCACCCACTTTTTTATCAAGTGATTAATATTTCTGTTTTGCATAATTCGATTATTTATTTCAAAAAATTTAATGAATAGGATACCTTAATTATCCTAGCTATCTTTATTTATAACTTTGCCCATTATAGTAATAATCAAGGTAATAAATCAAAAGTATTCTACTCTATGTTAATAATTTATTTAAAATTAAAAAAAAAATAAGTTATTATTAAAAAATTTATTTTTTTATTCATTCATTGTATGATAGGTTGCCACAATAGAAGGAGATATACGATTTAAATGACGAAAAATCCAATATTTAGAAACTGTATCTAGAATGACTGGAAAAGTCGACACAAAACAAGATATTACATTTTTATTATGCTCAAATCCTAAATGTTCTAAAAACGATCCTATTACAATTTCCCAGCCATGGGGCGAATGAAATCCAATACATAGATCGGTTAATAACAGAATAAAAAAAGCTTTCATTGTATCACTTAAACTATAAAATAATTCTTGAATCCAAGAATTTAAAATAGCAAGTCTTTCTTTACCTAGGAAAAATAAAGCACTTAAAATTACAAAATAAGTAATATCTGTTAATAAATGTAAAATAATTTGAATATTTTTTTCATTATATGCTTTTACTAGCTGTATTGTTTTTTGATGAATTTCTATATCAAGATCTTGCGATTCTATTTTCAAAGAATTTACCATTACTTTATCTAACCAAATAAGTTCTTCTACTTCTTGAAGCTGTTTTAATGCTATTTCTTCTTGAAATGAATTAAGAAAAATTTGAAATTGATAAGTATTCCACCAATTTTTAATCCATGGTTCTAAAAACCATTTTTTTAAAGAAATCGAAACTCCCCAAGGAAAAAAAAGTAAACATCCCAAATATTGCAAAGATGCCAAGGCTTGATACCTTGCTACTTGAAAATCTTGAAGCACTAATGAATTTAATTGTTCCGTTAACTCTGCTTGAAATCCGTATAAAGTTCGGGTTATAGAACGAGGTATAAGACCTATAGATTCGTAAGCTCTTGTAGTAACAATGAATTTTTTAGAATTAAAAAAATAAAAAGGATTTTCTAAAGTTTCTTCATTTTTGGAAGAAAAAAAAGAAAATGAATAGTATTGTTTCCAAATAACTAAATCATTTAAAGTTGCTTCAATCCAAGCTAGTTTTTTATTCATTTTTTTTATTTCTCTCGAATTTTTTTTAATAAAATTCCTTGAAATGAAAAAACTTTTCATTTTCTTTTTTTCTTTCCAATTCATTTTATTATTTTTTAAATTTTCAGGGTTTTTTCTAATAATATTTTTAGAAGAAAAAAAAGAGAAAATATTTAAAAAAATTCTCCAAAAATTCAAAAAATATTGTTTAAAAAATAGAAAAATTTGTTGCTGAAATTTCATGAAAAATTTATGAGAATTGAGATCTTTTGAAGAAAAAGAATTAAAAAAATTTAATATAATTAATACTATATTATTCAAGAAGTTAAAAAAAAAAAAACTAATTTTATATTCTAAAAGACTCCAATATATTAAAAATACGCAGTTATTTAAATTTGTATTTATATATAGCATTATTGCTTGTGAAGACCGTCTTGATGATGAAACCATACTTTTATAAGAAATATAATCGTTTTTTATAGATCGTATTTGTTTACTTGCTTTATAAGCTCGTTCTAAAGAACGATATGGAGTATTTGTTAACCAACAGAAACTTTGTGCCCAATATGATTTCATAAATGCTACTTATAATTTATTAAGTAATTTATTAAGAAAAAAACATTAATTTTTTTGATTTTATTTTAAATAAAAAAAAATTGAAATAATACTTAATTTTATTTTTTTAAAGTCCTTCAATTGAAACACGTAAAAATCGAGCTAGCTCCGCAGCTTGTTCTTCCATTTCTTTCAAAGTTAAATTTTCTCCAATACGTGTTAAAGGAACATCTTGTTGACCTTTTATTTTCATATAAATAATGCGTCGAGGATAAATACCTTCTTGAACTTCCATGCGTATTGCTTGTATATCTTTAATAAAAAATCGAATACAAACACGACGATTTTCTCCGGGAAATCCCCAACGAAATAAAGAAACTATTTTTTGTTGCTTGTCAAATTTATTATAGCCACTACCTACATTCCATAAAATTGTACACCATAAATAGGAACTAAGAAAAAAACCAGCAATACCATAAAAACACATTACAATTCCTTGTGGTACAAAAAGAATTTGTTGAGAAGATAAAAAAGGTATTAAATCTTTACCAAAATAACTAGAAATTCCAACAGAAAAAAATCCTAAGGCACCAAATAAAATAATACATGCCCAACAAAAATTACTTATTCTCCGAGATCCTATTATAGATTCTACTCGAAGCCAATCAGATTGGTAATTCATAATAAATTCTCCTAAAATTTCTTGGATTTGATAACACAAAATATTCATAACCAAAATATTTTGTATTTGATAAATTTTCTTTATTTTAAATATATATATATAAATCTTTAAAAGATTTATATATATATATTTAAAATAAAGAAAATTTTTGATTAATACGATTAAATATAATAAATAACAAGCTTAATTATATAATTATTATATAAATATATTTTTAACAGAGTTAGATTTTTATTCTAATCAAAAATAGAAATATTTGTTTTATTAGAAAATCAAATAAATAAACTAAACTTAAAAATATAATATAATTTTTAGTTAATTAAAATATTACACTATTTCATCTTGTTCAATATATATAAATAAAGAAGCCATTGTAATTGCCGGAAAAACTAAACCTATTAAAGGCACAAAAATCGAAGGTAAGTAAGAAGCTGTCATAAAAATTTACCTTTAATAATATTATTTATAAAAAAATGGTTATAACACAAAATAAGAAATTTGATTATACCATTTAATAAAAAAAGATGTTAATATACTTTTTTATAATTATTCAAAACTTTTTAATATAAATTATTTAATCTATAAATTTAAATAAATAAAATAATATTAAATTTTAAATAAGATTATATTAAAATATAAAGTTTTTATCATCTACACAAAAAATTATAACATTTAAAAAGAATAACAAAAAACTTAATTAAAAAAACTCTATGATTTAATAAAAAAAATAATTATTTAAAAAAAATATTATTATGTTCTTTATAAGGCGCTGAATTATAAAGTTCAAATATTTCGCGTAAAACTCCTTTTAGAAGATTACGTGGAACAATTAAATCAAGTAACCCATGATCAAATAAAGATTCAGCAACTTGAAAACCATCAGGTATTTTTTGACGTAATGTTTGTTCAATTACTCTTTTACCTGCAAATGCAATATATGCTTTAGGTTCAGCAATAATTATATCTCCTAACATACCGAAACTTGCAGTAACCCCACCAGTTGTCGGATATGTAAGAATAGCGATATAAAGTAATTTTTTTTGAGCTTGATGAATTTGTAAAACCGAAGAAATTTTAGCCATTTGCATTAAACTCAAAGTTCCTTCTTGCATACGTGCTCCACCAGAAGAACATACAATAATTAATGGTATCGATTTTTTAGTAGCATATTCAATAAGACGGGTAATTTTTTCACCTACTACAGAACCCATGCTACCTCCCATGAATTGAAAATCCATTACTCCAAGAGCAATATAAGTTCCATTCAGTTTTCCTATACCTGTTTGAATAGCATCAGTTAAACCAGTTCGTTTTTGATAAAAAATAACACGATTTTTATAAGAATCTTCATCAGAAAATTTAAGAACATCTCGAGCGACCATATCTTCATCCATAGGATGCCAAGTTCCACGATCAATAAGAAGCTCAATTCTTTCTGTACTGCTCATTTGTAAATGATACCCACATTCTTCGCAAATGCGTTTATTCTGTCTTAAAAATCTAACATAAAGCATGGTTTCACAATTATCACAACGAGTCCATAATCCTTTAGTAGTATCAAATTTAATATATTTATCTCTTTCTCTTTCATTAAGAATGTACCCTTTAGTAGCTTTTTCAATAAAAGCTCCAATTAATCCACCAAATCGGCGTTTATCTTCAAACCAATTCATTAAAGACATAAAAATTTCTCCTTAATTTATTTTTATTAAGTTCTATACATATTAATAATTACTAACATTAACTTTTATTTAATTAATTAATTAATTTAGAATTAAATTTTTTATTAATTTTATAATAGTATTTATTTTTTTTATTCAAAAAATTAAAAAAATAATTTATTTTTAATGGTTTAGAAGGGATTTGAACCCTTGACTTCATGGTTCGGAACCACGAGCTCTGATCCGCTGAGCTACAAAACCTTAATTTAAATATATTATTATTTTTTTAGAATATTATATTTTTTATCCTGCGCTACATTAATGTAGCGCAGGATAAAAAATATAATATTCTAAAAAATAACAATTAATTATAACTATAAAGTATCAATTGTTTCAAATTCAAATTTAATTTCTTTCCATACTTCACAAGCCGCTGCTAGTTCAGGACTCCATTTAGCTGCTGCACGGATAATTTCATTACCTTCACGAGCAAGATCACGTCCTTCATTACGAGCTTGTACACAAGCTTCTAAAGCAACTCTATTAGCAACTGCACCAGGTGCATTACCCCAAGGATGTCCTAAAGTTCCTCCACCAAATTGCAGTACAGAGTCATCTCCAAAAATTTCAGTTAAAGCAGGCATATGCCAAACATGAATACCACCTGAAGCTACAGGTAATACACCAGGTAAAGAAACCCAGTCTTGAGTAAAATAAATACCGCGACTTCGGTCTTTTTCAATGTAATCATCACGAAGTAGATCAACAAATCCTAAAGTTACTTCACGTTCTCCTTCAAGTTTACCCACTACAGTTCCAGCGTGAATATGATCTCCACCAGATAAACGTAAAGCTTTAGCTAATACACGGAAATGCATACCATGATTTTTTTGTCTATCGATAACTGCGTGCATTGCACGGTGAATGTGAAGAAGCAAACCATTATCTCGACAATAATGAGCTAAACTAGTATTTGCAGTAAAACCACCTGTTAAATAGTCATGCATAATAATAGGAGCACCTAATTCTCTAGCAAAAGCAGCTCTTTTTAGCATTTCTTCACATGTACCTGCAGTAGCATTTAAATAATGCCCTTTAATTTCACCTGTTTCAGCTTGAGATTTATAAATAGCTTCCGCTACAAATAAGAAACGGTCTCTCCATCGCATAAATGGTTGAGAATTTACGTTTTCATCATCTTTTGTAAAATCAAGTCCACCACGAAGACATTCGTATACTGCTCTACCGTAGTTTTTAGCAGATAAACCTAATTTTGGTTTAATAGTACATCCCAATAAAGGACGACCATATTTGTTTAATTTATCTCTTTCAACTTGGATACCGTGAGGTGGGCCTTGGAAAGTTTTGGAATAAGCTGGAGGGATTCGTAAATCTTCCAGACGTAAAGCTCTTAAAGCTTTAAAACCAAAAACGTTACCTACAATTGAAGTAAATAAGTTGGTAACAGAACCTTCTTCAAATAAATCTAATGGATAAGCAACATAAGCAATATATTGATTTTCTTCTCCAGCAACAGGCTCAATATCATAGCATCGGCCTTTATAACGATCAAGACTGGTAAGTCCATCAGTCCAAACAGTTGTCCATGTACCCGTAGAAGATTCTGCAGCTACTGCAGCTCCTGCTTCTTCAGGTGGTACTCCGGGTTGAGGAGTCATTCGAAATGCTGCTAGAATGTCAGTCTCTTTGGTTTCATAATCTGGAGTATAATAATTTAGTCTGTAATCTTTAACACCAGCTTTAAATCCAACACCTGCTTTAGTCTCCGTTTGTGGTGACATAGGTTCCTCCCTATAACTCAATTAATAACTCTCGCAAGGATGAGGTCTGCTCGACAAATAAAAAAATTTATAAAAACTCTCCTATAAAAGAAGAAACTTGTTTGTTAATAGACGTTTATCTATTTGTTAAACAAAGTTTTTTTTCTATAATAAAGCAATATCATTGTATATTATTTTTTATATTTGATGCAACTAAGATTATTTTTTTTTAGTATATTTTTTATTTTCTAAACATTGACCTAAGAATCTTTTAAATGTTAAACTAATTTATAATATTAAAAATTCATTTTTATTAGTATAAAATTGAAAGAAAATTAGAATTACCAAAAATGAATTGCTAAATTATTTAATTCATTTTTAAATAAAGAAAAAATAAATATTTTGAATGAATATAAAAATAAATATTGAGAAAGTTCATATTTTTTTATTCAACTAACCCAAACTCATAGTATTCATATATATTTATAAAAAAATTTTATTGTAATTTTTGATGCTAAAGCGTTCATTGATAACTTTTACTTTTTTATTTCCATCTACTTATATTTCTAAGCTTAATATATAAATATATTTCTAAATTGTAAGTTCAAGGTGGATTTTTAATTAATAATTAAATGATCGAGTTGATACTAAATATTTTTTAATATAATCAGCAACTAATTTTATTACCGCTAAATTTTATGAAAACAAACTATCGTATTTTTGGAATTTCTACACTTATTGCTAAAAATGTAGGACATATTACTCAAATTATTGGTCCTGTTTTAGATGTTACTTTCTCTCCAGGTAAAATGCCTAATATTTATAACGCCTTAATAGTTAAAGACCAAGATACAACTGGTAAGGAAGTTAATGTTACATGTGAAGTACAACAATTATTAGGAAATAATAAGGTTCGAGCTGTTGCTATGAGTGCTACAGATGGTTTGAGAAGAGGTCTAAAAGTTATTGATACAGGAGCGCCTTTAAGTGTTCCAGTTGGTGAAGCCACTCTTGGACGTATTTTTAATGTTCTTGGAGAACCTGTTGATAATCTAGGTCCTGTAGATGCTAGTACAACATTTCCTATTCATAGATCTGCTCCTGCTTTTACTCAATTAGACACTAAATTATCAATTTTTGAAACAGGAATTAAAGTAGTAGATCTTTTAGCTCCTTATCGTCGTGGAGGAAAAATTGGGTTATTTGGAGGGGCTGGAGTAGGAAAAACTGTACTCATTATGGAGTTAATTAATAATATAGCTAAAGCTCATGGTGGTGTATCTGTATTTGGTGGAGTAGGCGAACGTACTCGAGAAGGAAATGACCTTTACATGGAAATGAAAGAATCAAAAGTAATTAATGAACAAAATATTTCTGAATCGAAAGTTGCCCTAGTTTATGGTCAAATGAATGAGCCACCCGGAGCCCGTATGAGAGTAGGTTTAACTGCTTTAACAATGGCTGAATATTTTCGAGATATTAATAAACAAGATGTGCTTTTATTTATTGATAACATTTTTCGTTTTGTTCAAGCAGGATCAGAAGTTTCCGCTTTATTAGGTAGAATGCCATCCGCTGTAGGTTATCAGCCAACTTTGAGTACAGAAATGGGTACTTTACAAGAGAGAATAACTTCTACAAAAGAAGGATCTATAACTTCAATTCAAGCAGTTTATGTACCTGCAGATGACTTAACTGATCCAGCACCTGCGACGACTTTTGCACACTTAGATGCAACTACCGTATTATCAAGAGGACTAGCTGCAAAAGGTATTTATCCAGCAGTAGATCCTTTAGATTCAACTTCTACTATGCTTCAACCTTGGATTGTAGGCGAAGAACATTATGAAACAGCACAAGGAGTAAAAGAGACGTTACAACGTTATAAAGAACTACAAGATATTATCGCTATTCTTGGACTTGATGAATTATCAGAAGAAGATCGCTTAACCGTAGCAAGAGCACGAAAAATTGAACGTTTTTTATCACAACCTTTTTTTGTTGCAGAAGTATTTACAGGTTCTCCAGGAAAATATGTTAGTCTTATAGAAACAATTAAAGGTTTTCAAATGATTCTTTCTGGAGAATTAGATAGTTTACCTGAACAAGCTTTTTATTTAGTAGGTAATATTGATGAAGCTATTGCAAAGGCTGCAACCTTACAAGTGGAGAGTTAATAAAAAAATGACTCTAAATCTTCGTGTAATGGCTCCTAATCGAATTGTTTGGAATTCTGAAGTACAAGAAGTTATTTTATCTACTAATAGTGGTCGAATCGGTATATTACCCAATCATGCTCCACTTCTTACAGCACTAGATATAGGCATTATAAAAATACGACTTAATGGACAATGGTCTACTATGGCATTAATGGGTGGTTTTGCTATGGTAGATAATAACCAAATGACTATACTGGTAAATGAAGTAGAAAAAGCTAATGAAATAAATTTTCAAAAAGCTCAAGAAACTTTTCAAATAGCTCAAGATAAACTAGCTCAAGCCGAAGGTAGAAAACAAATTATTGAAGCTAATTTAACGCTAAAAAGAGCTAAGGCACGATTAGAAGCTATTGAAACTATTTCGTCTAATTAAACCTTTCCAGTAAATTTTTTAATTAAAGATTTTTTATATTTTTCAAGCCAATGGTATCTAATTCGATGCCATTGGTTTTTAAACTACGTAGTATTTATTACCTACTATTGGATTTGAACCAATGACTCTCGCCGTATGAAAGCGACACTCTAAACCACTGAGTTAAGTAGGCTATTAATATTTTAGTTATTTTTTTAAATAGAATCAATAGACTTTTGAAAACAATAGAGAAAAATAATAGAAATAGCAAAATTTTATTTTTTCATTAAATAATTCTCTTGACAAAAAAGAATAAATTATGCTAGTATTGTTGCTAAGAAATGAAAAGTAGAAAATGAAAAGGGCTATAGCTCAGCGGTAGAGCGCCTCGTTTACACGTGCGCCAATGCTTTTGAAAAAGTATATCGGACAAGCCGATTCACAAAAAATTATTATGTGAAATATTTATGTCTTACTCTTAAAGTGATTTTAAGAGAACAATAGCATGACAAAAAACTAAAATTTCAATTTATAATAAATTGAAAATAATATTTTGGTTGATATGGTAAAATTTTAATTTATTTAATGCTAAGCATGATGAGGATAATACGAGGACCTCGAGATATTTTATTTTTTTTTGAGCTTTAAGGTGTATAAAGTTTCAAATTTTACAAGTAATAAAAATTCTTTTTGAATAAACCCGTGCTAAATTAAGCAGACCTACGTCAACATTAAAAATTAAGAAAAAACTTTGGGATCGCTATAAAAATTTTTTCAAGCACACGGAGCTATCTTATTATTAATCCATAAAAAAAGGATAGCAAAATAACTAATTTATTATTATTAGTTAATAAAAGAGCCCAATGCAGAAAAAAATGCATGTTGGGTTCTCAAAATAGTTTAATAAAAAATTTTTAAGTGAAATAAATTTAACTATTTTACCGAGAATGTCTACGGTTCGAATCCGTATAGCCCTAAATACCTTACTTTATCATTAAGAATTTTTCTATTAATATAATATATACATATAATAAATATATTATAAAATTAACTTAAAATTTACTAATTAAAATTTTTTATATTTTATAGGAGTACATTAATGTTTTTATTATCTAAATACGATTCTTTTTTTATTTTCTTATTAATAGCTAGTTTTATTCCTCTAATAACTTTTTCTCTTTCTAAAAATTTAGCACCCTTTAATAAAGGACCAGAAAAATTGACTAGTTATGAATCAGGTATAGAACCAATGGGAGATGCTTGGATTCAATTTCAAATTCGTTATTATATGTTTGCTTTAGTCTTTGTGATTTTTGATGTAGAAACAGTTTTTCTCTATCCGTGGGCTATGACTTTTGATAAATTAGGTATCTTTGCTTTTATTGAAGCTTTAATTTTTATATTTATTCTAATTATCGGTTTAGTCTATGCATGGCGAAAAGGAGCATTAGAATGGTCTTAATTTCACTTAATTTTAAAAGTTTAATTACAAAAATCAAATCAATAATTATATGAAGCCAATTGTAAATTCTATAAATTCGATAGATTCATCTCTTTTTGATCAAAAAGTTCCAAATTCAATTATTTTAACTACTTTTAATGATTTTTCAAATTGGGCCAGGATTTCTAGTTTATGGCCCCTTCTATATGGTACTAGTTGTTGTTTTATTGAATTTGCTTCATTAATTGGTTCGCGATTCGATTTTGATCGTTATGGTTTAGTTCCAAGATCTAGTCCCAGACAAGCTGATCTTATAATAACAGCTGGCACTGTAACTATGAAAATGGCTCCATCTTTAGTGAGGCTATACGAACAAATGCCTGAGCCTAAATATGTAATTGCTATGGGAGCATGTACTATTACTGGAGGTATGTTTAGTACAGATTCTTATAGTACTGTTCGCGGAGTAGATAAATTAATTCCTGTAGATATTTATTTACCTGGTTGTCCACCAAAACCAGAAGCTATTATAGATGCTATAATAAAACTTCGTAAGAAAATAGCTCAAGAAATATATCAAGATAAATTTAAAGTTGAACAAGGAACTAGATATTTAACAGTAAATCATCAATTTCATTTTATTTCTACTAATAATACTGAACAATATAATGAACAAGTATCTCATAAATTTTTCAACTCTGAATTTGATTCTATTTTAGAAGTACCTTTTCAAAAAATAAAAGAAAATAAAATTTTGAAAAAGAATGATTAAAAAAAATTTATTAAAAAAATAAAAAAGCAAATATGTTAGCAAATAATACTATTGATAGTACTACTAATAATACTACTAAAATACGGGGTCGGTTATCGGCTTGGTTAGCAAAACATAAATTAGCTCATAGGCCTTTAGGTTTTGATTATCAAGGTGTAGAAACTTTACAAATTAGATCTGAAGATTGGCTTTCTGTAGCTGTAGCTTTATATGTCTATGGCTTCAACTATCTTCGTTCTCAATGTGCTTATGATGTAGCACCTGGTGGATTATTAGCTAGTGTTTACCATTTTACAAAACTACAAGATAATGCAGATCAACCTGAAGAAATATGCATAAAAATTTTTGTCTCAAGGCAAAATCCTAAAATTCCATCTGTTTTTTGGATTTGGAAAAGTGCTGATTTTCAAGAACGCGAATCTTACGATATGTTAGGAATTTTTTATGAAAGTCACCCACGTCTTAAGCGCATATTAATGCCTGATACTTGGATTGGTTGGCCATTACGTAAGGATTATATTGTACCTGATTTTTATGAACTACAAGATGCTTATTAACAAAAATATTTCTTTTAAAATTAATTTAATTTTAAAAGAAATATTGGTAATTTAAAAAAGTCTTTAAACTTACAGAAATATTTTTTTATTTTATTTATGTAATTTTAATAACCTAAAAATATACAAAAAATCTAATGGAATTTATGTTTTAATTTATTTTATATGCCAAGAACCAGATTTGAACTGGTGACACAAGGATTTTCAGTCCTCTGCTCTACCACTGAGCTATCCCGGCTTTTTATTATTCAGAATTATCGTAACATAAAAATTAAACTTATGTCAATAAAAATGAAATTTGTTTTTTTTATTATATATAAATTTTTGGGGGTAGAGGGACTTGAACCCTCACGGTCAATAAAGCCAACGGATTTTCTTTTTACCACAATTTTAATTGTTGTTAGAACTAACATGTAAAACTGGACTCTACCTTTATCCTCGTTTAAATTCTCATAAATAATTTAATTAAAAAAAATAGTTAAATTTTTTATTAATTAAAGATTTTTAATTGATAGAATAAAAATATTAATTGATTTTAATTATTAATAAATTAAATAAAAAAAAAATAAATTAAAAAAAATTATTCGTTAGGATAGCTTCCATCGAGTCTCTGCACCTTTCTCATTTTAGAATAAGATTTGGCTCAGGATTACCTATATACTTTTTCAACCTGGGTTTCCCTGAATCTGAAAGCTAACACTTAGTAAGTTTTTCTACTAAGGCTCAATTTATTTTCTAAGTCCGTAGCGTCTACCAATTCCGCCATACCCCCCTTTACTTTTAAAATAAAATAACAAAAACTTTTTTTAGAAATCTTATTTTATTTATTATTACAAGTAATTATAGTATTTTTTACGTTTTTATGCAATAGTCTAATTATAATTGATTATTTTTTTGTTATATTTTATACGAAATAACTGGTTATTGCATTATTAAATAATTATGGCTATAATAGTCAAAAATAAATAAAAACTAATTTTATTAAATTTTTTATAAAAAATAGATTTTATTCAAATTTTACGTTATATATTAATTATAATAAAGCCTGCTTAGCTCAGAGGTCAGAGCACCGCACTTGTAATGCGATGGTCATCGGTTCGACTCCGATAGCGGGCTATTTTTCTTTATTATTAGAGATATTAGTAAAAAATAAGTTTTAGAAGATAATCTAAATACTATAAAATTCTAAAATTCTATTATAAAAAATAATAGTATTTTTTTTTGTTGTGTTTCTTATGTTATGATAATTTTTGATTAAAAAAGTAATAAAGAAATAAAAATAAAAAAATTTATTCTTATCTGATTTTTTAATTCAAAATTTTGAAAATATTAAATAAAAAAAGAAATAAATCATTTTAATAATTTCTAATATTATTCTATCTTTTCTTGTAAAAATAAGGAGTTTTTATGTCCCGCTATCGAGGACCTCGTGTAAGAATAATACGTCGTTTAGGAGCTTTACCAGGACTAACTAATAAAACACCTCAGTTAAAATCTGGGTATATTAATCAAGCTGTATCTAATAAAAAAATTTCTCAATATCGTATTCGTTTAGAAGAAAAACAAAAACTACGTTTTCATTATGGAATAACAGAACGACAGTTACTTAACTATGTTCGTATTGCTAGAAGAGCAAAAGGATCAACAGGTCAAATTCTATTACAATTACTTGAAATGCGTTTAGATAATATTATCTTTCGATTAGGCATGGCTCCAACTATTCCTGGAGCGAGACAATTAGTTAATCATAAACATATTTTAGTTAATGATCGTATAGTAAATATACCAAGTTATCGTTGTAAACCTCAAGATTTTATTACTATAAAAGATCGGCAAGAATCTCAAGCTATAATTGCTAGAAATATTGATTTTTCTCAAAAATATAAAATACCAAATCATTTGACTTTTAATTCTTTAGAAAAAAAAGGATTAGTTAATCAAATATTAGATCGCGAATCAATTGGTTTAAAAATAAATGAATTATTAGTTGTCGAATATTATTCTCGTCAAGCTTAAATTAAAAACAAATTTTTTATTTTTCAAAGCAATCTTTAAATTTTTACGAAATTATTAAACAATAAATTTATTATTAATTTTTTATCGCACTATAAAATCAAATTTTAATAAAATTTTTCTTTCTGCTTTTACTTGATGTTTAAAATAAATAAAAGATATTTTAGATATTAAGAGAAAAGCAGATATCTTGTTCTTTTGTTAATCTTTATTTTTATTAACTAAAATATAATTTAAATTGAAAAAGTAGTATTATTAATTGCATATATATAATAAGAAAATGAATACGGAAAGAGAGGGATTCGAACCCTCGGTAAACAAAAATCTACATAGCATTTCCAATGCTACGCCTTAGACCACTCGGCCATCTTTCCTACTTTCTTTAATACTTCATAATTTTAATCCACAAATTTTTTTAATAGCAAGCTTTTTAATAATTTATAATTAATGAAATCAAGAGTTTTTTCAAAGATTGAATATATTTATCTAAATTAAATAATCTTTTTTTAATTAAAAAAAAGAAAAAATATTTATATATTTTTTTAATAAAATTTTTAATGGATTTATTCTCGAAAAAAAGGGAATAGTAAAATTTTAAGAAATTTATAATTGACTATGCCTAGATCTCAAAAAAATGATAATTTTATTGATAAAACTTTTACAATTGTTGCGGATATTCTATTACGAATAATTCCAACTACGCAAAGAGAAAAAGAAGCTTTTACGTATTATAGAGATGGTGCGATTTGATTTTTAGACTCTAAAATAAATTAATAGGGAATAAAACATGATAATATTTAATTACATGGAACTTACACTTAGTGAAGGTGAGTTAGAAAAAACAACAATTCCTTCTGTCGTGTACCCTCGATTGATGTAGCCTTAAATATTTTAATTTTTTATAAATTAAAATATTAAGCAAAAGGTTCAAAATATAAAATATAAAACATTTTTTTATAATTTGTAATTTTATAAATATACATATTTGGAAAAGCACTACGTGTAGAAATCGACAACACAAAAACTTCGTGAAATTTTCATTTTAATAGAATCTATTTTAAATTTGTTAAAAAAAAATAATATTTACTAATAAAATTATGGTTAGGAAAACAAAATTCCATCTCATTTGCAATTTGGGTACCCCTATAATCATCGGAGATTGTCGAAGGAGCTAATCCTTAAAAAATACAAAGTGTTAAGAACAAAAAAATTTAGAGATTATATTTCTATCAATTAATCAATTTTTTAATTTTTAGAAAATATTTTTTTATAACAAGGATGGCTAGTTATTTTTTTAAGAAAAACTAGCCCCTGATAGTCTTATAAAATTAGGTAAAAATTTTTTTATAAAAATTTTAAAGATTACTCCCTTTTTATAAGCTATCTAGGAGAAGCCGTATGAGGCTAAAGTTTCATGTACGGTTTTGAAACGGAGCTCACTTATTTTATAAAATATCTGAACGACCGTAACGAATGTCAGCTCAATCAGAAGGAGAATATGCGGAAGCTTTACAAAATTATTATGAAGCTATGCGCTTAGAAATCGATCCCTATGATCGAAGTTATATACTCTATAATATAGGTCTTATTCATACAAGCAATGGAGAACATGCAAAAGCCTTAGAATATTATTTTCAAGCGTTAGAACGAAATCCATCCTTACCACAAGCTTTTAATAATATGGCTGTGATCTGTCATTACGTGCGGCTATCAATATAATAGATTTTATTAGTCAAGAACTACCATAGATATAAAATGGAGACTATTTACATATACACCATGAAATAATGGTTTTTATTAGCTGTAATTATAAAAAACTTTATTAAGTCCAAAAAATGAAGAAATATTTAAATTTATAGTCTAGCTTCTCCATGGATAAGAGAATTGAACTTACATAAAAGCACCGTAAAGATCAATTATTGAAAATTTGGTCTGATACAATAAAAAAAGTCTGTTTTATTTATAAAAAAAAAAAAAAAATTCACTATGTAATAAGGTTGATTTAATTGTGTATTAAACAGCGGTGTAGTATCAGATCCTAAAGAGATAAAGTATTTTTAATAAAATACTAAAAGAATCTATAGAGAAGTAAGATAGTTACCATTAAAAAAGTAAAAATTTAAATTTTTTTACTTTTTTTGTAGGAGAAAAGATAGAAATAGAAAAAAAGAAAATTTAGATTTTCTTTAAATTCTAATTCAAAACTTATTTCATTAATTATTTTTTCTTATTAAATAATTCTTAATTAATAGTTTTAAATAGAAGAATAATTAATTGAGCCGTATGAGGTAGGAAACTCTCAAGTACGGTTCTAAGGGGAGGAGCTTTTATTACCTATCCCGACCGAGGAGAACAAGCTATCCAACAAGGCGATTCTGAAACATCAGAAGCTTGGTTTAATCAAGCAGCAGATTACTGGAAACAAGCGATATCACTTGCTCCAAGCAATTATATTGAAGCACAAAATTGGTTAAAAATAACAGGACGTTTTAAATAAAGAATATAATAAATTTAAAATAATGAAATAAAATCTATATTTCTTTAATTAAGATTTAAATTAAAAATCTAATTGAAATAAATAGGGTCCATTAAGCACCTTAAAGATGTGTCATAATAAATTTGAATACCCGCCCTAGGTAACTTCTGTATTATAATTGCTCCAGTTCCAAACTGAAGAAGAGAAAAAAGTTAGATAACAAATACCACTCAGAGGTTTACTATTAATTATTGGTGGGTTTTTCCTATGCCTCGTCTGAAGAGAGGAGAACCTCGATGACTATTCGTTCACCGGAACCAGAAGTCAAGATTATGGTAGAAAAGGATCCCGTAAAAACTTCTTTTGAAAAATGGGCTAAACCAGGACATTTTTCAAGAACTTTAGCTAAAGGTCCTAATACTACTACTTGGATTTGGAACTTGCATGCTGATGCTCATGATTTTGACAGTCATACAAATGATTTAGAAGAAATTTCTCGTAAAGTATTTAGTGCTCACTTTGGTCAATTAGCTGTTATTTTTATTTGGCTAAGTGGCATGTATTTTCATGGGGCTCGCTTTTCTAATTACGAAGCATGGTTAAGTGATCCTACGCACATTAAACCTAGTGCTCAAGTTGTTTGGCCGATAGTAGGTCAAGAAATTTTAAATGGGGATGTAGGTGGAGGTTTTCAAGGAATACAGATAACCTCTGGCTTTTTTCAACTTTGGCGAGCATCTGGAATAACTAGTGAATTACAACTTTATTCTACTGCAATTGGTGGATTATTTTTTGCAGCGTTAATGCTTTTTGCTGGATGGTTTCACTATCATAAAGCTGCTCCTAAATTAGCTTGGTTCCAAAATGTAGAATCTATGTTAAACCACCATTTAGCTGGATTATTAGGCTTAGGTTCTTTATCCTGGGCAGGACACCAAGTACACGTTTCTTTACCTATTAATCGACTTTTAGATGCTGGGGTAGATCCTAAAGAAATACCACTTCCTCATGAATTTATATTAAATCGTGATCTTTTAGCTCAACTTTATCCAAGTTTTTCTAAAGGGTTAACACCATTCTTTACTCTAAACTGGTCAGAATATTCAGATTTTCTAACTTTTCGTGGAGGATTAAATCCAGTTACCGGCGGTTTATGGTTAACTGATACAGCCCATCATCATTTAGCTATTGCAGTTCTTTTTTTGATAGCTGGTCATATGTATAGAACTAATTTTGGAATCGGACATAGTATTAAAGAGATCTTAGAAGCTCATAAAGGTCCTTTTACTGGTGAAGGTCATAAAGGACTTTATGAAATTTTAACTAATTCATGGCATGCTCAATTAGCTCTTAACTTAGCTATGCTAGGTTCTTTAACTATTATTGTAGCTCATCATATGTATTCTATGCCGCCTTATCCATATTTGGCTACTGATTATGCTACTCAACTTTCTTTATTCACACATCATATGTGGATTGGCGGTTTTCTTATAGTTGGAGCTGCTGCACATGCAGCTATTTTTATGGTAAGAGATTATGATCCAACAACTCAATATAATAACCTATTAGATCGTGTTCTTCGACACCGTGATGCAATAATATCACATCTTAACTGGGTTTGTATTTTTTTAGGTTTTCATAGTTTTGGATTATATATTCATAATGATACTATGAGTGCTTTAGGGCGTCCTCAAGATATGTTTTCAGATACTGCTATACAGTTACAACCCGTATTTGCTCAATGGATACAAAATACTCATGCTTTAGCACCGAGTTTAACAGCTCCTAATGCGATAGCAAGTACGAGTTTAACTTGGGGAGGCGGTGATCTAGTTGCAGTCGGTGGAAAAGTAGCTTTATTACCAATCCCATTAGGAACAGCAGATTTTTTGGTACATCATATTCATGCTTTTACCATTCATGTAACCGTTTTGATACTATTGAAAGGTGTTTTATTTGCTCGTAGTTCTCGTTTAATACCTGATAAAGCTAATCTTGGTTTTCGATTTCCTTGTGACGGACCTGGAAGAGGCGGAACATGTCAAGTATCAGCTTGGGATCATGTTTTCTTAGGTTTATTTTGGATGTACAATGCGATTTCAGTAGTTATTTTTCATTTTAGTTGGAAAATGCAATCTGATGTTTGGGGTAGTATAAGTGACCAAGGAATAGTCACTCATATTACAGGAGGAAACTTTGCACAAAGTTCAATTACTATTAATGGATGGCTTCGTGACTTTTTATGGGCACAAGCATCTCAAGTAATTCAATCTTACGGTTCCTCATTATCTGCATATGGTTTATTATTTTTGGGTGCTCATTTTGTTTGGGCTTTTAGTTTAATGTTTTTATTTAGCGGTCGTGGATATTGGCAAGAACTTATCGAGTCTATTGTTTGGGCTCACAATAAATTAAAAGTTGCTCCTGCTATTCAGCCTAGAGCCTTGAGTATTGTACAAGGCCGTGCTGTAGGGGTTGCTCATTACCTTCTGGGTGGGATTGCCACAACATGGGCATTCTTCCTAGCAAGAATTATTGCAGTAGGATAATGGCTAGGAGGATTTGAAAAGCATTATGGCATCAAGATTTCCAAAATTTAGCCAGGGCCTATCTCAAGACCCAACTACTCGTCGTATTTGGTTTGGTATTGCAACTGCACATGACTTTGAAAGTCATGATGATATGACTGAAGAACGTCTTTATCAAAAAATTTTTGCTTCTCATTTTGGTCAATTAGCAATTATTTTTTTATGGACCTCTGGTAATTTATTCCATGTAGCTTGGCAAGGTAATTTTGAAGCGTGGGTACAAGATCCTTTACATGTACGACCAATCGCTCACGCGATTTGGGATCCTCATTTTGGTCAACCAGCTGTAGAAGCATTTACTCGAGGTGGGGCTTCTGGTCCCGTTAATATAGCTTATTCCGGGGTATATCAATGGTGGTATACAATTGGTTTGCGTAATAATCAAGATCTTTATACCGGATCTCTTTTTTTATTATTTATTTCTGCTCTTTTTTTAATAGCGGGTTGGTTACATTTACAACCAAAATGGAAACCCAGTGTTTCTTGGTTTAAAAATGCTGAATCTCGCCTTAATCATCATTTATCAGGTCTTTTTGGAGTTAGTTCTTTAGCGTGGACCGGACATTTAGTTCATGTGGCTATTCCTGAGTCTAGAGGTGAGCATGTAAGATGGAATAATTTATTAACAGCATTACCTCATCCTCAGGGCTTAGCACCTTTTTTTTCAGGTCAGTGGAATGTTTATGCTCAAAATCCTGACTCAAATAATCATTTATTTGGTACTTCTCAAGGATCGGGTACTGCTATTTTAACTTTTCTTGGAGGCTTTCATCCACAAACACAAAGTTTATGGTTAACTGATATGGCTCATCATCATTTAGCTATTGCAGTTATTTTTATCATAGCTGGTCATATGTATAGAACTAATTTCGGAATTGGTCATAGTATGAAAGAAATTTTAGAAGCACATACTCCTCCTGGAGGACGATTAGGACGCGGACATAAAGGTCTTTATGACACAATTAATAACTCTCTTCATTTTCAATTAGGTCTTGCTCTCGCTTCTTTAGGAGTTATTACTTCTTTAGTAGCTCAACATATGTATTCTTTACCTCCGTATGCATTTTTAGCACAAGATTTTACCACACAAGCTGCATTATATACTCATCATCAATATATTGCTGGATTTATAATGACAGGTGCTTTTGCTCATGGAGCTATTTTCTTTATTAGAGATTATAATCCAGAACAAAATAAAGATAACGTGTTAGCAAGAATGCTAGAACATAAAGAAGCTATTATATCACATTTAAGTTGGGCTAGTTTATTTTTAGGTTTTCATACTTTAGGACTTTATGTTCATAATGATGTTATGCTTGCTTTTGGTACTCCAGAGAAACAGATTTTAATTGAACCTGTATTTGCTCAATGGATACAATCTGCTCATGGTAAAGCTTTGTATGGTTTTGATGTACTTTTATCATCAGCAGATAGTCCAGCTTTTAATGCCGGACAAACTATCTGGCTACCAGGTTGGCTAGATGCTATTAATAATAATAGTAATTCATTATTTTTAACAATTGGTCCTGGAGACTTTTTAGTTCATCACGCTATTGCTTTAGGTTTACATACAACTACATTAATTTTAGTAAAAGGTGCTTTAGATGCACGTGGATCTAAGTTAATGCCAGATAAAAAAGAATTTGGTTACAGTTTTCCCTGTGATGGTCCAGGACGAGGTGGTACTTGTGATATTTCAGCTTGGGATGCTTTTTATTTAGCTGTTTTTTGGATGTTAAATACTATTGGATGGGTTACTTTTTATTGGCATTGGAAACATATTACTTTATGGCAAGGGAATGTAGCTCAATTTAATGAATCTTCTACTTATTTAATGGGGTGGTTAAGAGACTATTTATGGTTAAATTCTTCGCAACTTATTAATGGATACAATCCTTTTGGTATGAACAGCTTATCTGTTTGGGCATGGATGTTTTTATTTGGACATCTTGTTTGGGCTACTGGATTTATGTTTCTTATTTCTTGGCGTGGATATTGGCAAGAACTTATTGAGACTTTAGCTTGGGCTCATGAACGCACACCTTTAGCTAATTTAGTCCGCTGGAAAGATAAACCAGTAGCTCTTTCTATTGTTCAAGCAAGATTAGTTGGGTTAGCTCATTTTTCAGTAGGTTATATATTTACTTATGCCGCTTTCTTAATTGCCTCTACATCAGGTAAATTTGGCTAAGAATTATTTTTATTAATTTTAAATAAAAATAATTAATTATTAATCAATAAAATTTACTTTTGGCTATAAGCCAAAAGTAAATTTCATTGGATCTGAAAAATAAAATTTTTGAATAAAAATTTATTTTATTTTACTTTATTTAACCAGAACAAATATCTTAATTACTAAAAAAATTATGGCAAAAAAAAGTCTTATTGAAAGAGAAAAAAAAAGACAAAAATTAGAAAGAAAATACCAAACTTATCGTCAATCTATAAAAGAAAAAATGAAAGAGACTTTATCATTAGATAAAAAATGGGAGTTTCAAAAACAATTACAATCTTTACCACGTAATAGTGCACCTACAAGGCTTCATCGTCGTTGTTTTCTAACTGGAAGACCAAGATCAAATTATCGTGATTTTGGTTTATCTAGACATGTACTCCGTGAAATGGCTCATGGATGCTTTTTGCCCGGAGTAACTAAATCCAGTTGGTAGATATTTAATTAAATGAGATAAAAAATACAATTAAACCCCCCTAAATTTAAGTGGAATTTGGGGAGGTTTATTAAAATTGCTTGTTTAATTAATAAAAAATATGTTATGATTTGGTAACGCGGGGTAGAGCAGCCTGGTAGCTCGCAAGGCTCATAACCTTGAGGTCATGGGTTCAAATCCCGTCTCCGCTAACTTTATAAATAATAATTAAAATAAAATGTATATTTTTATATTAAATAAAAATAAAGAAATTTACTTAGTTATGTTTTATTCTATTTTTCATTTCAATATTTTTTTTATTTAATATTTACTTATTAAATAATTATAGGCGGGTAGCGGGAATCGAACCCGCATATTCTCCTTGGCAAGGAGGAATTTTACCATTAAACCATACCCGCAAATTACTATAATACATATATACATATATATGTATTTCTTTTGGATAGTCAATCATTTTTTAGATTTAGTTTTAATTCTATATTAGAGCTCTTAAAAAAACAAAGCCCTCCCTGGAAGGCATTTATTTTAATTTTAGGGCTTGTATAAAATACCTTTTAGAAATTATAATATAATAAATATAATATAGAGGGAGGGAAAAAGAAAAATTTTATATTTTAGAATTTAAATACAAATTTAGGATATAAAAGAATTAAGGATACCAACTAAAAAAACCAATCCAATCCATAATGAAGCACCTGAAAATACGGCATTTTTACTACTTGACCAACCATCAGGAGAGGCAAGCACAACAGGTACACCAATTACTAGGAGAAATGAAATAGCAATTAATGCAAACACAGCCAACTGAAAAGCAATAGTCATGGTTGTGATTCTCCAAGTTCAAAAAAATAAAATAAATTATACCATTTGATCCTTTTTCTAGTAATTATTCACTTACTGAGCCAAAAATATTATTACAAATTAAAATATAGTTTATTTGTTAAATTGCTTAGTTTTTAAGTTAATTAAACTTTTTAATATATATATACTTTTTTTTATATAAAAATATTATCAATAATACTATATAGATATAATATAATAATATATGGCCTTGTTTCTTTTGTTTCAATCGAAACAAAAAAATTTTAGGAGAGATGGCCGAGCGGTTTATGGCTCCGGTCTTGAAAACCGGCATAGTTTCTCAAAATTATCGAGGGTTCGAATCCCTCTCTCTCCTTTTTAGTTGTTTAAATTATTCCTAATAAATAGAAAAATATTTTTTTACAAAACAAATAATTTATTTTTTATTATAAATAAAAAGCAATAAAAATGGTTCGACTAAAAAGTCGAACCATTTTAAAATATTTAAAAAAATTTTTATTTATTAGTTTTATTAGTTAAGAGGTGTCATAGAAAGAACAGGTTCAAAATCACGGTCAATTCCTTTTTCAAATCCAGCTGCAGCTGCACGTGCTCTTCCAGCATGCCATAAATGCCCTACAAAGAAAAAGAATCCTAATACAAAATGAGAAGTAGCTAACCAACTTCGTGGAGAAACATAATTTACTGCATTAATTTCAGTAGCTACACCACCTACAGAATTTAGAGAACCTAATGGAGCATGGGTCATATATTCTGCAGAACGTCGCTCTTGCCAAGGTTGTATATCTTTTTTTAATTTACTTAGATCTAATCCATTAGGACCTCTTAAAGGTTCTAACCATGGAGCGCGAAGATCCCAAAAACGCATGGTTTCTCCCCCAAAAATAATTTCTCCAGTAGGAGAACGCATAAGGTATTTACCTAAGCCAGTAGGCCCTTGAGCAGAGCCTACATTAGCTCCAAGACGTTGATCTCTAACTAGAAAAGTAAAAGCTTGAGCTTGAGAAGCTTCTGGCCCAGTAGGACCATAAAATTCACTCGGATACGCTGTATTATTAAACCAAACAAAACAACAAGCAATAAAACCAAAGATAGAAATAGCTGCTAAGCTATAAGATAAATAAGCTTCTCCAGACCATACAAGAGCACGGCGAGCCCACGCAAATGGTTTAGTTAAAATATGCCAAATTCCACCAAAAATACAAATGGAACCTAACCAAACATGACCTCCAATAATATCTTCTAAATTATCTACACTAACAATCCATCCTTCTCCACCAAAAGGTGATTTAAGTAAATAACCGAATATAACACTTGGACTAAGCGTAAGATTTGTAATTTTTCTTACATCTCCGCCTCCTGGAGCCCAAGTATCATATACACCCCCAAAATAAAGAGCTTTAAATACTAAAAGAAAAGCACCAGCTCCTAATAGAATTAAATGAATACCTAAAATAGTAGTCATTTTATTTTTATCTTTCCATACGTAACCAAAAAATGGAAAAGATTCTTCTAAAGTTTCTGGCCCAATAAGTGCATGATAAATACCTCCAAAACCTAACACCGCGGAAGAAATTAAGTGAAGTACTCCAGACACAAAATATGGAAAAGTATCTATAACTTCTCCACCCGGACCTACTCCCCATCCTAAAGTAGCTAAGTGAGGAAGTAAAATTAATCCTTGTTCATACATAGGCTTTTCTGGTACAAAATGAGCTACTTCAAATAAATTCATTGCTCCAGCCCAAAATACAATTAATCCAGCATGTGCTACATGAGCACCAAGTAATTTACCAGATAAGTTGATAAGTCTAGCATTACCGGCCCACCAAGCAAAACCGGTACTTTCTTGATCACGACCACCTAAAGACAAGGTTCCATTAAAGAGCGTTTCCACGTGGTAGAACCTCCTCGGGGAATACAAGATTTTCATGAGGCTGATCTTGAGCTGCCATCCAAGCACGAATACCTTCATTTAAAAGAATATTTTTAGTATAGAAAGTTTCAAATTCAGGATCTTCTGCTGCACGGATTTCTTGAGAAACAAAATCATAAGCTCGTAAGTTTAAAGCTAGACCAACTACTCCAATAGCACTCATCCATAAACCAGTTACTGGTACGAATAACATAAAGAAATGTAACCAACGTTTATTAGAAAAAGCAACACCAAATATTTGTGACCAAAAACGATTTGCTGTAACCATAGAATAAGTTTCTTCAGATTGAGTTGGATTAAAAGCACGAAATGTATTTGCGCCATCACCATCTTCAAATAAAGTATTTTCTACAGTAGCACCGTGAATAGCACATAAAAGAGCAGCTCCTAATACTCCAGCAACTCCCATCATATGAAATGGGTTTAAAGTCCAGTTATGAAAACCTTGGAAAAATAGGATAAATCGAAAAATAGCTGCTACACCAAAACTGGGTGCAAAAAACCAACCTGATTGTCCTAAAGGATAAATTAAAAAGACAGAAACAAAAACAGCAATTGGACCAGAAAAAGCAATTGCATTATAAGGACGTAATTGAACAGATCTCGCTAGTTCAAATTGTCGTAGCATAAAGCCTATTAAACCAAAAGCACCATGAAGAGCAACAAAGGTCCATAAACCTCCTAGTTGACACCAACGAGTAAAATCTCCCTGTGCTTCAGGACCCCATAACAATAATAAAGAATGCGCTAAACTATTAGCAGGGGTAGAAACTGCAGCAGTTAAAAAGTTACAACCTTCCAAATAAGAACTAGCTAATCCATGAGTATACCATGAAGTAACAAAAGTTGTACCTGTAAACCATCCACCTAAAGAGAAATAAGCACAAGGGAAAAGTAATAAACCAGACCAACCTACAAATACAAAGCGGTCTCTTCTTAACCAGTCATCCATACTATCAAATAAACCTTTTGGTTCTTTGGAAGACTTTCCAATGGCTATAGTCATAGTGATTCTCCTATTTAACTATTTTAATCATTTTTAAGCACCTTAAATACTAAATTTAAATAACTTTAACTTCTATATATTTTCCTTTAATAAACCCTTTTATTTTTTTAAGTTCTTTAAAAAAACAGAAATTTTTTTATTTGAACAAATATATAATATATATTCATTTTAATATAAAATATATTATATAAATTATATTTAATTAGTATTTATTTTAGAATGCATTTAAATAATTAAATATAATTTAAAAGAGAGGTAAGCTTTTCTTTTCTTTACATTATTTTTTATGTCCCTTTAACTCAAAGTTATATTTAATCTTATTATCATTTTAATAAGATCTATTATAATAATAATAGCTAAGTTATTTAAAATAAAAATCATCAAATCTACTAAAATTTTTCTTTATATTTTTAATTTATTCTATTTAGAAACTCAATTTATTTTATTTTTTTATTCTAAATAGTATTAATTCAAATATAACTATAATATTGTTTAATATTAAACAATATTTCTTATTAAAAAATATGGAAAAAAATATTAGAAATTTAATTTTGTTCGTAATTTGTAATTAGTTTATTAAGTATATTATATCAAATATATTATTAATTATTATAATTTAGAAGTAATTAATATAAAATTTAATTCTTTTTTCTAATATTTTTTTATTAAATTATTTATTAATTCTTTTTTTTTTTATTCAAATATATTGTATAAGTTTTTCACTTATTAAAATAAAAAATTATACAAGCCCTTTATCGGATTTGAACCGATGACTTACGCCTTACCATGGCGTTACTCTACCACTGAGTTAAAAAGGCTATATTATTATCGTATCATAAACTAAAAATACAAATAGAGTTTGTTATAAAAATAATAGAATTGTCAACTTAATTTTAATTAATTGAAATTAAGTTGCTAAATATAAATATTTATCTTTAATTTTATTTATGCTATTTTAAAAAAATTTAATTAGAAAACTTTATAAAAAATAAATTATAAACAGAAAATAAATTCTAATAAAATAAAACATACTATTGACAGGAAATAAAGAATTAAGTAACATAAATATGAGATTAAGCCCCCATCGTCTAGTGGCCTAGGACACCTCTCTTTCAAGGAGGCGACGGGGATTCGAATTCCCCTGGGGGTACTATATAAAAACCCTTAGAGTATTTAATTAATTTCCTAAAATTTTTATATCAAATTATTAGAAAAAAGAAAAAATTTAAATAATTATTTTTTATTCTCTTTTTTCTTTGGGTCGATGCTCGAGTGGTTAATGGGGACGGACTGTAAATCCGCTGGCAATGCCTACGCTGGTTCAAATCCAGCTCGACCCAAATCTAAATTAAAATCTCATCTAAATTTTTATTAGAATTTGTTTTTTTATTAAAAATATATTTAATAAATTGTTAATAGTAATTTGACCTAAAGCTTTTTAAATTGATATAATAAGTGAATCTACGTTTAATGGGATTGTAGTTCAATTGGTTAGAGCACCGCCCTGTCAAGGCGGAAGTTGCGGGTTCGAGCCCCGTCAATCCCGATACAATAAGTACTATTTTATTAAAAAAATACTAAATTTATTAAAATTTTAGTATTTTTTTTTTAATTGTTTAAAAATATTTTATTAAATAAAAAAGAAGATACTAATATTTTGTATTAGTATCTTCTTTTTTATTTATTTCTCAAAATTCACTAATTATTTTTTTAATGTTTTTAGTACTTTTTACTTAGTAATTAAATTAATTAATTTTATTTTTTACAATGTCAGTTATACTAATAAATTGTTCAATTTCATTTTGAAAAAGCCATTTATTTTTTAATAATATTTTTGTCATTTTAGTTAATAAAATATTATGCGATAAAAAGAAATTTAATAAATATTGATAAATTTCTAAAAGGCTATTATAAATAAAAGAATCATTAAATAATAAATTATTTGTTTTTAACCATTTTTGTTGATCATTCAATAAATCAAAGCGAGTAAAATTTTCTTGTGGATTTTCAATTAGCCAACGCTGATATAAATATACAGGAGTAAATATTTGAGGTCGTTTTAACTGAACACCAATGCCTTCAATACGTTTAAAAGTTTCAATATTATTTCTTTCGATAAAAGGTAATTGATTCCACCAACCAACGGATAAATCACTTATGGAATGTCGACCATACCCACGACGAAAAAAAAATTGTTTAATTTTTTGACTCGAACGAGATTTTTCTCGTTCTCTTCTTGCTCCATAAGTAATATAAAGCCTTCGAAGCATTTCTTCATCTATAAATATATTTTGACGTGAAAAAACAAAATGACAGATTTGAAATAATAAGCTATTAGGATCCCAAAGAAATCGTCCTCCTATAAATAAAATCGGTTTATTTGATAATTGGTATTCCATACGATATTCAGTAGATAACCGAGAAAATCCTAATATTGCAAATTGTTCTTCTAATAAAACATCTTCTAATTGAGATTCTAATTCTTGTACATTTCTACGTCTTATTCGAGATAAAATTCTTTCATAAGGAAGTTGTTCTTTTGTTTTATGTTGTATAATTTTACAAAAATTAGTATTTTCTTGTGAGCCGCTAAATTTTTTTTTTTCTCTTTTTCCTAAAAGATCTAAATTATATGAAATTTTACAATCATTAGGTCGCTTTGTCCAATTGAACAAATTACTACGAATAAAATTAAGACGATATATTTTTGGAGCCCATGTTATATTGCTTGTTAATTGATATAATTTTTTTTTGTAATAAATATTGTCTTTCAAAGATTTATTTGATAACTTATTTCTTTTATTTTCGTTTACTATTAAAAAAAGTCTTTTTTTAATCATATGTAAAGAATCTTTTATTTTAAATTGATAAGTTAATTTGAATTTTCTATTAGTATTATTTTTTTCAAATATTTCTAACCATGAAAATTCTTTTAAAAGACTTTCTAAAATACCACAAGCTAGATAAAAATCATTTTCAACATATCTATTAAGAGAAATTAAATTATCTGGCTTATTTTCTACTATAAACCAAGAATCTCGAGCTGCTAACCCAGCTAAGCAACCCAAAATATAAGGTAGTATAGTAAATTCTTTAATAGTTGATTCAATAATAGAAGGTTCTAAATACCATTTAGATAAATAATAAAATTTTTTTTTCCATAAATCATTACCAAGATATAAAGGATTTTTAGAAAAATTTTTTATAAATAAATTTTGTATAATAACTTTTCCAACTTTATAAAAAAGTGTTCCGTTATTTTGTGTAAAATTTTGTTTTTTATTTATATATGTAAAACCTAAAGCTTGTCTATGAAAAGCTAATCTTACAACATTTTCATGGATAACTAGTTTATTTTGAGTAATATTAATTAATAAAATTTCATTAATAAGTCCTGCTAAATCTTTTGTATTATACCCCATACTTCTATTTCCAATTTCATTAAGAGAATACTTTTTCTTTTTTGAATAAAAGTATTTGCTATGTAATAAAATAGAAATTTTTGTTTGTCGTTGTGATATATTAAATATTCGAATATTTATTAATCGATCTAATCTATTTGGAGAAATTAAAGCAGGATCTACTTTTTTAGGAAGGTCAGTTGAACCAATAATAACTATACTTTTAGCATCTTTTTTAATAAAACTAGTTTGAAAATATTTTAATAAAATACCAAGTAAAAACGTTGGATCAGATTCTACATTTTGAGTTAAACGATTTACATTTAGTTCATGAATGTTCTGAATCCATATTATACAAGGAGACAATTTTTCTGCTAATTCTAAAATAAGACTTAATCTTCGTAAACTCTCCATTAAGATATTCATCCAACTCTCAGTTATAATATCAGGCTTGTTATACAAAAGTTTATTTACAGATATTCTTATTAAAGGAACAAAAGACTTTGCTGCTAAATTTTTAATTAAATAGGATCGCCCAGTTTGTAAGGAACCTATTAATAAAATACCTTTTGAAGAAGATAATATTAATTCAAGTGGAGCTGGTTGTTTATGAAAAATTAACTTTGAATTGTTAACTTGCCATAATTTTTGTGAAGAAGTTATTTTTTGCCAAAAACATAAGAAAATTAAGTTTTCAGCTAAATAGAATTGACGAAACGGATAATTAACTAAATTCTTTTGATAATTTTCGGTTAAATGTTCTAAATAATTAAGTTTTTGTTGTTTAATATTTGAATAACCAAATTTTGAATTTATAAAGCTTTTATTAGAAGTTAAGTTTAATCCATACTGATTAATGCTTTTATCAGTTATTAAAGATTGAACTAATAGTTTTCGTTCTCTTCTAGAAAGATCTAATCCTTTGTTATTACTTAACCATTTATTTACTTTTTGTTTTGTAAAGAGATAAAAATTTATGTTTTTTATATAATGTTTTAAATTTTTAAAAAAATGCATTAATAAATTTTCTGATTTAATAAATTGTATTGAATTACGATGAATTAAATTATCTAAATATATTCCACGTGAAGGATCCATTAAATATTGAATTATTTCAAAATATCTCCATAATTCAAAACAGTCTGAACCTAGTAAAGTAGAAAGATATTTTTGAAAAATGAGATAACCAAAAGTAATTAGACTTAAAACTGCTATATATTGATTATTCCATATATTAATTAATTTTAAATTTAATGATGAGCATTTAATTTCTTGATTTCTTTGTTGATTATTAATTTGTTTCAACAAACGACAATTCCAAATTTTGAATGAATTATCAAAAAAATTATTTTTTAAATTTAATGATAAATTTATTGATAAATTATATAAATTTTGTTGTATGCCTTTTAAAGTATCTGGTAAAATATAACTAAATTGATCATTAAAATTTAAAAATATTTCTGAAAAGTTTTTTAAAATTATGTTTTGAAAATATTTCCACCATTCAAAAGTGAAAAACCATGGTATATATTTTCTAAATAAAACCCATTTTGTAAAAAAACTTGATGTTTGAAATACTTTATGAATTTTAGTTAATTTAATAGAATTTTTTGAAAGAAATGGTACAATATTTTTAGTTTTTTCATAATTTAATTTTTTATTTAAGGGTTTATTTGGAATAATATATATTAAATTTATTTTAGGATCATATTTTATAAAGGATTTTTTAATCCATTTACGCAGTTCGTTATTTTTATTTTTTGATTTTAAGAAAAACTCAGAAAGTACATAATTTTGGAAAGAATTAGTTTGATTCCAATTGTTATTTGGTTTTAATAAATTTTTAACAAATAAATTTAGTTTCTTTTTTTTTTGATAATTAAGTATTTTAAAGTTTAAATTTTGGTTTATAGTTAGTTGATTTATACTCAAAATATAAAAAAAAAACTTTTTTTTTTCATAAAAAAAAGGATTAATTTGAATTAATGAATCTAACAATTTATTTAACTTATAATTATAAACAAATATTAATTTTTGATCATTAACGTTTTTTAAATTTTTAAATAAAAAGACTCTAGACATTTTTGATCTAATAATTGAATCTATATTTCTAATTTTATATAATAAAAACTTTGATTCATTAATAGATAAATGTTTTTTTTTTACAGGTAAATTTTTTAATAATTGTTTATATATTATATTATTATTTTTGTTTTTTTCTAAAGAAAAAAGCAATTTTTTTTTGTAACCCAAATTAGAATAATTTAATAAATTTAATAATTTTAGTGTATTTGCTTTAGAAAACTTTAAATTTAATGAATTTTTACTGAAAATGTTTAAAGAATTAAAATAAAATTCTTGATTTTCGCATATTGAGAAAAAAAGAGTATTATTAAAATCTTTTTTTAAAATCTGATTATTTTCTTTATTAAAAAGATAATGAATAATAAATTTAGTGATTGATATTTTATTTAAATAAAGTGGTGGTATTAATTTATTATAAACATTAAAATATCTTTGTTTTAATAAATTATTTTTATCGAAAACAATTTTTTTTAAAAAATTATTTTGAATAATTATTAATTTTGGATAAAATATTAATAAATTTGAAAATTTCTCAAAAATTTTATTAAAACTTTCAAAAAGAATAATTATAAAAGTTTTATGAAATATATAAATATCTTTTTTTTTTAATTTTTTGGACCATCTAATAATAGAATTTTTATTATTAAAAATTTTTATTTTATTAGAAGATATTGCTAAACATTTATCTTGAAAAATAAAATATTTTGATACTTTTTTCCATTTTTTTTCTTGATTAGTCCATTTATACAAATTTAAATTCCAATTAATATACTTTTTTTTTATACTATTGTAATAAAAATAATTTTTTCCTATTTTTTTACAATTTAACAAATTTTGATTAATAATATTTTTTCTTATTTTTTTTACATTTTTATTTTTTATTAGATTCATATTTATTTTATAAGAAGAAAAGTTTTTAAGTAAAAATAAATTATTTAAAATTTTATTTAAATTTTTAGAATTTAATTTATACCAATCTATAAATTTAATAGAAAATTCTGTAGAAAATTTTATTTTTTTTTCTGAATAATTTTCTATAAAAATTTTATTTCTTATTTTATTTCTTTTATGAAATTTTATATTAATTTTTTTTTTTTTAAAATATTCTTTAAATTTAGTATCAATCTGATAATTAACAGTATTATAATTATCAATTTTATTATAAACTACATAAGACTTAATTATTAAAGAATTAATTTTATCTAAAACTTTAACATAACTTATAGAATTTATAAATTGAATGGTTATATTTTTATTATAATTAAAATTATTATTATTATACCTGTAAAAAAAATATAATAATAAAGAGAAAATGTTTGAAGAAGAGTTGAAGTCTGCTAATATAAATTTATTTTTATTATATTTTTTTTCTTGAATTATTTTATAAGCATAATCTAAATAAATAAAATAATTAATATTTTGACAATTTTTTTTTATTTTCCATAAATAAACTAATCTATTATTATCTGATTTTATAAATTGTTCAAATATATTATTTTTTTCTCTTTTTTCATTTATTTTTAAATATTTGTTAGTAGTACAAAAAGCCATATTTAATTCATCTATTGAGACTATATTTGAAAAAGCATGAGAATTAAATTTTGAAAAAATTTTATTTTTTCTAATAAATTTATTTAGAATATAGTTTTTATCTTTCGTAAATAATTTTTTTATCCAAAATATTTGATAATTTTCAAAAAAAAACTTAGAAAATAAATTTAATTTTATTTTTTTTTTATCTTTAATAAAAAAAGGTATATCCCAAATAATTGAAGGAATATTTAAATGTTTAAAATATCTATTATTTAAATAAATCTTAGAAGAAAACCATTCAAAAATATTTTTCTTATTGTATTTAAAAAAATTAGTTTTTATTTTATTTGGAACTAAAGTTTTTTTAAATTTATTTATATTTTCAGATTCTATTTTTTGCTTACTTATTTTATAATTACATATAGATTTATCAGTAATTTTCTTTAATTTATTATATTTTTTTATTTTATATAAAATATATTTTGAAAATTGATATGGAATATTTGAAAAACTTTTCTGAATTTTAATAACTTTTTGTTCAGTATTTAAATAATTTAATTTATAGTTTTTTATGTTTAATTTATTTTCAATAATATTTAATTGTTGCAGATCTTTTTCAAAATAAAAAAAAGAATTTTTATATAATTGCCATATATAAAATTCAACGTAATTATGGAAAAAAAACCATCCTTTTTTTTTTATAAAAACATAAGATTTTGCAATAATTTCATCAGATTCATTCCAATTTTTAAAAATATTAAATATTTTTTTTTTTAATAAATGTGATGATTCAAAAGTTACTTTTTTTTTAGAAGATAAGGGAATAAGAAAAGAAAAAAACTTTTTATTATTACTTAATTCAATTATTGAATCTAACTTTTTTATTTTAAAAGGACCTTCTATTTCAAAAATTAATTTTTCACAAAAAGCAGAGAAAATTTGAAGAATTAAAGTATCTTCTAATATTTCTACATGTCTATTTGATTTAATTTCTATTTTTTTTTCTATTTCAAAATCTTTTAAAAAGATAGAATCAAATTTATTTTCCCAATTATAATTTTGACCAATTATATTATCAATATAAAATTCAAAAAAATGTTTTAAATCTTCTATATTTTTTTTTTCTAGTAAAATCTTGATTTTATTTATAGAACTAGAAGATATTTTCCAATTAGGAAGAATTTGTTCTACAATCCAGAATTTCCACCATTGTGAACCCAAAAAATGCATTTGACCATGTATAGGCTTAATATAAAGTTTTTTTTCTAAGTTCTTTTTATTAATTAAACGATTTTTTTTTTTTAAGTCTTGTAAATCAAGACTAGAAAAAGAATAATGTGGAAAAATAGAAATATTTTTTTTTAAAAAATTTTCTGATATTTTTTCTTTTTTATATTCATAATAATTTATATGGCCATAAACTATTTTTACTAAATTTAAATATTTTTTTTCAAGAATATTTTTACTACTTGAACGATATATGAATATTGATAATATAAGTAACAAAAAAATATTTAGTATTGAACTTTTATTAGTTTGTGAAGCATTCAAATCACGTAAAATTAATGAACCAATAATTCGGACGTCAAAAATTTTAATAAAATTTTCTCTATTAAAAAAAATTCTAATTAATAATTTGAGTAATTTTGATTTTGTGCATAAATCAAAAAAATATTGAGGGTTTTTTATTTCTTCGAATTTTAATCTTTTATGTAAGTATTTGTTTTTTGATAATTTTTGTTTCATTTTTTTTTACAGCAGTTAGATAAAACTTTCTAATAAATAGATTTTTTATTTTTTTATATGGAAATTTCATTGAATAACTTTAAAAATTTAAGCTTTTTTTTTTGCTATGACCTTTTTTTTAATAGAACAATAGTAAATTTATTGAGAAATAACCATAGTTTTTTCATTTTAATACCTAATATTAAATATTTTTTTTATTAATAAAAGTAAAATATTATTATTCTAACCGAATTTAATTTTTCTTTTTTTTTTATTTAATATATCTATATCATCTTATTTATGATGACACAAAGAAAAGGTTTCGTCAACTAATAAAAATTTTAATTAATTTTTAAAATTCTAGTAGTTCTTATTAAATAAAATTTATTATTTAATAGAATAAAAAACTTAAGTCTATTTAATATGGGCGAACGACGGGAATTGAACCCGCGCGTGGTGGATCCACAATCCACTGCCTTAATCCACTTGGCCACGTCCGCCATTTTTATATAAAAAAATATATATATATAAAAAGAATGACCTTAGAGACTTAAAATCTCTAAGGTCATTCTTTTTTTATAAGTTGTTATCCTTATCTTAAATTTTTTTCATTTTTAAGATTTTGACCGAGTTGTTATTTTTATTATAATTTTTTTAATAATAAAAGAAAAGCTAATAAAAATATTAACCGTTTACAGAAGGAGCTTCAACAGAAGCTAAATCTAGAGGGAAGTTGTGAGCATTACGTTCATGCATAACTTCCATACCAAGGTTAGCACGGTTGATGATATCAGCCCAAGTATTAATTACACGACCTTGACTATCAACAACAGATTGGTTAAAGTTAAAACCATTTAAGTTGAAAGCCATTGTGCTAATACCTAATGCAGTAAACCAAATACCTACTACAGGCCAAGCAGCCAAAAAGAAGTGTAAAGAACGAGAGTTGTTAAAGCTAGCGTATTGGAAAATTAATCTACCAAAGTAACCGTGAGCAGCTACAATGTTGTAGGTTTCTTCTTCTTGACCAAACTTATAACCTGCATTAGCAGACTCATTCTCAGTAGTTTCTCGGATTAAACTTGAAGTTACTAAGGAACCATGCATAGCACTAAATAGAGATCCGCCGAATACACCAGCTACACCTAACATGTGGAATGGGTGCATAAGGATGTTGTGTTCAGCTTGAAACACAATCATAAAGTTAAAAGTACCAGAGATCCCTAGAGGCATACCGTCAGAAAAGCTTCCTTGACCAATAGGGTAGATCAAGAAAACAGCAGTAGCAGCTGCAACAGGAGCTGAATATGCAACAGCAATCCAAGGACGCATACCTAAACGGAAGCTAAGTTCCCATTCACGACCCATGTAGCAAGCTACACCAAGTAAGAAATGAAGAACGATTAGTTCATAAGGACCACCATTGTATAACCATTCATCAACAGAAGCTGCTTCCCAAATTGGGTAGAAGTGTAAACCAATAGCTGCAGAAGTAGGAATAATAGCACCAGAAATGATGTTATTTCCGTAAAGAAGAGAACCAGAAACAGGTTCACGAATACCATCAATATCTACAGGAGGAGCTGCGATGAAAGCAATAATGAATACAGAGGTTGCAGTTAATAAAGTAGGGATCATCAATACACCGAACCATCCGATGTAAAGGCGGTTTTCAGTGCTGGTAACCCAGTCGCAGAAGCGACCCCATAGGCTTGCGCTTTCGCGTCTTTCTAAAGTTGCGGTCATGGTAAAACTTGGTTTGTAAAATAATAATAAGTTACCCAAGTGTATAAACTTGTTAAATTATAGTATTACACAAAACGTATTATTATGTCAACTGATCTTTAAAATTTAAATATTTTTTCTTTAGCGTATAATAATATATTTTTTATAATTATTATAATGCTAATTTTAATTTAAATACTTTTTTATATTTTATATGCATTTATATATATATATTTTTATTTATGTATATAAATATTCAAAATTCGCTATAAATTTTAGATTTATACAAAAAATTTGGGTTGCCCGGGGCTCGAACCCGGAACTCGTCGGATGAAAGTGGATGAATCTATTTTATTTTTGTTAAAATAAAATCACCTCTTCCCAAACCGTGCTTGCAATTTTAATTGCACACGGCTTTCTCTATGTCTTTATTTTATATTTATAATAAATTTTATTTTTTTTTATAAGATTACTTTTTGGTTATTATTTGATGAAGATAAAGTTTTTGATTAGTTAAAAAAATTCCTTTAATTATTATTCTTTTTATGTAGTGAACTTGCCAAATAATTTATTTGAATAATATCAAGATACCAAAATTTTTTTACAAAAGGATACATTTTAGAAAATCCTAAGCAAATTAATTCTTGTTTTTTGAAAAAAAAAGATTTTGCAAAAGAATTGGAATTATGTTCTTTCCATACAAAACGTATTGTACTTTTATGTTTACAAGCTAATGTTTTAGCACATGAAAAGCGAAGTATATATTGTATTTGATATATATTTTTTCTATCTATGCATCCACTATAGTAATAAAAAATATTTTTCCAAATTTGATTAAAACGATTAAAAATTTCATCATCTCTCAAAGTAGTCCAAGCTAATTTACTAATAGGATGTCCTAACGTATTACAAAATTTTTCTTTAGCTAATAATCGAATTATTGATAAGATTGGAATAAGAAAATAAATTTTCTTATTAGCAAAATTATTTTTGAATAAATTATTCAACATTTTAGTTCGAATCAGAATTGTTTTTGTTTCAATACTAAAAATATATCCTAAAAACGAAAAGCAATTTTTAGAAACTTTTTTTATCGATATTCTATATGGCTTAATTAAAAAATGAAGATAATATTTTAAAAATTTGAAAAAAAAAATCTTCCATTTTTCTGCTAAATAGTTAGGACTTTTAATTGCTAAAATATAATTATTTTCATATCTTACGTAATGAAAAGATATTTTTTTTTTGTAAAAAAAAAATTGAGATTTAACCCAGAAAGGATTTACAACATGTTTAATTTTTTTAGTACAATTAGCTTGTTCAAATAAGGTTAAAGAAGATAATGATTTAAAATAATTAAAATCTTTCCATAATGCAGCTAAAAAAAATTCTAATTCATAGATATGAGAATGCCATAAAAATAATGATAATCTAGTCATTTCTTTTTCATAAAAAAAGAAACTTGTATCTAAAATAATTAACTTTTTCTTTTTGTAAAAAAGAAATCGTAATAAATGTAGAAAAGAAGCATCTTGAATACGTCGACGGAAAGTTCGAATAAGAAGTTCCGGATGAATAAAATAAGGAATTTTTGTATTAAGAATATAATTTGAATGTAAAAAGTTATCTTCTATAAATGGAAATACAGAATGAATAGATTGAAAACTAGTCCACTCCTGAAATTTTTTTATAAAAGGTCTTTTTATCTGTATAAAAAAATAATTTTCTAAAATTACAGTAACTCCTTCCCGAAGTGCTCTTGAATAAAAATTACTATGATGATTAATATCCAAAAATTTATTAAACTTTGTCTTCGAATTTTGTAAATTTTTTTCGTAACGTATTTTGTAAATTAAACGTTTTAATATGAAAAAACTAAAATTTTCGTTTAAATTTGAATTTTCTATTTTTTTCAAATTCATTTTATTTAAAAAACGATTATAAGCAATTGCATAAAGATCATCTTGAAATAAAAGTGAATATAAAAAACGGTTCTTCCATAAATTTTTTTGTTTAATTTTTTGTAGCTTCTCAATCTTAAATAAAACTTCAGCTATGGTTCTCATAGGAGTAACCTCTTAGAATATAAAATGGTACATAGTGCAATCTATTATAAGAATAAAACCAAGTAAATATTAATGAATTTCTAAAAATACTGAATTTTTAAAAATTTAGAAAATTTTTTTTATTTTAATTAGTTTATTTCTTTTATTAATCAAAAATTTATTTTTTTAATTTTTTATAAAATTGATTTGATTGCTCTCCTGACTTTTAAAATAAAAAAAATTATTTAGTTTTTAGTCAGCACACTGGTAATTTATTTACATTTTTTTTAATATTTAGGATTCATTTTCAGTAAAAAAAACTCTATATAGAGTTAAACCTCTTTTATAGTGACTGTTAATTTGCTTCTAACTTTTAATTAACAAAAAGAGTTCAAAATAGAATATATATATATTTTTATAATTTTTGAACAGAAGCTCGTTCTTCTGGTTTTACTTTTGATTCAAGCAATTTAGCCTTATCCATTAATTTTCCGATCTAAAATAAATTTTTATTGGAATAAAAAAACGACATGCTATTTTTTCTAATAAATTTCTTTTTGAGATAAGTCGTAGTCTTACAAACCTGTCAATAGTTTGGATGAATTTATTAGTCATCTAAATGTATTAAATTTTTTAGTCGCACTTAAAAGCCGAGTACTCTACCATTGAGTTAGCAACCCTTGTTTTATAAATTGATTAAGTATTTTTGTGTTTTTTTATTTTTTTTTATAGACAAGATTTTCACAAAAATAAGAAAAATTTATAAAAAATTAATATAGTTAAGAAATAGTAAAAAACATTAAAGTGATTATATGTTAATAAATTATTTTTGTCAATGCCAAATGAAACTAAAATATAATTTTTATTTTTTTATTAATAAATTTAATTATTTTATTTTTTTAATGAAATGATAAGCTTTTTCATTTTTAATAAAAAAGCTTATCATTTTATTAAACTATTTTTTTATTTGTTTAAATCCAATTTCTTTTTTATAGAATCTAAAATAAAATAAAAAATATTGCTAATATTAAGAGTATTTTTAATTGGAATAAGAAAAACTAAATAGATATATAAAGAAAGGAAAAAAAATGGATAGTAAAACAACAATTGAATAGGACCAAAAAGAGGACTCATAAATTTCTCCTAAAATTTACGTTTAATTTATTCAAATATTTTCTTTTTTAATAACTTTTTTTTAAGTGCGCATATATAACGTTTTTTATTTATTAAATTTTTTGTTATTTTTTATTATACTTTATTAAAAATTTTATTTTTGTGAGTTAATAAAAAAAAAGAAAAAGATTTTTTTCTTCGGAATTATATTTTTACTTCTAAATTTTCTAAGCACTTAATGCTTCTTTAGCAGCGTACATTATTTCAACAGTAATATTTGTAATATTATTTTGTCGTGCAAATTTTTCAGTATTTCTTTTGATTTTACCTCTAACAAAACCGGGAATTTTATTTAATTCCAATTGACTTTCGTAATTCCAAGTTAAATCAGTATCTGTTGAAAGTGATTTAGTAATTACTTCTTTTGTATCATGACCACCAAAAATTTCTAAAAGATGATCTTCCATACCTAAAGTAAAAGAATTATAAATCAAATCTGCTATTTGATTAGTACCTTCATAACCTAAAAAAGGTCGATAGCCTAAAGGAAAATTTTGAATATGAACTGGTGAAGAAATAACTCCACAGGGAATATCAAGACGTTTGCCAATGTGACGTTCCATTTGAGTACCAAATATAGCAGATGGTTCTATACGAGCAATCATATCCCCTACTTCAGTATGATTATCTGTAATTAATATTTCGTCACAAAATCCTTTAACTTGTTCTTTAAACCATTCTTCGTCATGTTTACAATAAGTGCCTGTACAACTAACACGAATTCCCATTTCTCTAGCAAGTATCCTAGTTATTGAAGCAGCATGAGTTGCATCTCCAAAAACAACTGCTTTTTTTCCTGTTAAATTCTGACAATCAATAGATCGTGAAAACCAAGCAGCTTGGGAAACAAATCTTGTTTGCTGATCAATATAAGATTCATAATTAAATGTTTTATTTGAAGCCAAATTATTAACATGTTTCTGTATTTGTCGAATACATTCAGCTATATCAACAATTCCCATAGGTGTTGTAGATATATAAGGCATTCCAAAATTTTTTTCTAAATAAATTGCTGTCATTAAGCCTACTTCACGATAAGGAACTAAATTAAACCAAGCTTTTGGTAAATTTTGAAGATCTTGTACAGATCCACCTTCAGGAATTACTTGATTAATTTTAATATTCAAATCTTGTAATAAACGTTTTAATTCACGACAATCATGTTGATTATGAAAACCTAATGTGAAAATTCCAATGATATTTGCAGAAGGTTCCTTTGTTATAGATTGATCTAATGTTCCTTCTTTATGAGCTTTTTCTAAATAATAGCGTACTACTTGTTCTAAAGTTCTATCAGCAGCTTGAAGTTCATTAACGCGATAATGATTTACATCTGCCAAAATTACATCTGAATTGGAAATAAGAGATGCTCTATCTACAAAATTTTGTAAATCTTCTTGTAAAATACTAGAAGTACATGTGGGTGTTAATATAATCAAATTTGGGCATTCTTCTTTATCTTTTCGAACTATATTGTCAACTACTTTTTCTTGAGATCCACGTGCTAATACATGACGATCTACTATACTAGCAGTTACAGGAGTAAAATCTCTTTCTCTTTCTAACATAGAGCGCATTACATTAAAGTAGTCATCTCCTAAAGGAGCATGCATAATAGCATGAACATTTTTAAAAGAACTAGCTACTCGGAGAGTTCCAATATGAGCAGGTCCAGCATACATCCAATAAGCTAATTTCATAAATAATAATCTCTCTTCAAATTTCAATAATTAAAAATATGATCTTTTTTATTCTACACTATAGAAAAAACCTTTGCCATATTATATAATTGTTATAATATTTAATTTTTAATACGATAGATTAATTTTAATATACAAATAAGATTTTCAGTAAAAGTTTTAATTTTTTTTATCAAAATTATTTATTTATTAGAGATATTAAATCTGGGACGGAAGGATTCGAACCTCCGAATAACAGGGCCAAAACCTGGCGCCTTACCACTTGGCCACGCCCCATTAATAGCTACTACCAGTAAATCTTGATATTAATATTTTGTCAATCTTTTCAATAATATTAAATAATTTTTTTTTAATTTTATTTTGATTAAACAACGAGTTATAAAATAAACAAAAAAACAACTAGTAAAAATCTATAACCTCTTTGATGCTAATAGAACCTATAGTAAGATATACCGAAGAGCTTTCATTAATTAATGAAGTTTTTTTCATGTTTTATTATATTATATTATAACAAATTTTATTGGAGAACATAAATGCTAGCTATATTCAATATTTATCTAGATACCGCCTTTCATTTAAATGGTATAATTTTGGCTAAATTACCTGAAGCTTATGCTATTTTTGACCCAATTGTAGATGTAATGCCGATTATACCTTTGTTTTTCTTTCTTTTAGCTTTTGTTTGGCAAGCTTCTGTAAGTTTTAGATAAAAAGTTTTCGTTATTAATTTTACTGTATTTAAAAATATTGTATCACTTCTTTTATTTATTCTGTAGGCGGAGGTGATATTTTTTCACTTCCGCCTTATTATGTAGATATAATAAATATATAATCAATTTAATTATTTTATAACCTTTTAATAAAAAATATTAATTTTTTATTTTCTAGCAAATTTTACTTTTACTAATTTAAATATTATTTTATAGAAAATTACTAATATATAAAATTATTTAATTTTTTATTATAATTTAAATTAATTTATTTTTTTGAATTTTATTCATTACCTTTTTTTTCGTTAAATTTGTTTCAATCCAACTTAATAAGTTGAACTAATGGGGATTTGAATCCCTCTTTTTTTATCATTTTAATTAAGTAAAAATAAAAAATTTATACTTATTTTTTGTTTTCTTATTTCAAAACTGAACTTTTAATCTATTCTATTCTACTTCTAGTAATAATCCCGGAGATTACGTCATGCTTACTCTTAAGCTGTTCGTCTATACAGTGGTTATCTTTTTTGTTTCTCTTTTTGTTTTTGGATTTTTATCAAACGATCCTGGACGTAATCCTGGACGTAAAGAATAAATTATTTCATATATTTTTCTAATATAGAAAAATATATGAATTAATTTATTCTTTTTTAAATTCGTAAAGATTTTTAAGTTAAAGGAGAGAGAGGGATTCGAACCCTCGGTACAAATAAATTGTACAACGGATTAGCAATCCGCCGCTTTAATCCACTCGGCCATCTCTCCAAGTCAAAAAATTATTTTTACTTTAACATGGTGTTAAAGTAGAAGTCTATACTATGTAAATAATAATGATATTATATTGTGTATAAATTTATAATATAAAAAGACTAAAAAGAAAAATTGAAATACATTTTGTATTTTTAATTATATTAGTCTTATATTTTGTTTTAGCCTAGCCAGATACTGGCCAGGCCGCTTCTTTTTCGAATGTTATAAATAAATAGAAGATAGATAAATTATTGATATAATTCTTTCCCTAATCTCAAAGCTAAAATACCCGTTATAAAAGCACTTACAAGAGCTACAATAATTTGACCGTCTGAAATCGATGTCATTTTTTTCTCTCCTAATAATTCCTAATATGAACCATAAATGAATTCAAAATTTTGACTAATTAATAGATTTTTATGATTTTAAATCTATTTTTTAGTGAATAGGTTCTTTACTATTGTACTGATCTTAATTCTTTATGGCTATAGATATTTTAAATAAAATTAATAAAAATTATTTACTGTAATTATTTAAAAAAATCAAATTTATTTTTTTCAATTTTATATAAGCATCAATTAAAAAACAGAGAGGTTGATCCCGAATGAATTTAGAAGTTATTGCACAGCTTACTGTTTTGGCTTTAATAGTCGCATCAGGTCCATTGGTAATTGCTTTATTAGCAGCTCGTAAAGGTAATTTATGATTTCATAAAGCCATCTCCGAAAATAAAATAGCTTTTTTTTAAGTTATTAAATCTCCGGAGATGGAGTTTAAATAAAAAAAAAATTAAAAAATTATTGGACAGAAAACAAAAATTTATAGTATAATATTTTTAACGCGGGTATAGTTTAGTGGTAAAAGTGCGATTCGTTCTATAATCAATTTAAGTATAGTTGAAGGATCTTTAAAATCATTTAAAATCTTAATTGATAACTTTATTTCTAAAAAGATTTAAAAATCTTTCCTATAAATAAAATAGGAAAAGCATAATTCCTGTAATAATTAAAATTTGCAAAACTTTTTTGCATTTTAAAAAAGCAACGCGGAATGTTTTCAAAAATATATTTATATATTTTTTGGCTAAAATCTATGGACAGAAAACCAAAAATATTTTTTTTTATCGTAACTAAATCTTTAATTGAATAAAAAAAACTTTAAAGCGAATTAGTTTTAAAATAATAAATTTAGTTTACTAAATTTATTAATATGTTTATTAAAAACCCGGTAAAAAATATTCTCCTAATGATTAGTTTAAATAGGAATAAGGAACGAGGTAATTAAAAATCTATTTTGAAATAATAAAAAATAAATTTTTAAAAGGATCATCTAAAAAGTTATATATTAAAAATATAAAAACTAACATAGATGTTATGGATATATCAATATAATAAAAAATAATTTTTTAGAAATTTGAATATAGAATTGAAAAATTTCAATTTTTTTTATATTTCATAAAGGAGCCGTATGACGCTAAAGTTTCATGTTCGGTTTTGAAATAGAGATGTTAAAAATACAAAACGTCGACTATAACCCTTAGCCTTCCAAGCTAATGATGCGGGTTCGATTCCCGCTACCCGCCTCTTTCTTACTTAAAATTTTTAAAAAATTCAATAAAAAATACTTATTTTTTATTGAATTTTTTAAAAATTTTAATAAAAATTACTTTTTTTTAAAACTATTATAGTTCATAATAAAATAAAAATAAAAGCGTCCATCGTCTAATGGATAGGACAGAGGTCTTCTAAACCTCCGGTATAGGTTCAAATCCTATTGGACGTAATATTATTAAAAGATATTAAAAAAATTAAATCTAATATTTATCAATTATCCTTTTATTTCTAATCGAATTTTTTTATTTTTCTTCTTGAAGTAAAAAAAGTTCAGTATGTTCTTTAATAGCTTCTTTTAAAATAATTTCTGCTTGTTCTGTAAAAATTTTGGTAGAACGTATAATTTCTGCAAATTGAGGTTTGTTAGTTATCAAATATTCACGTAATTGAACAAGAAATTTTTTTACTTGACTTGTTTCTAATATATCTAAATATCCATTTACTCCAGTATAAATAGTAGCTACTTGTTCTTCTACTCCTAAAGGAGAAGACTGAGATTGTTTAAGTAATTCACGTAATCTTTGGCCTCTTGCTAATTGATTTTGAGTAGCTTTATCAAGATCAGAGGCAAATTGTGCAAATGCTTCTAACTCGGCAAATTGAGCTAATTCTAATTTTAACTTTCCAGCTACTTGTTTCATAGCCTTGATTTGAGCCGCAGATCCTACTCTAGATACGGAAATCCCTACATTAATTGCAGGACGAATTCCTGCATTAAATAAATCAGCTGATAAAAATATTTGTCCATCAGTAATAGAAATAACATTAGTTGGAATATAAGCTGAAACATCCCCTGCTTGAGTTTCAACAATAGGTAACGCAGTCATACTTCCTTCACCTAATTGAGAACTTAATTTAGCAGCTCTTTCTAAAAGTCGAGAATGTAAATAAAAAACATCGCCTGGGTAGGCTTCACGACCTGGAGGTCGTCTTAATAAAAGAGACATTTGTCTATAAGCTTGTGCTTGTTTAGAAAGATCATCGTAGATTATTAGAGTATGTTGTTTACGATACATAAAGTATTCCGCTAAAGCAGCTCCTGTATAAGGAGCAAGATACTGTAAAGTAGCAGGAGAATTAGCAGTTTCAGCTACTACAATTGTATATTCTAATGCACCACGTTCTTCGAAAGTATTAACTACTTGAGCTACAGAAGATGCTTTTTGTCCAATAGCTACATAAACACATATTACATTTTGACCTTTTTGATTCAAAATAGTATCTATAGCTACTGCTGTTTTACCGGTTTGTCGATCTCCAATAATTAATTCACGTTGACCACGTCCAATAGGAATCATAGAATCAATAGCAATAAGACCTGTCTGCATTGGTTCATATACAGAACGTCTTGAAATAATACCAGGAGCTGAAGATTCAATTAATCTAAATTCTGAAGCTGAAATTTGGCCTTTGCCATCAATTGGTTGAGCTAAAGCATTAACAACACGACCTAAATAAGCATCACTTACAGGTATTTGAGCAATTTTACCTGTCGCTTTTACAGAACTACCTTCTTGTATGGTTAAACCATCACCCATTAAAACAACTCCAACATTATCTGATTCTAAATTTAAAGCAATACCTACAGTACCATCTTCAAATTCAACAAGTTCACCAGCCATTACTTTATCAAGACCATAAATACGTGCAATACCATCCCCTACCTGAAGTACGGTGCCAATATTTACAACTTTGACTTCTTGATTGTATTGTTCTATTTGTTTACGGATAATACTGCTAATTTCGTCAGGTCGAATATTTACCATTAGCGTTCGTTAATAATTTTTTAAAAAATGAAACTAATGAAAGCTAATCATTTGTGCTTTCCATGGCTCTAAGTAGCCCAATATGATAATCAATCATGCGTGAATGTAATTCGTTATTCAAACGGCTGTTTAAAGTTTCTAAAGTTCTTTCTAGTGCAAGACGAGAAACTTGCTGTCGAACTTGTTCAATTGCCCTTTGTTCTTCAAAACGAATAGTAGCATTTTTTGAATCTTCTAATCGTTTAGAATCTTCATCGGCAGCATAAATTAGCTCCTGTTTTTCTTTTTCTATCTGAGATAATCCATTTACGCGAATTTCATCTGCTTTTACTTTTGCTCGTTGTAAGCGAGTTCGGGCTTGTTCAAGTTTGTCAGTAGCTTCTTTATAGCGTTCTTCTGCATCATTAATCGTACTCAAAATGTTTTGTTTACGATTACTTAATAAATTATTTAATGAAAGTAGATTATTTATCTAAGATTTTTCACAGATTAAAAATCTCTTCCCAAACCGAACATGAATCTTTTAATTCATTCGGCTTTCTCGCTTAGTTTTTATACTGAGCCTGCCCTTGTTCATAATTATCTATTTGTTTATAAATTTATTTTTATAAATTTTTTTATTTAAAGATATTTTGAGGACTCTTCTGACAAAAGTTATTATATTTCTTAATTGTCAGTAAGGTTGTTTTTTTAAATAATTTTATATTAGAATTTTATATAGGTTGTCAATTTAGCACAAAGAGCCAAAACTGGCTATTTTTAGGAGATAATAAAATAATATATTTAAGAATTATATTGATATGAGTGTTATATATCAAACTACTCTCCAAATACGTTTTTCATATAAAATATATGAAAATATTAAGGGGGAAAGAAAACCCCCAAAAGTGCTTAGACTTTAAGCAGTTTAGCTTTAACCATTTTCCAAATATTCCTTAGTCAGTTAGTAAATTTTACTGATTTTACGAAATGCTATAGTTGTTCCAAATTTTGTTTAAATTTGGAAGTAATTCGTTGGAATTATACATTTTTCTTTGTATAACTGGATTGTTCCAGCTGTTTTATTTAAGTAACTAACCCGCACACACTCCCTTTCCGAAGTAAACTAATAAGCTAAGCACTACACTTAAATTAATTAAATTTGTTTCTAAAAGGTTTGTATTTAAGCCAAAATTTCCAGCAAGAGGCCAATAACCTGAAGAAATAACTAAACTAATAATATTTTTCATACTCTCTCCTATCAATAGGTTATCAAAGTTTTACAGAGTCTTTTTTACTTAAAGTCACTTGTTTTTAGACAGAAATTAATTTAGTTTAAGTCTAATATTTTTTTTTTCAAATACAATTAGAAAATACTTTGTTTGTTTTACTTTCTGCTATAGAAAAGTCACAAAGATTTTTTTTACCTAGAGTAGCAAGAGAGTAAATTTTTTTATTCAATTTAATTATTAGTTTCTCTAAAAAATAAGTTATATAACTTATTTTTTAGAGAAACTAATAATTAAATTAAAAAGTATGAAACTTTTAAAATATCCAAATTTAAACGAAAGGATTTGCAAATAAAAGTGCTAAAGCAACAACCAACCCATAAATAGTTAAAGCTTCCATAAAAGCTAAACTTAATAGCAAAGTACCTCGAATTTTACCTTCCGCTTCTGGTTGTCTAGCAATACCCTCAACAGCTTGACCCGCAGCAGTACCTTGACCAATACCAGGTCCAATAGAAGCTAAACCAACAGCTAATCCAGCAGCAATAACAGACGCAGCAGAAATTAAGGGGTTCATTATAATATCCTCTAACCAAAATTGAGAAAAGTTAATAAAAACTTATTCCCCGTTGCTTATTTATTCTTAATATAAAAGAAATTAAATTAAAGCAGTTAATAACTCAAAATGTCTCTTTAAAAAGTGATAGTACCACTAAAAAAGAAAAATAAAAAAATATTTTTTTATTTAAAATAAAATATATCTAACTAAAATGTAAAATTATTTAAAAATTTAAGCTTTTTTTTTAATTGAATAATGTAATTTCAAAAATTTTGTTAATTACTAATATTTTTTCTTATTATACCTCATAATTTTTTTTTAATTCAATTTTGAAATATAAATGAATTAAATATTTTTGCTTAAAAAATACTTATAATTCAAAAATTTATTTATATATTTTTTGGATAAAACTTAATGATGACCTTCCATAGATTCTCCTATATAAGCCGCAGCTAAAGTTGCAAATATTAAAGCTTGAATAGCACTCGTAAATAATCCTAAAAACATCATAGGTATAGGAACTACTAAAGGTACTAAAGAAATAAGAACAGCAACAACTAATTCATCAGCTAATATGTTTCCAAAAAGTCGAAAACTAAGTGATAAAGGTTTTGTAAAATCTTCTAAAATATTAATTGGTAAAAGTACCGGAGTTGGTTGAATATATTTACCAAAATAGTTTAAACCTTTTTTATGTAAGCCTGCATAAAAATATGCTACTGATGTTAATAATGCTAAAGCAACAGTTGTATTAATATCATTTGTAGGCGCAGCTAATTCTCCATGAGGTAATTCAAAGACTCTCCAAGGAAGTAGAGCACCGGACCAATTAGAAACAAAAATGAACAAAAACATAGTTCCTATAAAAGGGACCCAAGGTCGATATTCTTCTTCTCCGATTTGAGTTCTAGTTAAATCTCTAATAAATTCTAAAATATATTCAACAAAGTTTTGACCACTTGTTGGAATCGTTTGTAAATCTCGAGTTGCTAAAATAGCAAGACTTAAGAGAATAGCAATAACAATCCAGGAAGTTATAAGTACTTGTGCGTGAACTTGAAAACTGCCTATTTGCCAATAGAAGTGTTGACCTACTTCCACACCAGATATTTCATATAAATTATTGAGTGTGCTAATGGAAAATTGTGCAGTATGCATATTACCCCTTCTAAGAATTAACTATAAAAAAAAAAATAGAAATGATTTTTATAAAAATTTTCATTTCTTTAAATATTTTACTGTTTTAAATATTTACTATCATGTTATAACATATTTGTTACAATAAAATCTTTATTTTTATTGTAATATATTTTTAAGTTTTAAAATAGTAATTAATAATAAAATAAAAAAAAAGTTGAATTTTTATAGAATAATTATTTTAATTTCATAGAATTATAACGACCTTCACAAATAGCTAATGTTAATTTATTCAAAATCCACCGAATTGAAGCTCTAGCATCATCATTGGCTGGAATTGGTATATCTGTAAGATCTGGATTACAATCTGTATCAACTAAACAAATTGTTGGAATACCTAAAGTTATACATTCTTGAATAGCAGTAAATTCTTTTTGTTGATCTATTATTATTACAACATCTGGTAAACTTGTCATATATTTAATCCCACCTAAATATTTTCGAAGTTGAGCCAATTGTCTTTTTAAATTTGCCGCTTCTTTTTTAGGAAGTTGATTAATCATTCCTGTACTTTCTTTGTTTTCCAAATCTTTAAATCTTTGAAGACGTTTTTCAATAGTAGACCAATTAGTTAACATACCACCAAGCCATTTTTGATTTACATAATGACAACGAGCTTTTATAGCGGCTGACGCTATTAAATCAGCTGCTTGATATTTTGTTCCTACTATTAAAAATTGTTTTCCTTTACTTGATGCATTAGATACTAAATCACAAGCTTCTGATAAGAATCGAGCTGTTTGAGTAAGATTTATAATATGAATACCTTTACGTTCTGTAAAAATATAAGAGGCCATTTTAGGATTCCATTTTCGAGCTTGATGACCAAAATGTACTCCTGCTTCCATCATTTCTTCTAAATGAATATTCCAAGATTTTTGTTTCATTTATATTATTATCTCTTTTTCTAAATTAAATTTTGTAATCTACTTTTGTATTTAGATTAAAACTATTACATTTTTTGTTTTATTGTATAAATTTTATTATTTAGTATTTTTTAATCAACTAATTAAATATATTTATTTACATGAATTTCAGAAAGTTGCTGCTTTAATTTTTTATGAATAATTTCTGAACTATAAAAAGTCAAAGATCTTTTATATAAAAAAACATCTTTTACTTTATTATGAAATAATTGAATTTTTTTTTTTTTTAGTAATATATTTTTTTGTTTCTCTAAAGTTATTTGCCAAATTACTTCTTGGCATCCAGTACCTGCAGGCACTATCCCACCAAGAATAACATTTTCTTTTAATCCTTTTAACCAGTCAATTCGACCTCGTAAAGCAGCTTTTGCTAACACTCGTGTAGTTTCTTGAAAACTAGCTTCTGATATGAAACTTTGAGTATTAAGCGATGCCTTTGTTATTCCTAATAACACAGGTTTATAAGGAATAACTTCTTCCAAAGCACGATTCATTCTTTTTGCTTTTGAAAATTCAATTAATTCTCCAGGTAAGAAACCATTTGTCATACCATCTTCTAAAGTAAGAACTTTAGAAGTCATTTGGCGTACAATAATTTCTATATGTTTATCAGATATTTGTACTGATTGTGATCGATAAACTTTTTGAATTTGATCAACTAAATGTATTTGACTTTGTTCCATACTAACGCGAGCACTGAGGAAAAATCCCCAAAGGCTTCCAAAAAATTTGGTCAGATCTTTATTCCAGTCTTCAAAACCTTTTTCTAAATTAATGGAAACTGAATTAATTGGACGAGCTTCTAATAATTGTTCAACTTTAGGAAGTCCTTGAATAATATCTCCTGATTTTAATCTTTCATATACTAAAGTTATTAAAGTATCTCCTTCTTTTATAATTTCACCATAATTATTGTGAATCGTCGCCCCTCCAGTAGCTAAATATGGTTTAGCTAATCTAAGTATTAAAGAGTTAAAACTAATAGCTATAATTTGACCAGATTCATAAAATTGTTGATATTCAGATATAAATAAACCTTCACAAATAAAATGTCCAAGATTAGATAATTTAATTTGTTTTTCTAATGAGAAAAATAAAGGAAAAGACCATTTTAACAAATCAAAGATAAATTTTCGATTTAAAAATAGTTTATAAATTTTTTTATTTTCATCTAAAAAATACCATTTGATATTTTGTATTTCATTTTTAGAACTATCAAGTATTGAAAAATTAATAGTATTATATTTTATTAAAGGAAATGGTTGAAAAAATTTTGTAATATTTTGTAAATAGCCCAAAAGACCAAAAAATTTTACAAAATCTAATTGCATAAAAGTTTTTTGTATTGGTTTAAAGTCTTCAATTATTTTTTTTAAATTTGATTTTATATTTAATTTACTTTTAATTAAATTAATATTATTAGAACTATGCTTTTTTTCTAATTTAGTACAAAAAAATTTTTCTATATTTTTTCCTTTTATATTTGTGTTTTTTTCATCAAATAAAATAGTTTGAAATAAATTAGATGGAGATAAAATAAGAAAAAAGAAATTTTCTTGCTTTTTATTGGATGAAATACGAATAGTACCTTGATCTTTACTAAATAATTTATTTTTATCAGTAGTATATTGATTAGTAGTATAAATTTCTTTACTAAATAAAGATTTTAAAATAATATTATTATTTTTTTTTTCACTTTTCAAATCCAAATATTTTATTAAGTTAAGTTGAAGAAAATTTTTAAAGTTTTTATTAATTTTTATTTTTATAAAAGAAATATAAGCTTCTTTTATAAAAACTTTTGTTTCCCAATCTAATACTAAACAACTTTGAACTAAATAAATATTATTATTATTAATTATTTCAATTTCTTCATCATCTTCATAAAGAATATAGTGAACAGTTTTTATTTTAATAGTTTTTTGTTTTTCAAAAAGATCTAGAAAAAAAGGTGTTGGTAATTTAAAATTATTAAAGTTATTAAATGTTATTTTATATTCTATTGCAGGTCTAATTAAAAAAAAGGAATTTTCTTTAGAAAAAATAACCCATTCAAGATAAACCCAATTTTCATATTGAAAGTGTTCGAAAAAATTTTCTCCGGGTGGTATAAAAATATTATTTTGTTTAGAAAACTTTTGTGTTACTTTAGGATAATATATATTTCCAGGTAATATTTTTATTTTAAAACCATTAGTTTTTTTTTTTATTTTAACTAATCCAGTTACTTTACTAATAATAGTTGAAGTAATTTTTGTACCTTTTTGAATAAAACTATTATTTTCTATTAAAATGGAAGAAGCAGAAAATGATTGATCCAAAATATAGATTTCTTCAGGGAGAAAAAAAAAATTCCCTTCTTTAATTATTTGATATCTTGGTTTAAAATCTTTTGTTTTTTTATCTTTAAAAATTTCATTTTTTTTATTAACTAAATCAATTTTTATATTACCATATTTTATAGTTCCTGAACTTTTTATTTTATATCTATAATCATTTAAAATAGCAAACATATCATTTTTTTGTAAAATTCCATTTTTTGGAATTTTAAATCTTATTTTAAAAGAAAGCTTTTTTTCATTTTTCTTTATTTTCCTAAAAAAATAAAAATTTTTTTCTTTTTTTTTTAATACTAAAAAACTATAAGTATATATAATAATATTAGAATAATTAAAATTCCAATTTTTGTTTGAAAAAATATATTTAATTTTTGAATAATTTAAATTTTGTTTTGCAACAGGAAGTTGAGTATCTAATTTATCTTGATTACGATAAAATATAAATGAAGATTCGTTATATTTATAAAAACTTCCGGATAATATCCATATATGGCCTGCTGTACGTAAAAGATGAACATTACTATGTATATACTCAGATGCATGCTGAACTTTTGTACTCCAATGCATCTCTCCAGCTAAATTTGAATAAATATATTTTTGAACTTTCTCTTTAAAAGGAGATATTTTAGCGCGTACTTCCGCAATAATTTGTTTTGATTCTACGTATTGATTATTTTGGACTAAAAGTACACTTTGAGGTGGGATAATCAAATTATGTATTTTTTTCTTACTCTCAATACTAACAGATAGATTATTATGAAAAATCCAAGCAGGATGTCCATGCCGTGTACGTGTAGGATAAACTAATTTTGTATCAAATTTAATAGTTCCATTAAAAGGAGTTCGTACATGTTCTGCAATATCACCTGTAAAAACGCCACCAGTGTGAAAAGTTCTTAATGTTAATTGAGTTCCTGGTTCTCCAATAGATTGACCTGCAATAATACCTACAGCTTCTCCTAATTCTATTAAATTACCATGAGTCAAACTCCAACCATAGCATAATTGACAAATCCAAAGCATACTTTTACAAGTTAAAGGAGAGCGTATAGAAATTGGTTTTATTTGAAAATTGTTTATCAGTGAATTGGCAAGATTTGCTGTAATATCTTGATTCCGCATAGCAATGCATCTATTATTTATATATAAATGATCTGATAATACACGACCAATTAATTTTTGTTGACTATTGCTTTGTATATTCCTTTTAGAATCCAAAGGATAAATTACAGAAATACCTTGAAAAGTACCACAATCAAATTTTCGTACAACAATATGTTGAACTACCTCAACTAATCTACGTGTAAGATAACCAGCATCTGATGTTCGTACTGCAGTATCAACAACTCCTTTACGAGCACCATAACAAGAAATAATGTATTCGGTTAAAGATAAACCTTCGCGAAAATTACTTTGAATAGGTAAATCAATAATTTGTCCTTGAGGATCGGACATTAAACCTCTCATACCAATTAACTGATGGACCTGAGATGTACTTCCACGAGCCCCTGAAAAAGACATCATATGTACTGGATTTAAAGGATCGGTCATTCTAAAATTAGGATTCATTTCTTGTTTCAAATATTCACTTGTAGCATACCAAGTTTCAATTAATTGGCGTAATTTCTCGACGGCATGTACGTTTCCATAACGATGATGTTTTTCAGAAATATAACCTTGCTGTTCTGCATCTTGAATCAACCAACCTTTAGAAGGTGCTGTTAAAAGATCATCAATTCCTAATGAAATAGCTGCTTGAGTAGCTTGTTGAAATCCTATAGTTTTAAGTTGATCTAGAATATGTGTTGTATATGTAATACCAAAATGAGAAATTAATCTACCAATAAGCTGTTTTATGCCAGTTCTATCCATTACTTTATTATAGAAGAGCATTTTGACTGATTCTGCCATAATAAAAAAACCTCTTGATTGTTATAAGCAGGAATTACCAATAGATTCAAGCCATTTTTTATAAGACTTTTTATTTCCTATTTTTGTAAAAAAATTAATATTATATAGTTATAGCGGGCAATGCTCGATTTCGATATTGTGAAGCTTTTAAAGTACCTTGGATAGCTTCTTCGATTTGTTGATTGAAAATAATCCGACCAACTGTTGTACAAATATAAACATTAAGTATTTGTTCTTTTTTACTTTTTCTAAGTTGATAATTTTCATAAATTTTAGAAAAAATACCTGATGAATCATATTGAATTTCAATAGGTTTTTCGCGATTAAGTGAAGTAATTATTCGTAAATCGGTTTCCCATCGGAGCCATATAGGGCTGTGTAAACTAATTTTTTTTTGTCCTTGGGCCCTAATTACATCACCATAACTACAAAAATACGGTACTTTATTTAAAAATGTTTTATTTTTACAATCATACTTATAAGGATGTTTTTGATTACCATAAATACCTTGATGATTTTCGATTGTTAATATATAAAGACCAAGAAGCATATCCTGACTTGGTACAGAAACTGGATCTCCTGTAGCAGGAGATAAAAGATTTGTATGAGAAAACATTAATAATCGAGCTTCAGCTTGTGCTTCTAGAGATAAAGGTATGTGAACAGCCATTTGATCTCCATCAAAATCTGCATTAAAACCTCCACAAACTAAAGGGTGCAAGCGAATAGCACGTCCTTTTATTAAAATAGGTTGAAATGCCTGTATGCCTAATCTGTGTAAAGTAGGTGCTCGATTTAATAATACAGGATGTCCTTGCATAATTTCTTGAAGTACTTTCCATATAATAGATTCTTTATTTTGAATCATACTTTTAGCTGCTCTAAGATTAGGGGCCAAATTTCGTCCAATTAATCCTCGAATAACAAAAGCTTGAAAAAGTTCTATTGCCATTTCTTTAGGTAATCCACATTGGTGTAATGGTAATGAAGGGCCAACTACAATAACAGATCGACCTGAATAATCAACTCGTTTTCCAAGTAAATTTTCGCGAAACCTTCCTTCTTTTCCTTCAATAACGTCAGAAAAAGATTTATAAGGTCTATTATGACTATCTTTCATTGGTTGTCCACGAATGCCATTATCGATAAGTGCATCTACAGCCTCTTGCACTAATCTTGTTTGACAAACAACTAAACCCCCCGGAGTAGAACCACTTCTAGCTAAAAAATCAATAAGAGTATTATTTCGATAAATAACTCTTCGATATAATTCATTTAAGTCAGAGGTAATTAATTCGCCCTCACCTAATTCAATCATCGGCCGTAATTCAGGAGGAAGGACTGGTAAAAATGTTAAAACCATCCATTCTGGTTCTATATTTGTTTGAAGAAATTGTTTAGCTAATTTTATACGTCTAATTAAAAGATCTTTTCTTCTTTGAATTTTTCGATCTTCCCACTCATTTCCTGTAGATTTTTGTTTTACTAGTTCTTTCCATTCTACATATGCAGAATTTATAACAGTTTGTAAATCTAAATGATTTAATTGTTTTTTAATAGCATCGCCTCCGGTAGCAATTTCTCTATTTCGAAATGCTTCAAATCCACGTGGAGAAAAAAAACGAGGAAAAACTTCTCTCCAAGATTGATCCTCATATTTAAATAAACCTTTTAATTTTAATAAAGTAGGTTTTTTTGAAATAGGTCTAGCAAGAAAAAGATTAGGATAGGTTTTTTTTAAAGTCCCCCCCTAAGAACCGGACATGAAGTTCTTTTTCATCCGGCTCAAATAGTTCTTTACTATTAATAAATTTAATTTATATATTAAATTAATTTATATACATAAATATTTTTTAATTAATAAGGTAGCTATTTATTACTCACGTTATATATTTTAATTCTATAAAAAAAATTAAATTTTAATTAATTTTTAATTAAAGGTAGTATATTTTTGAGTAATCTTATTTCCTTTAAACGATATATTTTCTTTATAAAAATACCTCCAAATTTTTGGAATTTATAAGGAATTTTCTTGTTCATATTTTTTATTATTTAAATCCTTTAGGTTTTCGTTCTATTTCGATGGTAATAATATTATTTGAAGTATATATGCGATGAATAGACTTCAATAGTCATTTAAAATTTTTGTAATAATTTAGTTAACAAAAATAATTAAATTTTTTTTAATTTTACGAAATTTAAGTAACGAAAAAAATATACATATGAATATATATATATAAATATAAACCCTAGATAAAATATTCTCTATAACAACGAATTTGTTTATTTTCTTGAGTTTTATGCTACTTTTTTTAAGAAACATATCAAAATTAGAGACATCCTAATAAATAAAATAGGATAACAGTATTTAATTAAATCTGTATGATTAAAATTTAGAATCAAGTCACACATCGCAATATACTAGACTTTCTAATTCTTTAAGAGGCTTCGCTAATAAATTTGCAATATAACTAGGAAGACGTTTTAAATACCATACATGCGTTACTGGACATGCTAATTTAATATATCCCATTCGATATCTTCGAACTCGAGATTCAATAAATTCAACTCCACATTGTTCACAAAATTTTGAGTATTTTTCAATTGTTTGATATTTTCCACAAGCACAAATTCCACTTTTAATAGGGCCAAAAATTCTTTCACAAAATAATCCATCTTTTTCGGGTTTATGCGTTTTATAATGTAAAGTATACGGCTTAGTTACTTGTCCAACTATTTCTCCATTAGGTAAAATTCTTTCAGCCCAACTACGAATTTGTTCAGGAGAAGCTAATCTAATTCTAAGATGTTGGTGTTTTTCTCGGTGAATCATAAAATTTAAATTTTATTTTTATAATTAAGCGTTTTT